>Ga0307379_10007965_pt1 | contig 14339 bp, 7 predicted proteins | sample UN2MG_FD_202237 | JGI IMG/M metagenome (GOLD analysis project Ga0307379, IMG submission 202237) | Soil microbial communities from Risofladan, Vaasa, Finland - UN-2 | ecosystem: Environmental > Terrestrial > Soil > Coastal area > Acid sulfate soil | place: Finland: Risofladan, Vaasa | collected... | reverse complement strand
GCCAATCAGCCATGCCCAATGCACCCTGCTATAAACACCAGCGGTTTATCTGCCAAATTGGCATATAATTAAGGATGCTGTAAAGCTATAACACTATGTAAAGACGCCGGTTAGCATCTGCAGCGGTTCAGGCACGCCGTTTGCTCTTTAACTATATCGTAATTGCCGTTTGAAAGGGTCTGTTCATGAAATTCGACAAATTTACGTTAAAGGCTCAGGAGGCATTAGCCACGGCCCAGCAGATTGCGATGGCCAAATCGCATATGGTCTTGTCGCCTTTGCACTTGCTAAGCGCTGCTTGTGGTGATGAAGATGGTGTGGTGGTTATGATACTTAAGAAAATAGGCGCCAGTGTTTCACAGATTAGCGACATGGCCGACAACGAGCTTTCCCGGCTGCCGCAGGGTAAAGGTCAGTCGCAGATTATGCCGGAGGCGGCCTTTAATCAGGTTGTACTGGATGCACAGAATCAGGCTGACTCGATGGGTGATGAGTATCTCAGCACAGAGCACTTGTTCATATCTCTGGCGTCAGTGCCCAGCGATGCCAGGGAGATTTTAAGCGTCAACTCGGTTACGCCGGCGCAAATCAAAGATTCGTTAAAGGATATCCGCGGCGGCGAAAAGATAACCGACCAGACTCCCGAAGCCAAATATCAGGCGCTTCAGCGCTACGGCATTGACCTTCTGGAAATGGCGCGCAAAGGAAAGCTTGACCCCGTTATAGGCAGAGACGAGGAAATCAGGCGTTGTATGCAGGTGCTTAATCGCCGTACCAAGAATAATCCGGTATTGATAGGCGAACCGGGTGTGGGCAAAACCGCAATTGCCGAGGGCCTTGCGCAGCGCATCGTAGCAGGTGACGTCCCAGCCGGCCTGAAGAATAAAAGAATCATTGCTCTGGATATGGGGGCGATTATAGCCGGAACCAAGTTCAGGGGCGAATTCGAAGACCGTTTCAAGGCTGTGCTGAAGGAGGTTGTAAACGCGCAGGGACAGATAATACTTTTCATCGACGAGCTGCATACCGTTGTCGGTGCAGGCAGAGCTGAGGGCTCGGTCGATGCGGGCAATTTGCTCAAACCTTCTCTGGCGAGGGGTGAGCTGCGCTGCATAGGGGCCACTACGATTGACGAGTATCGCAGGTATGTTGAGAAGGATGCCGCCCTTGAGAGACGGTTTCAACCTATTCTCATCGACCCCCCGACTGTCGAGGAGACCATCGCCATTCTGCGGGGCCTGAAGGACCGCTATGATACGCATCACGGTGTTCGCATCACCGATTCAGCCCTTGTTGCCGCTGCGACCTTGTCTAATCGTTACATAACCGACCGCTGGCTGCCGGACAAAGCCATCGATTTGGTTGACGAAGCTGGCTCCAAACTGCGAATTGAAAATGACTCGCTGCCGGCGGAACTCGATACCATTCGCAGAAAGATTGTCCAACTGCAGATTGAGCGCGAGGCATTGAAGGAAGAAAGTGACGATGCAAGCAAAGAGAGATTGAAAAATGCCGAAAAGCAATTGGCCGGGTTGCAAAAACAGAACGAACAGCTTACCGGGCAGTGGGAAAGCGAAAAAGGTGACATTGACCGGATAAAACAGCTCAAGCAAAAGATTGAAGATACTCAGAATCAGTTTGAAAACGCCCAGCGGAAAGGCGACCTCGAGACTGCCGCGAGGTTGAAATACGGCACGATAGCGGATTTGAAAAAGCAGCTCCAGGAAAGGGAAGCCGAGCTGGCCAAAACCGACAAGGCCAAGATAATCCGCAATGAGGTTACTGAAGAGCATATAGCTGAGGTTGTATCCAAGTGGACGGGGATACCTGTGGCCAGGCTGCTTGGCGGCCAGCGACAGAGACTTATGACTATGGAGTCCGAGATTAAAAAACGTATAGTCGGCCAGGAAGAAGCGGTTACTGCGATTTGCAATGCCATCCGCAGAAGCAGGGCAGGGCTGGGTGACCCGAATCGGCCAATCGGCTCGTTTCTGTTTCTGGGGCCCACCGGCGTCGGCAAGACCGAGCTTTCCAAAGCCCTTGCGGATTTTCTTTTTAACAACCCTGCGGCTATGGTCCGCATTGATATGAGCGAGTTTATGGAGCAGCATTCGGTTGCAAGACTTATAGGCTCACCGCCCGGCTATGTCGGCTACGAGGAAGGCGGCAGACTGACCGAAGCGATTCGCCGCAAGCCCTATTCGGTGATACTTCTGGACGAAATAGAAAAAGCACATCCGGACGTTTTCAATATACTGCTGCAGGTATTTGACGACGGACGATTGACTGACGGCAAGGGCCGAACCGTTGATTTCAAAAACACCGTGGTTATTATGACCAGCAATATCGCCAGCCAGCAGATTCAGGAGCTGACCGAAGAATCCGGAGCCGATTGGGAAATCGAAGCACATGTAAAAGACGCCCTGAAAAAGCACTTTAAGCCCGAATTTCTCAATCGTGTCGATGAGATAATTGTTTTCCATATGCTCACCAGGGAAGATTTGAAAAAGATTGTCGATATACAATTGGATTACCTGGCCCAGCGGTTGAGGGAACGCAAGATTGAGGTCGAATTTACCGACAATGCACGTCAGCAGGTAGCCGGTGAAGGTTACGACCCTGTTTTTGGCGCGCGGCCGTTAAAACGCACCATACAGCAAAGGCTCGAGAACCCGCTGGCAGGACAGCTTTTGGCTGGCAATTTTGCCGAAGGCGATACGGTCAGAATCGATGCCGACCAGCACAAGTTCATCTTCGAAAAGGTTGAGAAATGAATCGGCTAAAGGTTTTGTCGTATATATTTGACGGCGTTGTTGAAAATTGTCATACCATCGGCGCCTGGTCTGTTACTTAGCCTGCACCAATGTGGGTGTTGAGTTGGTCTTACGAACCTTTCCGGATGCGGCATAAGTCCGAGCACCCGGCCTGTACTGTCCGTTAAGCCTGCTATCGAATCCACCGAGCCGTTGGGATTAACCGGATAGTTACCCTCCTGGCCGTTTTCATCCACGTACTTAAACGCAATATGCCCGTTGGATTTCAACGTTTCAACAGTGCCTGTGTCTTTCGTATAGACTTTGCCCTCCCCGTGAGCGACAGGAAGATAAATTCGTCTGTGCGGCTCTATAAAGACGCATCTGCCGGTTTGCGGCGCAAGATATACCCATCTGTCCTCGAATTTTCCGCTGTCGTTGTATGTTATGGTAACGCAGCGGTTATCCCATCCTGTGTCTGAGCTAAAACCGGGCAGGATTCCTGTTTTTACCAGCACCTGAAAGCCGTTGCATATACCTAATATCAGTTTGCCCGCATTGAGAAACTGTTGTAAAGCCTCATAAAGATGGTGAATAATTTGATTTGCGAGGATTTTACCGGCGGCCACGTCGTCACCGTAGCTGAACCCGCCGGGAAAAACAATTATCTGGAAATCCTGGAGCATCTGTTTGTTTTCGATGATTCTGTTTATATGAACGCGCTGAGCCTGTGCGCCTGCAAGCTCGAGTGCGTATTCGGTTTCAGCGTCGCAGTTTATCCCTGCCGCCCGCAAAACTATTGCGTTTACCTCTGTCATTTTGTTAATAAACCCGTACTACCAGTCAAAAGTCTTTTGCCAGGCTTTTTTCAATGAATCCAAGTCCTGTTCAATCACAGCCCTGCCGTCCGCAGCCTTTATAACAAGCATCTTTTCTTCGGTAACCGTACCGATGTGCCCGAACGGTACGTTGAGCATCAGCTTTGCAAAGCTGTGATAGTTTTCCGGTTCCACCTCTACTATGTATCGGGAATTTGATTCGCTGAACAATTTGGTGTCGGCCCTTGTGCAGGCCGGGCTTGCCGGCAGACCCCTAAGGTCGGCTTTTATGCCCAGCCCGCCTGCGAAGGCCATCTCCGCCAGTGCAACAGCCAGGCCGCCTTCGCTGCAGTCGTGACAGCTGACCGCCAGGCCTTCAGCTATGGCCCTGCAAACTCTTTTGGCAATTTCCGGCGCGGTCTTGGGGTTCACCTGCGGCACGTGTGCACCCAGTTGATTGTGGATTTTGTAATAATGTGAGCCGCCCAGTTCATTTTTGGTTTCACCGGCCACAAACAACAGGTTCCCCGCCTTTTTAACGTCCATACTTACACACTTATTAACATCGTCAACCAGCGACATCGCACTTATCAAGAGAGTCGGCGGTATCGCTATTTGTGTGCCGTCCTGGCAGTGAAACTCATTGTTCAGCGAATCCTTGCCGGAAATAAAAGGTGCCCCGAAAGCCATCGCACCGTCGTAGCAGGCCATAGCAGCCCTTACTAACTGGCCTAATGTCCGGGCGTTGTCGCAGTTGCCCCAGCAGAAGTTATCCAGCAGGGCGATACGGTCGGCCCTTGCGCCGACGCAGATTAAATTGCGAATCGCCTCATCGATACCGGCCAGGGCCATCCAGTATGGGTCAATGTCGCCGTACAATGGGTTCATACCGCAACTGATTGCAATGCCTTTGTCCGAATCGAACCTGGGTCTTATGACCGCAGCGTCGCCGGGGCCGTCGTTTGCCGCACCGACCAGCGGCTTGATAACCGAGCTGCCCTGTACCTCGTGGTCATATTGACGTATCACCCATTCCTTGCCGGCAACGTTGTAACAGGAAAGAATTTCAAGCAGTTCCTGGTTATAGTTGTCCTTTTCGGGTATGTTCGGCTGCTCTAACTGCGGCCTGGTCCATACTGCCTTCCGGCAGTATTGAGGTACTCCCTCGTGAAGGAATTCCATATCCAGTTGACCTACCTGCTGACCGTTGTATCTCAACGTCAGTTTCCTGTCGCCGGTAAACTTTCCTATTACTGTTGCCTCGACGTTTTCATCGTCGAAAAGTTTTTTTATTGCCTCAAGGTTTTCAGGCTTGACTGCTATGACCATTCTTTCCTGCGCTTCGCTTATCCATATTTCCGTGTAGTTGAGCCCCGCGTATTTTAACGGCACTTTTTCGAGGTCGATTTCGGCACCGAGGTCTTTGCCCATTTCGCCTACAGCGCTGCTCAAGCCGCCGGCACCGCAGTCGGTAATTGCCTCGTAAAGGCCGGCATCTCTGGCAGTAAGCAGAACATCCAGCATTTTCTTTTCTGTTATCGCATTGCCGATTTGCACGGCGTGGGAAAAAATCGTTTCGTGCTCGTGGGTCATCTGGCCGGAGGAAAAGGTTGCTCCGTGGATGCCGTCGCGGCCGGTCCTGCCGCCTACGACCAGCACTAAATTGCCCGTTTGCGGGTTCTTGAAGCACTTGGTTTTGTCCATCAGCCCGATATTGCCGCAGAACACCAGCGGGTTGGCAAGATACCTCTGGTCGAAATAAATTGCCCCGTTGACTGTAGGTATGCCCATCCTGTTGCCGTAGTCACGAACGCCGGCAACTACGCCCTTCATAATCCTTCTCGGGTGCAGCACGCCTTTGGGAACGTCCTGCAGTTTCGTATCCGGCGGCCCGAAACAGAATATGTCCGTGTTGGCGATTGGTTTTGCTCCGAGCCCGGTCCCCATCGGGTCACGAATTACCCCCCCGATACCGGTTGCTGCACCGCCGTACGGGTCCAGTGCCGAGGGGTGGTTATGTGTTTCGACTTTGAAACAAACCGCCGACTCCTCGTCGAACTGAACAACACCTGCGTTGTCTTCGAAAACCGATATGCACCAGTCCTTGTTCAACTGCTGGGTAGCTTTGAAAACCGTTTCTTTTAACAGGTTTTCGAAGTGTATGGTCTCGCTGTCCAATACGATGTCCACTGAACTTTTGAGTGTCTTGTGTACACAATGCTCACTCCAGGTTTGTGCGATTGTCTCGATTTCGATGTCCGTAGGCTCTCTGTCAAGCTGTTTGTAGTGTTTTTGGATGGCCTGCATTTCCACCGAATTGAGGAACAAGTCCCTTTCTTTGCTTAATCGCAGTAATCCTTCTTCGTCGAGGCCGCTTATCGGCAGTGTTACTATTTCCAGTTGATAGGGTTTTAGATGCGGACTGGGCGGTTCCGACTGGTTGGCGATAATACAATCTTCGATACAGTCGTTGGCCAGGATTTTCTTTGCGACAGTCTGTATCTGACTTTCGGTTATATTGCCCAGCAGGATATATTTGCGCGCTGTTCGGACAATATCCGCCTTACCCCCCATATCTGCTATTGCGGCCATTACTGATTCTGCTACGGGGTCGGTGACGCCGCTTTTAAGGTGCACTTCTATCAATGTTGATTTTGCCAGTCCCGCCGGCTCACCGCTTCTTCCTATGTAATACTGCTGGCATACCGGGTCCGCTAACAGCTCTTCGGCCACCCGCCTGGCAAAGGCTTCGTCAAAATCGGCCTCTATGAGAAACACCTTGGCTGATTGAATCGCCTCAACGTTGTTTATGCCCAGCTCTTTTATCTCTTCGAGTACACTGTTGCCGTGGACATCAGCCGAACCGGCACGGTTAAAAATCTCGAAGCGCCATTGCCTCACGGAATTATTTCCTTATTCTTCATTTTATAGCGGACTACTGCTGTTCGCGTATTCCTGGCCTTGTTGAGCAGCTTTTCGATACGTTTCTTGTCGTTGCTTTTTATTGCGGCTTTTATCTTCGCCAGTTCCTGAGTTATTCTGTCTATGCCTCTGATGCTGTTTTTGGCGTTTGTCAGCAGCACATCCGCCCAGACATTCGCAGGACCCGATGCTATTCTTGAGGTGTCTAAGAAACCTTTTCCGGCATACTTGAGTTCTTTGCCGTTATTGGAATTTATTAAAGCCGCTGCGGTAATATGCGGCAGGTGGCTTACGTTTGCAAAGACCCTGTCATGTTCAGCGGGCGTCATAAATCTGACTTTACAGCCCAGCCGTGACCAGAACATTTTAACAGTCCGCAGCGCCGCTGGGCTGGTGTTTTTGGTCGGCGTTAAAATGCAGATGGACTGCTCGAACAAATCGTCTCTGGCAAATTCGATACCTCTCTGCTCCGAACCGGCCACCGGGTGTGACCCCACGTAATAAACACTGTCGGGCAGAAGTTGCGCTGCCCAGCGAATCGGCATCACCTTGGTCGAACCCACATCCGTGACGATACAGCCCTTTGGCAATGCATTGGCAATCCGGCTGAATATCTGCTCAAAGGTCAGTACCGGCGTGGCCAGCACGACAATATCCGCGCCGTGAACGCTTGACCTTATGTCGTCTGTGATTTCGCTGGCTATTGCCAGGTTTCTTGCCTTTGTACGTGTGCTTTTGCGGTGGCTGAAGCCTACGGCCTTAACGCCCGGAAAACAACGCAAAACCGTCAGGCTTACAGAACCGCCCAAAAGACCTAAACCTATTACAGTTACCTGTTTTAACTCTTTCATAACAAAGATATTATAAGAACTATCAGCGTTTATGCCGTTAAAAACTAAGGGAACCTTCAACCTATGTCAATTTTTTTCTTTAATTTAGGCTTTCAATGTGTTAACATTTCCTTTTACAAAAAGGAAAAACGGCTTTAAGCAGGAAGGTATCTGGGCCCGCTGCTTGTGAGGCGGGGTATTTATATATTTTTGTTACCACGTGCACGGATATTGATATTGCGCCTGAAATTCAACGGTAAACCGTAATGCCAGACAGCGACAACAATCTCGGCCAGGGTGATTATCTGGATTTTGAGGCCAACGTAGCTGACCTTGACCGTCAGATGAATGAGCTGTCCAGGCTCAGCAGCATAAAAGGTATTGACTATTCCGCCGAGATTCTTCGGCTCCAGCGAAAACAGGTTGCCGAACTGAAAAAAATCTATTCCAGCCTTACCGCATGGCAAACCGTCCAGGTCGCACGTCATACCAAAAGACCTGTTCTTACCGACTACCTTGACCTGATGGTAAAGGATTTTCACCAGCTTCACGGCGACAGGTGTTTCGGGGACGACCCCACAATCATAACGGGATTGGGCCGCATTGCCAGGGAAAAAGTTTTGATTGTCGGCCAGAACAAGGGCAAGACTACGAAGGAAAAAATCGCCTGCAATTTCGGCTGTCCTCATCCGGAAGGCTATCGCAAGGCCCGGCTGAAAATGAAGTTTGCCGAAAAATACGGTATCCCCGTCGTTTCGCTCATCGATACCCCCGGTGCTTATCCCGGTGTCGGCGCCGAAGAGAGGGGACAGGCACAGGCCATTGCCGTCAACCTTCTGGAAATGTCGTGTCTGAAAGTGCCCATAATCTGTATTTGTATCGGTGAAGGAGGTTCCGGCGGCGCATTGGGTATAGGAGTAGGCGACAGGATGGCGATGCTCGAGTTTGCATATTACTCGGTCATATCGCCCGAAGGCTGTGCGGCCATCCTGTGGCGTGATGCCTCACAGGCCCCGGATGCCGCGCAGGCCCTTAAGCTGACAAGCAAAGACCTCCATAAGCTCGGACTGATAGATGCGATTATCCCCGAACCTCTCGGCGGCGCGCACCGTAATGTGCACGATACGGTTTACAACGTTGAGCAGTATGTTGTTAAGACCCTGCGCGAATTCAAACGGGTAAAAATAGACGACCTGCTTGAGAACAGATATAAAAAACTGCGTTCCATAGGCACAAGCACTGCAGATAAACTTAAACGCAGGACTCAAACCGCCGCGGAAAGAATAAAAGCGGCTATGGAAGCTGTCCCAGCCGCATCGAAACCTGCCCTTGACCAGAAATCAAAGCCTGTCACTGCCCGGCTTTAACGTTTTTATCCTTGGTTGCTGTACTAGTGGATTTTTGTTGAATCCGGGCCGATAATTTGCTACAGTACGTTTTGAGGAATGGGCGATCAAATTCAGAATTTGAAGGAGGGACAGATTAAATATGGAATTCAGTAAAAGGCAACTATTACTATTAGCACTTCTTCTGTTTTCGGCTGGCGGACTTGCACGTGCGGCCAATTATTATGTCCGTGCAGGCGCTGCCGGCAGCAATAATGGAAGCGACTGGACAAATGCTTATACCGCTCTGCCGGCTGCATTAAGCAGGGGGTCAACTTATTATATCGCCGACGGCACTTATTCCGGATACACGTTCGACGATGCCGTATCCGGGACAAGTTTAATTACCATCAAAAAAGCCATCGCATCCGACCACGGCACCGGTACCGGCTGGAGCAGCAGTTACGGAGACGGGCTCGCAACCTTCGGCTCGTTTACTTTCACAACATCTTACTGGGTAATCGACGGCCAGACCGGCGGCGGACCCGGAAGCTGGGAAAGCGGCTTTGGAATTAAACTGCAGGCAAGCTCGGCAAGAATCGTACTGCTGAATAATAATGCAGGCAATATCACATTCAGTCACATTGATATGGAGCACTATGGGAGATTTACAGCTCAGAGCCAGGACGGCATTTACGGCCTGGGCACCTCGAACAATATAAAAGTTTCATATTGCTATCTGCATGACACTTGTCGATGCCAGATACTGACAAGAAATACCAACGGGTTTATACTGGAATACAGTAAATTAGCCCGCAACGGCTATAGTGACGGCATACACAGGGAAGCATGGTCAGCCGGGGTGGATGACAATGTTACTATAAGATATTGCATTTTTGAAAATATTTCAAATACCGGGTACATTTGCTTAGTTAACGGCGTAGGTAATGCCGAGAACTGGCAGATATACGGCAATGTCTTTTATCGCACGCCCGGTGACGGTTCCTCGGTCAGCAGGCTTATTGAGGTTAAATATGCCGACCCTGATTTTACCAGCGCAATAAACTGGAGGATATACAACAATGCCGTTGTAAACCTGCAGGGACTCGGCGCAGGAGTTGACATTCAAAGCGGCAGTGGAAATATTGCAAAAAATAACATATTTTACAATAATACCGTCAGCAGCATACAGTTCGGCAACACCAGCCACGATTACAACTGGTTTGAGAATAATTACAGGACAAATGGCTGCAGCCCCCCGTGCGACCTGGACCCGACCCTTGCCGGCAGTGAAACTCACGGAATACACGGTTCAGGCGACCCGTTTGCGGACTGGCAGAACGGCGACTTTTATTTAACGTCGGGAACCAGTGCCCGGGACCACGGAACCGACCTGGGAACATCTTATGACGAAGATGCTTACGGCAATACCCGCGGCGCCGATGGTAACTGGGACATTGGCGCTTACGAGTATGTGTTCGTTAATATGCCGGTGGGTGATTTGACCGGTGATTGTAAGGTTAACTTTGAGGATGTCAAGGTATTGGCCGATGACTGGCTTGTTAATGCCTATGATTTGCCTGGGCCATCGCCGACGGCCCTGGTTTCCTACTACAAGTTTGACGGCGATGCCGTTGACAATGTCGGCGGTAATAACGGCACCGAGGTCGGCAACCCCGCATACACCGCCGGCAGGTATAATCAGGCAATCAGTCTTGACGGCAGCGGCGACTACGTAAACTGCGGCAATGACCCCAGCTTCAATATCACCTCTGCTATTACAATTTCAGCCTGGTTCAAGGGTACGTTTGACGTTTCCCTGCAAAGAATCATCGAAAAAGGATACAACTGGATGCTGTGCAGCGGCTACGGTGACAATGTCGCTTTCTACTGCCTGGGCTTTGGCATTCTTGAGGGTTCTGCAACCGTCAATGACAACCAGTGGCACCACATAGCCGGCGTATTTGACGGCTCGAAGATGTATCTGTATGTTGATGGCGACGTTGATGCTGTTATGGCGGCTGCCGGCAGCCTCAAGGTCTCAACCGCCAATGTTTATATAGGTGGAAACACCTCGCAATCCTTCACCGGCCTTATTGACGATGTCCGTATTTATAGTCGCGCCCTCTCCGAGGAGGAAATACAGCTGCTTGCCGTCCGAATTCCCGCCGACCTTAACACCGATGGTACTGTTGATTTCAAAGACTTTGCGCAGCAGGCACAGCACTGGCTTGAGGACGCAGGATAGTAAAATCAGTGCCTTGCCGTATTTTTTGCCATATTTATAGTATTAAGTAATGGTAGGAGGACTAAAAATGAAAGTTTACAAGTTGCTGACTGTTCCGGCTATGCTGCTGTTGATATGTACTGCATCTGATGCTGCAACAACCACGCAGCTTAGCCAGTATGGAATCACCTGGGACTTCAATACACCGGTCGAATACGGGCAGTTCGTCAACGGGGATTACTGGGTCGCCGGGCCGGTAACAATTACTTCCGTTTCACCGGCGTGGGACGGACAACGACACGGCTCGATGGTTGACCCGGCTACCATCGCAAGCCAGGGCTACCGCGCGGGTCTTGATTTGACGTTTGACCCTGCGCTTCGGGCCACTTTTCCGCTGACACTTAATGGTGTCAGCAGTCTTGTTTCGACTATCGGCCTTCCTGAAATAAACCCCGGCGGTGCACACGAGGGTATTGACATAGCTGCGGTACTGACGGTTGTCAGTGCGCCTGTTCCTGCGGGGACGTTTCGGCCGCCTTATGCGGCGGGGCCGAAGCCATTTTATAATCTATCACAGGTAAACTACGCAGCTGTACCGGCCCTGGCTTTGCCGCCGGGCGCGGCAATGCCCAATCTTGCCGGCGTTATGACAAAGGTCTGGCTGGACCACAGCGGTATGCGGGGTAATCCCGGTGGTTCGCTGCACCCCAGCGGTAATATGGAGCCTTATCCGCGTGACAGCACACTGCAGATGTCAACGGTGGCAGTGGCGACGATGGTTGATACCGGCAGCCGCAATGAATATATCCACAGGATGGTACAATTAGGCATAGACCTGTATTACTGCCATCTCAATAACGGTGACGCATGGCGAGCTTACGGCGGCTTCGGCAGCGGCAGAAAGTGGCCGATTCTGTTTGCCGGCATAGTGCTTGGTGACACCAGCATGCAAAACCCCATAGAGACCACAGGCGCGTGCTGCTGCCTGACGGGTACGGTGAACAAGTTCGGCGAAGACGGCCACACATATTACGGCCTGCCGACCGTGGAATATCCCGATGGCCGGCCGCTCTGGGGCCAGGATTGTGTAGATGGCATGTACGAATACAACGTGGCAACCGATAACGGCGATAGAGACTGCCGTGACCCGAACGCCCTTGTGCAGCTTGACGGGTACCGCACATGCTGTACCAGTCATGCGTGGGTTGGCGAGGCCCTTGCGGCAAGACTGATGAACGCTGTTAATATCTGGAACCACGATGCGTTTTTTGAGTACGTGGACTGGTGGGTGCTTTACGAGACCCAGACAGATGTACATATGTACGGCAATGACTTTATCGAGGATATGTGGACGGCCTACCGTGATGCCACAGACCCTGTCGCCAAACCGCAAATTTCGCCGAACGGCGGCTTTTTTATGGAGTCGATAGAAGTTGCGATTTCAACCTCCACCACAGGCGCAACGATTTATTATACAACCGACGGTACCGTACCTACGCCCGCATCAACACAGTACACGACGCCGTTTGCGCTAACGCAAACCACTACAGTTAAGGCCCTGGCTGTCAAAAGCGGCATGATTGACAGCGTTATCACTGCGGCCACGTTTATCGAAACCAGCGGAAATCAGATTCCTGTCGCCGATGCCGGAAGCGACCAGGAAGTATTTGACAACGACAACAACGGATACGAACCGGTGACTCTTGACGGCTGCGGCTCCTACGACCCGGACGGTACGATAATCAGTTATGTCTGGAAAGAGGGTGCTGTAGAGCTTGCTGCAGGTGTGATTGCGGTTGTAAACCTTGATATTGGTCAGCACACGGTAACTCTCGAGGTAACCGATGACCTTGCGGCAACAGCAACGGATGAAACAATTATTGCCGTCAGCGCCACAACTGATTTTACACCGCCCGAACCGGACCCGATGACGTGGGCCTGCGAACCGTATCCGAAGAGTCCGACTTCCGTAATCATGCAGGCTGCTGCTGCCACGGATATAAGCGGTGTCGAGTATTATTTCGAATGTGTCGCCGGCGGCGGTCATGACAGCTCCTGGCAGGACAGCGGTATTTACGAAGATACAAACCTCAGACCTGCCGCCGAATACAGCTACAGGGTCAGTGCACGCGACAAAAGCGGCAATCACAATCAGACCGACTGGTCGTCAATTGAATCGGCCGTGACCAGAAGCGGCGTCGGCGGCCTGCCGAAACTGCTGGTCGAAGAACAACCCGGTGACTGCTACACGGTTACCGCTTACGATTCATCGGACCCCAACACTAAATACTGGCAGGTAAAGGTGGACGTGCTGTCCGGCGGCATCTTCTCGTTTAAGGACTTTACTGACGCAGGTGACGGCCTGGGAGACCATACCAGTTACTGCGGCACCGACGCATATAGTCGCCAGGCGAACCTGGTTCAGTTTGAGGGCCGCGGCGGTGAGGTGTTCAGTCGGCGCTATCCCGTTGCGGACCTGGCCGGTAAGTTGACCTTTACGGCAGCGCCTGACGGTTCGTGCTTTACGATCGAGTACAAAGAAACGCCGTTGACAACCGGGTATTACCATAGTTCTTATGCTGACGGTGACATCAGTTTGAGTCCCGGTGAACTACTGACCACTATTACGGTGGTCATTAAGCCGCCGGATGCCAGCGGTACTTTTTGGGATTGGGCCGCAGAATATGAAAATGTCTGCGGTCATGCGCTTTCGGCCAAGATTTGGGCCGTGGACTACATTGAGCTTTGGCTGGACGGTCTGATTAACAAAACAGCCGACAGCCAGACCACAAAGGTCGACGGACTATGGGACCCGACCGGTCCCCAAAGCTATATGCGCTGGACGATGGGCGGCAATTCAGCAATGGGATTAATGCTCAGCCGCGAATTTATCGTTGATTATCAATCGGGTCTTGCAGGTCACGAAACAGGGGCAACTGTCAGCACCGGCGGCTGGGCAGGCTTCGAATATTCCAGGTATGGAGCCGGTTTTGATTACGGTGCCGTTTACGCACTGCCGGCAGGTCAGACGCGCATTAACGCCGGACAAATCATAATTGATAGTCCGGGCCCGTTGTGTCTGGCTGACGACACACCCGCAGCGGATTTTAACGGTGATTGTGTGGTAGATAATTTGGACCTGGACAGTATGACGCAGCAGTGGCTTGGCTTTGTTGACCCTGATTCTGCGATTGATTTATACGATGACGACTACATCGATTTTCACGACTACTGCGAACTTGCCCAGTGGTGGCTGCAGCAGGCACGCTGGTAATTTTAAGATACAGCGGACAGCCTGATGCTTACGGCAGCCGGCTGCTTGCGGAAGATATATACATAACTACCTGGTGTAGCTGTGGTTAAGCGAACTGGATGGCTACGCCGATACAGGTGTCTGTGAGCATACTTTCCCGCTCTATACGAACTACAGTACCGCTCTTTATTCGCGCAAATTGGCCTTTTTC
>Ga0307379_10007964_pt1 | contig 14339 bp, 16 predicted proteins | sample UN2MG_FD_202237 | JGI IMG/M metagenome (GOLD analysis project Ga0307379, IMG submission 202237) | Soil microbial communities from Risofladan, Vaasa, Finland - UN-2 | ecosystem: Environmental > Terrestrial > Soil > Coastal area > Acid sulfate soil | place: Finland: Risofladan, Vaasa | collected... | reverse complement strand
GCATTTCCTAAGGTATTCATTGTTGCAAAGCCTATTATTGTACCACCTACTAATGAGAACATAGCAGTTACCAATCCTAGGCTTTCTGCAAATTGAAAGAAGACTGCTGATACAATTAATAAGCCTATTAAATATTTTAAAACTTTGTTTAGATTTCTGGTTGTGCTTTCTGATAATTTTTCTTTTTTCTCTAATCTATTTATTTGTCTTCTTATAAGAATATAAATAATATAACCTATAAGAATTGTTATTGCTGATATAATTATTGGAATTAGGTTAACACCTAACCAAGAAAGGAGAGCTGTGAATAAGTCTTGGAATATCATTTATAACCTCTTTAAGTTTATTTAAAAATTAATTTAAATTTGGTACGGTCATTTAAATATTTAGTTGTAATATTTTTAAGATTTGAACGTTGTTTTTCGAATTATTGCTTCTGTATATGCATCAATAACCGAAGTAACAGGGTGTTAAACGTTGATTCTTGGATTTTTAAAATTAGGTTTGAGACAGAAGTTCTATTAAAGCTCGAGGAATTTCCTTGTAATCTTTAACAGCGTAAAATTTTCCTCTCCCTGCTTTTGCTATCTCCCGACAGGTATCAATACCACGATCTGCATCATTTCCAGCAGGCATGCCAATCACGTGTAGTTTAGGATATTTTTTAGCTAAATCTAGAGGACTTTTACCCCTATTATAATTTCCATCACTAATAAGAATACCAAACTTATGACGTGTTTTTTCTCTTATTTTATTAAGTTCTGTAAGTCCTTTTTCGAGCCCGATTTCAATATTTGTAAAACCAACGGCTTCAGAATCTAATATTTCATCAATTATTTTATTTACAGGTTTTTTTTGATCAATTTTCTTTAGAATCATTGCGGTCGAATTAAATAATACAATAGCAAAGTCTTCCTTTTCCATGTTATATGCAAGAACTGATGTGGTTAGAGCTGCGTTAAGTAATAACTTTCCATACATGCTTCCACTTGTATCAAGAATTAATACTACTTTTCGTTTTTGCCTTTGTCTCTTAATACCATATATATCATTATATGTGAGAGATCTTTCAACCACTTTTAGGGGATTATGTTGAATTGTTTCATCCAAATCAAATTCAGGCATCCCAATTTTATAGGTTGGTATTATTTTCTTGAAATTACCTCTTATCCCTTTGCTGGTGATTTTTAATGAGGTTTTAATGATACTTTGGCGAGCTAATCTCCTAAAAATGTACTTATATTTTTTCGATATGGGGCGCCTAATGAAGAAGTAAACTTCTGCCATTGATGCCGAAGATTCTTTAGCTTTTTCTGCAAAAAATTCCACGCCTTCATTACAATCTAGTGCATCAGTTGCAGCATACACATTAGATTTAAGCAAACCCATGATCGCTTCTAAATTCTTATAATTGATTGCTAAATATGTCAATTCTTTGATCTGTTTATAATCCAATGAATTTGCTAAATGCTGGTAATAATCCGGTTTTTTCTTTCTTTTTCTGATGATTTCATATCGTAAAATTTCTTTATCTGGGATTCTCTCAGTTAATCTAACATGAAGGCGTTCTTTCTCATTCTCTTCATCTGATAAAGAGAAGTCATCGATTATTGAAAATCCGTTTTATTCAATACAGATAGCACGATATCTGTTATAATATCTGATTTTGATCTAGTAACTCCATCCTCTAGTTCAATTTTATTATAAAGTGACATTATTGCCGCCTCAACCCAGGCTTTAGAGCTTTTATAATTTTCTGATTTTAAAATAATATCTGCTAAATCGATTGCTCCTCTAATAGAACTCCCTCGCATTATAAAATTAGTCTTTCTTGTAAGTTCACCGATTTTTTGTGAAATTTGAGCGATTTTATTACCATCCGATCCTATTAAATGTGCTTCTTTATTTATTATTAGGACTTCTTCCTCTGGAGTTTGATAATCTAACTTGATCCAAATAAATCGGTCTTTCAATGCTTCTCCTAAGATAGTTATTCCTATATGCGCTGCAGGATTTTGGGTTGCAATAGTAAAGAAACCCATTTTAGCCTCTATGGTTTTTAATTTAGGAATTTCAAGAATTCTCTCGTCTAATGAAGTTAATAAAGAATTTTGCGTGCTCTCAGGCATTCTATTTATTTCATTTATAAACATGCAACCTCCTGTAAGCATTGCTTGAGTTAGGGGGCCATAGATGTATGATTCTTCATTATATCCCTTTGATATGGCAAGAGGAGGATCAAAATATCCAACTAGATTGTGGGGCAGAGTTTCTTCCGAACAATCAATTCTATAGAAATTTGAATCAAAATATGATGCTATTGCTTTTGCTACGGTTGTCTTTCCTACGCCTACATCACCTTCAATTAGTACATTCTTCCCAACAGACCTAGCGATGATGATTTTCCTTATTTCTTCCGATCTTCCAATGATGTTAAATTTATCTTGTATTTCTTTTACAGTCTCAGAGACATCAACCATAAGCTATTTAATAATGCATTTTTAAAAAAGTAAATCTTTCTAATTAATAGGATTTATTAAAAATAAGGATAATCTAATAATTAAGAGAGAAATGCAGATTCTATGATTTTTGAAATTAAAAAGAAAAATCTTTAAGAGCTAACTATTTTGATTAATAATGTCAATCTCTTCTGATTTTATAAAAATAGCTGATGAAATTTCAAAAAAAGTTGATTTACCTTTAATAAGGAAAATTATCACACCCCAAAGCAATGAAAACTTAAAGAAATCTAACTTTTCTGTTATAATTTTAGAAGATAACACAATTGGTTTGGTGTTTATTAATTTGAACCCGATAATTAAAAAAAGGTTCAAGAATGAGGATTTTACAAAATTTAATGGTTCGGATCTAATATCTATAGCTAAATTGTTTGGATCAAATGATCTATTTGAAAAATCATTAGCTTTAGGATGTATTAATGCCATTAGTCAATTTATTTTTAATAAAGCAAATTTCTCGTTCGATTTTACATCTGATTCCCTTGGTCTATTAGATATTAAAAGGTCTGATATCATAGGTATGGTGGGTTTTTTTCCACCTTTAGTTAAATTAATTGAAAAAATTGGATCTAAACTAATCATTATAGAAAAAAAAGAAGAATTAATACAGAAAGCAAAAAATTGGTTAGTAACATTAGATACCTCTAAATTAAAGGAATGTAATAAAATTTTGATTACAGGTACTACAGTTTTAAATGACACTTTAGATGAGATATTGGATTATTGTACTAATGTTGAAAAAACATCAGTTATAGGACCAACAACTAGTTTTTTACCAGATCCTTTATTTAAACGAGGAATCGATGTAATTGGAGGAACTTATGTGATATCTCCAGATTCCTTAACTCATGCGATACGTAAAAGTATTAGATGGGATAATTCGGTAAGAAAGTATACAATTGAAAGAAATAGATACCCCGGATATAAAGAATTATTATCTAAGATTATTAACTGACCAAATTATGCATTATTTCAAAAAATTTGTTTATGTAAAAAAGAAATTATATAAAGATGGCATTCGGGGAATTGGAAGGAAGTTAAAAATGTAAAGAATTATAAAAATAAAAACTAAAGTAGTTGTAACTATAAATATGATATCTGAGAACTTAAACCGAATCTTTATTAAATTTGTTCTATTTTGGTATAATCCAAAGCAGCGATTTTCCATAGAAAGAGAAACTGTTTGACTTTTTCTCAATATAGAAACTAAAGTTCCAATCATTCTTTCAGATATAAATGCATATGCTCTACGAAGAGATTTAACTTTGTCGATACTAAAACCACGTGCTTGTTGTGCTAAAGCAATAGTTTTAGCATCTTCTTCAATCGAGGGGATAAATCTAATTCCTACCATAAAAGCGAAGCAAAATTTATATGGAATTCGCATTCTTATCAAAGAATACACAAAATCTTTTGGAGATGTCGTATTTGTAAACAATATCGCTGAAGTATAGAGAGTTAATAATATAAAAAAGGCTCTTAAAGCAAAATAAACCGCCAACCTTCTAATTGGTAAAAATGGGACATTAAATAGATAAAATAACACGATCTCGTTTTCATTTGGAAGAGCATTAAAAAATACGTTTAAAACGACACTAATCAACAAAATTATTGCCATAAATCGAAGTTTTTTAAAGATAAATTTTGGTTTAATATTGCTCAATAATAATAAAATAATAATGAGTAAAGATAACGCGGATTGTAAGATAATACTCCCTATTAGAAATGTTTCTATTGTAAGAAATAAGAGAAATATCAGTTTAGTAATTGGGTTCAATCTATGTATAAAGGAATCATTTGAAATATAAGCAAAAAGATATTGTCTATTATCTAATATCTTGTTTTTAGACGGCATTTTACTTCAATCCCCTTCTATTAATTTATTAATTTCATTCAATAAGATAATTGGTCCCAATTTTTGATGACTAGTGAAGTAATTTTCTTTAGTATCATAGTCTATCAAACTACCGTCTTTATTTAATTCTATAATCCGCTTAGTATATTTTAATAATAAATGATAATCATGAGAGGAAATTAGTATAGTTTTTCCTCTTTTATTTTCTAAATAAAGCGTTTCAATTAATGAATCAATTGTTTTTTGATCTTGACCAATAAAGGGTTCATCCAACAGAATTATTTCTGGATTATAGATGAAGATCGAGCTTAAATTCAGTCTTCTTTTTTGTCCCCAACTTAATTTGAATGGGTTCCGATCATGATCGCTAACTCCAATTAATCTAATTAATTTATTTAGATATTCCTCAGAAATTTCATTTAAAATTCCGAAATTAAAGGGAGCATATAATATCTCATCTTTTAAGGTTGATTTAAATATCATATTTTCAGGGTTTTGAAATATAAAACCTACTTTTCTGGCATATTCGAGAGAATCGATCTTATTTATGTTAGTTCCGTTAAATAAGATATTTCCCTTAGTTGGTTGATATAAATTAGCTAATAAATAAAGTAAAGTAGTTTTTCCAGACCCATTCGGACCAACCAGACCAATAAAATCACCCTTTTCAATTTTTATTGAAAGATCATCAATAGCTTTGATTCCACTATTAGGATAGAGAAAATTCAAATTTTGGGTTTCTAATATGATGTTGCCTGACTTTTCTTTAATCTTGTCAGCTGAATATTTAATTTCGTCTCCGATTTTATCTTTTAATGATTCGATGTATAACTCTGGAAATTCTATTATTTGCTTATAATTATCATACTTTTGCAAAGCTTTGGGTCTAATTTCAGATTCAATAATTATATTCTTTAAGATATTAAGTTCCCTTTTTGAAAGATCTTGAATAAGGTGCATTATTTCATTAAAATTTATTGGATTAGTCAATTCAAGGTGATTTAAATTCAATTCAAAAAATTGATTTATAATATCAATAGACCAAGGAACTCTAAGATTACAGGATTTCAACGAGCTATAGTTATTTCTTAAAATTGTTCCAATATCACCCGATAGGTGTATTTCTCCATTTTCATTTAACACTACTATTTTATCTGCAATATTTATCACTCTAGATAATCTATGTTCAATGATAACTAGCGTAAAGCGATATCTATTAGATTTTCTCAATTTCTTTAATTGGTTTAACAGTAAACTCTCGGATTCTTGATCCAAAAACGCAATTGGCTCATCTAAAATCAGTATTTTAGGATCCATTGCCAGAAACGAGCTCAATACCGTAAGTTGTTTTTGACCCCCACTTAATTGATTAATATCCCTGTCCAGAAGATGTGTAATATTCATAAACTTAGCGGTTTCATTTACTTTTCTTATTATGTCATCTTTTGGATATCTTAAATTCTCAAGACCAAAAGCAATTTCATCCCGTACGGTGAAAGTTGTTAATTGATCTAGAGGATTCTGTTTAACTAGTCCAACTATTTTACTCAAATCTGAAAATTCATAGTCCCAGATATTAATCCCAAAGACTTCTGCCTCACCTTTCATCAAACCTTTTAATCGCCATGGGATAATTCCATTCATAGCGTACGAAAGAGTAGATTTCCCACTACCGCTTGGACCTGCTAAAATTAATGTTTCTCCTTCTCTTAGTTGAAAATTAATATTGGAAAGAGCAGGCGTTTTTTTTTCGTTACCGTCATAAATAAAAGAGAAATTAGTAAAAGAAAGAGCTAAGTTATTATTAGAGCGAATTAAGATCAATCTCCGTTAAAATGTAGTTGGAACTCCTGCTTTTATTAGACTATTTTTAATTGCTCTACCTAACAATCCAACAATTAATATGCCCGAGATAAAAGCAAATATAAAGGCGAGTACCCATAAGGTCCAATGGAGATACCATCTTTGATTGATTATCCAGAAAAATGGAGCTTGGAAAAAATTGCCTAATCCTCCAGCGATTGCCCATCCTAACTTGGTTTCACCCTCACCAAGTCTTTCCATAAGCCAAAATCCACCAGCTAAAAATAATGCTTCCATCAAATTTACAAATAAAATTAATAATCCCCATGGATCCCCAAAAAGAAATTCAAGCAAACCTTTTGTAACCATCGTTATTATGATATTAGTTTTCTTTTTGGTTAATCCATAAATAATTGATGCCCAGATAACATGATGTCCACTAACAAGTTGTGTTCCCCCTAAAAAAGGATACCATACTTTAATTATTAGGCTAAAAGGAATTAAACTCGAAATAATTCCCCCTAGTACTCCTATAGTCGTAGAATAAATTAGATCTAAATTCGTTATTCTTTTCTTATCCTTAGAAATAAATCCAGTTTTTCTATAAGTATCGCTACTTTCGGGAGTAACTTCATTTTCCATATGATCATTCTGCTTTACATTCATATGTAACATCTACTCCAAATTATCCATTTTTTCATTATTTTAAACAATGTTAATTATAATTAGATATAATTTTTGTACAGAATATTGCGAACTATATTCGTCTGGTGGCATGACTGATTGATCCATAATAGATCTCAAAGGACCTTCTCCTAAGAGAGGTACACCATTCTCTTCGTATGCTAAGATCACTAAATCAGGATTAATTTCGGCAATGGAAAGGTTAAGAAATTTGGGAGAAGTATACCCATCTCTTCCATAAAAACGGAATTCTAATTCTGAAGAAGGATGAATTATAAGATTTTCTACCTCAATTATACTCCAAAGTGAAATTCCTGAATAGATGATATCATATTCAGTATCATATCTATTTTTTATATGGTAAGTTTTATCTTCCACGAGATCATACTTACCAGATATCAATTCACTAACAGATAGTGAAACAGATATCGATGTTCCATCACCTTCTATCGTTATTTTATTTGGATCTTCAAAGGGGTCTATATTTAATTCTGTGAAAGCAATTACCATTAACCAAAAGATTATAACTCCTATCAGAACGCTTGTCACTAAAATATAAAAATTTCGAGTTTCCATGTGATTTCTTGTTTATTTGATTATTTTTAATTGTTTTTTTTGTAAGATTGCAATTATTCCAATCATTGTAATGATCATTACTATGGTAAAGTATCCGGGTATCATTGGTATCTCCAAAGTTAAATCTAAACTGTAAGTCCATGACATCGCATGATTATCGTGTAAATCGTTATCATAAATAGCCATATTGAATAAATACTCTTTGTTCTTGTTGAATTGTACGTCATATTCTTCATTAGTGACTAATGATCTACTAATTTCTAATGTATAAGAGACATTTGTAATAGCTTTAAATGCAGCATTAACTTGGGACAATTCTGGATTCGGATTAACCCATCCATCATCCTCAAAACATTCATCTAAACACAGAGCAGGTACTCCACTTGAAATGGAGGTATAATGATACCATTTCCAACTATCAATTCTACCTCCCCCCATATGTTCAGTACTCATTCCAAAGGGATAATATGCAGAAAAATTTACAACACTCATATCCCAACAAAAAAGTATCCCATCGGCAACATAATCTTCTGGTGAAGTTGTATTATCCATCCATTCGCAGAGAATATATAGAGAATGAGTGTTCATGATGAAGGTTGCGTTCATGTAAATTAATAGATCAGGAGGGTTTGAATCGTATCGAATCGATGCTAGCGGAATAGTCTTCTTTCCTATTTGATTCTCTGGTTTTGACCAAAATTCTTCGTTCGCAATTCCGTCTAATATAATGTTTGCTGAATTATCGACTGGAACGTCAATTGGAGTAATAGTATGATAATCCTGACAGTCACCATCTCCAGGATAAGCATTTGTTGTAGGAATTTTTATTGAGTAAATTGAAAATATTACTACTAGAATAATTAAAATGTTTTTTTTTTTCAATACTATCACTTTTTTTATTTTTAAAAAAGAAAAAAAAGATATTTAATTTAAATTCAAGAAATGTTTAATAATCTATTATTATTTCAGTGACCCATTTAGCATAGTTTGCGCGATTTCTACCGGGTACTTGGACGTTGAAAGGACCACTAGAATATGATAAGATTTTTGGAACTGACCAAACTTCATCAGCAATTCCATCATATGTTTCTCCAAATTCTTGTAATTTCCATGCTAAGTTCATTATTAAATTAGTAGCTGGTATTGGGACACCAAGACTAGTATCTGTGCCGTTAACATAATCATCATCAGAGCGAGGGATAACATGGGTTTCATTGCTATACATACCATTCTCAACTTCCGATTTGTTGTAAGGCGGTTCCCATTTCCAGAATGGTGTGACGAAACCGTCTGCAGCTCTAAAAGTGACTTCATAATCAATTTGTGCCCCAGCAGTAGTCATTGCAATGATCTCTGAAATATTTTTCCCCCAATATTGACGATTGGCACCCCAACCTGATGTGCTTTCATATTGATAGACCGCTGTATACGGATCTTGTATTAGATCCCAAGCATCCAGCGAAAATTCCGTTACATCATTAACTATTAAATCAATTGTCCAATTATTCATTACGGATACTTGATTAAAATTGTAGAAATTATCATTAGGATCCAATCCCATTATGGAAAAATTTCCCATAAAGGCGTAATAAGGAGAATCTTGCAACCACTCTTGGTTTATAGCTAATACTAATACGTAATAGGTTTTACTCTTAGCATAACTTTTTGCGATGATATCTGCCGTGTGAACCTCTCGAGTAACTGAGTCTTCTGTTGTAAATTCAAGATCCCCCGCAAAATTAATACCTTTTTCTTCCAAAATATCCAGGATATTTACTCCAGTAACATATTGTCCTGAAATCGGGTCTTGAATAGTTGTTAATTCATAGTAATTTTTCCAATCAGACAATGAATTAGCTGCTAAGTCATCAAGATAGATTTGAACTCCTTCTAATATTTCTCCAAGAGAAATAATGTGTTCTACACCATGTACATCATATAATGTAAAGGTTGAAGAATTGGGGGCTGTGCTCCAATCCTCTGGTAAACCTTGATTTAAAACGGGTGTTGAGGGCTCTCCAGAAAGAGGATTGACGATGATAACGTAACCTAAACCTCCCGCTAAACCCACGGTAACAATCGCTAAAATACCTATGAATAGATCTTTTTTATCCATTGATTTTACCTTTTTATTAAATATTATTCGATATGTATTATGGGATATAACGAAAGTTTATTTAAAAGAATTTAGTTTTAATTTGTATTTTAGATGTTGGCTAAAATGTTATATTATAGTTGGTGTTATTTCTTATTCGTACAGTTTTGAAATTAAAATAAATAATTATTAAGAAATAATAAGCCAAGAATCTGATCCCGTTATTTAAGGTATGGTAATAATATCAGTGTCCTCATCTAAATTAATGATTCCCTTTACTGCTAATTGTTTAATGGTTCTTACTGCCATTATTGGGGGTACGTCCAATAGTTTCTTTAACTCATCAAGGTTGCAGCTCCCTTGAGTCATGATTGTGGCTATAATATCTACTTCAGGAATTTCTTCCTCGGAATTTTCCATCAGGAACGATGTAAAGAAATTATTTCTCTTTAATTGAGCTAATTTGTAGTTCAAATCTTGCATTTTTTCCTCGGTATACAATGTTTTTAATTGAGATTCCTTATTTTCATTATCAATTTTCTTCTGTTCTAAAGCATTTTTCTCACTTTCTTTTGCTGTGATCTTATCATTGATTGAATTTAGTTTAGATACAATGTCATTTAACTCCATTTTTGGTGCTTCGAGATCACTTTGAAGGCGATTTAGAGTATTCGTTAACTCAGTAATCTTTGAGGTTAATTCTTCTTTATTAGCCTTTAAGCCATCAACCTTTTTGTCGATTTCTTCCAATTTTATCTTTAATTCGGTTAATACGGATTTCTGTGTTTCTATATTTTCATCAATTTTTATGATTTCTTCTTGTTCTAACTTCAAGTTTTTCCATGCATTTCCAATGTTATTAAGGATCTCATCTGTATTCTTCTTAAATGATTGTAAATATCCATCAAACGTGGATTCTAACTGTTCTATTAATCCCAAAACATCCTTTAAGTTTGTACTCATTAGAAATCTACCTCTTCTTTTAATTCAATTGTTCCTGAAGCTTCATTGTAAATGATTGGCCCATTATCTTCAAGCATTTTCATTATTATATTTTTTGCTTTATCTTCTCTCATATCAATTGCAACAAGAATATTTCTTAAATCCAATGCACTCCCGGCTTGCAAGGCTCGGATAAATTGGTATAATGATGAATTGATATATTTTTTATTAATTAGGATTTTCATCGCGGACACTCTATTTTCATAAGTTTGGATAAATTTCTCTTTCTTCAAGAACGTGCTTTCTAATTCTTTTTCTAATATTTTTAATTTTGAATCGAATTTTTCATTTTCATGAGAAAGATCAAGAACTAAGTTTTCTAATTCCTTTAATCTTAATGTTCGAGTTGCAAGATCTTCTTTTTTTGCCCGAATTGATGTTTGAGTTTCTTCAATTTCTTTTTGAATCTCTTGAATCTTTGTTATTAAGTCTTGTCTCTTGCTAGTTGAATTTTGAATATTTTCTTCAAATTTTTGAATATCTCGTTGCCCTTGGGAAATTCTATTCTTGAGAGAATTGATTTCTTCGTTGTTTAATTCAACTTGTTTTATTTGGTTATTTTTCTCAGTATCATATTTATTGATAGCTTCTAAAACAAGCTCAGGTTGAGCTCTCAATTTTGGTATATTATCAGAATTTATACCATTTATATTGACGATTACGGAAACTATCTTTTTTAAAAATGTCTTAGCATCTATTAGCGGTACTTCACTCATATTAATATCATTAAAGTCATTATTATTAAATATGCTTTTTAAGATAGAAGATCTTTGAACCATTAATTTATAATTCTTTTGAAATACCCTTGATGAAGTTCTCTTTATTTAGAATCATATTTATCTGCCTTCTCCTCATCACAATGTTTAAATCTTCGATCAAGCGCTCTGTAAAATAATTAAAATTGAAATTAAAGTTAGGGTTATTTTTATAGTAGCTTTTTAAGAAGAAATTTATCAGTTCAATTTTATGTTTTGGATGATTCATCTCAAAAATGCCCGGATTTGTATCTAATAAAGAACAACAAATCCAAGCTATATCATCAATATGATTTCCTTCATATGAATCTTCAAAATCCATTCCAAATAATGTTCCCGAATTAGAATCATAGATAAAGTCTCTTAATCTTGTATCACCTTTGTTCAACACGGTAATTTCATTTGGATTATTTTTACTAATTACATTTAAGCCATGTAAATCCCCTAACCATAGAGCAAGCTTTTCAACAGAGGTTAGAAGGTTTTCCTTAATATTTTTGTCTAAATCATTAAGATCTTCAGAGCTACTTAATTTATCATTAATATAATCACATAAATTTATACCTTTGACTTTTTCAAGAATTAAAAAAGGTTGTTTATAAAATAATATCTTAGGAACGCATAATTCTTGTTCATTCAATTTTTCTAATATCGTACATTCGATATCCATATTGTTTGTTCTAAAAATTTTCACAACAATATCTTTAGGAAATCGTTCTGTTGGTCTAATAAAACTTAGATGAACTACTGAATTTTTCTTACTTGGAAGTTTAATTATGTTGAAAAAATTAGCTTTATCAACAAAGTCAGGTAAATCTTCTTTAAGATTAGAAACTATTTCCTTACGGATTTCTAAGAGTTCCATCTCAGTTTTAATGGGATGATCTTGTTATTAAAATTTTATACCATGTGTATAGTATAAGATAATTATGTAATAAAAATAATAATTTTAAGATAAATTTCTTTGTTTTTTATCGAATATCTTCGGTTAAAAGAATAAAGCAATAAATCTTAATGCAATAAATAAATATTTATTTATAATAGACTAGATATAGGTGAGTCTAATACGGTAATCCGAAAAAAATTTGGCAAAAACAATGAAATTTTGGACATTATTTCAAAAATAAATAAAAAGGGGTGATTTTAGATGAAGAAGATAAATTTAACGATATTTGCACCGGATCCTGAAAAAGTTCTATCAAAGGGTTTGAGTTATACTGTAAATATCCAAGACAACGGCACAATAATCGATGCGATAAGCAACATTGATAAAAAAATGATGACTAATCCGGAACAATCAATCTTCCCACTATTTAAAGGGTTTATCCATAGTTATCTTCAATTAATATGGGATGCAGAGGAAAATAAAATTTATGAAGATTGTGGTGTGGATGCGTATGGACCAAATAAAGAATTCATTCCATTAAGGGAAAATATCGAATCCAATTTATACCCAAATAGTACTATAATAATAATTGCACATGCTGATTGATGAGCAGATAACCTTCGAGAGCGTTTGGATAAGGGTTCATTTAAACGGATAATCAGGCAAAAATATGGAAAAACTCAAGAGAGATTTGCACAGTATTTTTAAACCCAATATAAATAAAAGATCATAAATGAGATCTTTCAGTAAATTTTAGTGAAAGGTTGATAATAGGATTGTCTCCTATGTTCTTCTACTCCAAAAAAAAATATATGACGGTTTTTGTGAAAAAAAATTAATTATCTACGGAAGTGGGAGGTGGTGCTTGTCAGGAGTTGCGTTCTAGGACCAGATAAACATTTGATAGAAATTTTAAAAAAAATTTCAAAATTATATTATTAATTTCCATCGAATTTACTAATGTTAAAACCTTGTTTTTCTAATTCTTGAAGAACAAACTCAAGTACCTTTCTTACATCCTCCTCTTTAATTTCACTTAATTTAGGGAGCTTTTTAAAAGTACTGAGATCATTTAAATTCATACTTTGCTTAGGGATGATATCTTGGACGGAAATAATCAAATCTGGTACAATATTAAGATGATTATAAATTACACTCGCACAAGCTGTATTACATCCGTTAATAATAATAATAAAGGAATGTTCGAGGTGATTTTTAGTAATATCAACTAATTTTTCTTTTCCCAATAATACATTTTTAAGAAAAATAGTTGAACATGTCATTGAGCTAATAGAAGCTATTTTACTTTTCTCTGCCAATCGTATTGCGACCTGTCGTGCTAGTTCACCATTGTATTCCGAACCGGAACAAGGTATTAAGACGATATTTTCTTCTTTGATTTCATTTTTACTCAAATTATATCAAACCTTTTGCCTTTAATATTTCTGGTAGCTTTTTCTTCAGAACAAATGATGTCCTAATGATTTCATTTCCATCAATAACTACGCTATTACCGAGCAAATTCAATCTTCTTGCTTCTTCAGAATCTAAATTTTTTGTTTCATATGATATATATTCATTATAAGGTGTAATTACTTGAAAAACGAGATTCATAAATTGTTCCCATTGGCAAGCGCATACATTTAAGGGCACGTAAATGTCTACTTTAAGTTTAATTTCTTTTTGAAGTTCATTCTCTTGTTGAACCATTTTATCACCTTCTTTTTATATTTTTTCCTGGATTTCTACAATTTTTTTAAATTTTTCATTTCTTTTAATTATATTATCTAATACTGCCAATAACCTGAAAATTTGGGTATCTTTTACTTTAAACAATTTTTTATTTCCATCCTTCCTACTTTCAAGGATCCCCGCTTCCGTAAGAGTTTTTAAATGTCTAGATAATGTAGATTGAGTTTTATCAAACACTTTTTCAATATCGCAAACACAAATCTCATTTCTATGCCTTAGGAACCCTAAAAGTTTTAATCTAGTTTCATCGGAGAGAGCGTTTAATAAATCCAATCTTAAATTTTCAAGTATCATTTTTGTTTTATGCATTTATGCGTATTAACGCATATATTTATAAACGATTATTCTATTTAAATCTTGTGTTATTAATAATTGAATTAAATTAAAATTGAGATTATTAGATGGTGCTAAT
>Ga0307379_10007963_pt1 | contig 14340 bp, 8 predicted proteins | sample UN2MG_FD_202237 | JGI IMG/M metagenome (GOLD analysis project Ga0307379, IMG submission 202237) | Soil microbial communities from Risofladan, Vaasa, Finland - UN-2 | ecosystem: Environmental > Terrestrial > Soil > Coastal area > Acid sulfate soil | place: Finland: Risofladan, Vaasa | collected... | reverse complement strand
ATGCACCTGTGGAGCTTCACATCTGCGACCATGGTACTCCCGCTCGATTGAGCCCCGGTCCGCGTGGGCGCCACCGACATCGGCGCAACGTAACGGGGACCGCTCTAAAGAAAAGCTTGACAAGCTGGGTGACAGGGGTAGTCTTTTGGCCTTGCGTAATCCGCATTTCCGGGGGTGCGTGCAGATTGTCCTCATACACTTTTCAAGGTTAGCGCGGTCATTGAAACGTTTGGCAGGAGAAAGTCCATGATTGGGTTCAAGAAGTGGTTCTGGAGCGGCACCTTCCTGGTGCTCGCAACGTGCATGACCGGCCTGCTCGGCTGTGCGGCCGGCGCAGGCGGTGGCGGCGAAGGCGAGGCCGAAGCCGGGCTGGCGGTGGACTTCGACAGCGCCGGCGGCGGGAACGCCGCCGTGGGCGAGGACGAGGACGGCAACGAGTACACCTTTAGGGAGAACGACGAAGGCGACCTGGTCGAGGCGAACGTCCGCATGGCCAACACCGGAGTGACACTCAAGGCCTCGCTGGATGCCGAGGGTCGACCGGTCAAGTACCGCGTGACGGACGGCACGAACGCCGATGTGATCTACGACGGCGAGGCGGCTCGGGTGCGCTACACGGAACCCGGTGAAGAGGAAGCCGGCAGGGCCCTGGACGTCAGCGGGATCGACTCGACCGCGGCAAAACAGAAGGTGCTGTTGCGCCGAGTGGAAGCGGCCGACAAGCGCGCCGTGGCCATGCAGGTGGACGAAGAGGAACCGGTGCAGCAGTTGCGAGCCGGCCTAGCCACCTACGAGGTGCGCACGGAGTCGCTGTTCGACGCGGAACTCAACCCGGAGTCGCCGCTGATCGGCAGTCCGTTGGAGGAGCCGGCCAGGCACATCGCCCGTATCGCCAGCACGACTCAGATCCGTCGCGCCGCGGCTGGTGAACTGGCCGACGTGGACCTTGACGAGGTGCCCGGGCAGGTCGCGGCGTTGGCCGGCCGAACCTTCGAGTTGTTCGACGCCGAAGGCTTCTGCGTCTTCGAGCGCGGCCACGAAGGGCAGCAGGGCTCGCTGATCAGAAGCGTCCTGACGTTTAACCCCAACGGTATCCTGGTCACGGAAATCGACCGCAGATTCATGTTCGACCTGGGGCTGGGCGGCGTGGAGGCCGAGCGGACCATCAACTGGTCGGCCAATACATCCATTCCACTGACGCTGGCCGGGGAATTCGATTTCACGGCCATGGTCACGCCCGTGTTCACCGGGACGCAGGTGGATGACCAGGAGATGGTCATCGTGGAGCGGCGGTTCCTGGCCGAGTTCGAGTTCCCGGTCGAGGCCTTCACCACGACGACCGCCCGAACCGAACAGCTCTTCAACGCGGCCTTCATCAACGGGGAGTTGATCGACGACATCCTGGAGTTCGACCTGGTGTTGATCGACCTGGCCGACGAGAACGCCCCGTTGCGTCTGGGGCGTCTGCGGTACTACGACCAGAACACGGCGCGTCCCGGAGCGGACGCGCTCATGTTCCCCTGCACGTTCAACACGGGTGAGCGGGAGGAGGTCGGCAACCGGTTGAGGTGCCCGGCGTCCGTGCAGGTGTTCGAGCCGTTCGAAGTTGCCTGGGCCCCCCGCGGCGGGCGGGGCATGGGCCCCGGCCCCAACGGCGGCCCGGAGTGCGGCGGCATGGACGCGCCCTGTCTCGCCGAGGAGGACTGCTGCCCCGGACTGTCTTGCAGCGAAGAGGGCTTCTGTGCCTCGATGGGCGGTAACGGTAACGGCAACGGCGAGGGTCCCATGAATGGGGCGATGCGCCCGCGGCAGGACTTCGACGAGTTCTCCACCAACGGCGACGATGAGTTCCCCGACGTAGGCACGAACGGCGACGATGACTTCCCCGACCTCGGCACCAACGGCGACGATGAGTTCCCCGACCTCGGCACCAACGGCGACGACGAATTCCCGGACATCGGTACCGACGGGGATGGCGACGTGGTCATCGCCCCCGGGCCGGACGACGACGTCATCGCCCCCGGGCCGGACGATGACACCATCGGCCCGGTCGAGGGCGGTGAGCCACAGTTTGACTGGTTCGTCAGCGCCGGCTTCGGGTGGGTGGTCAACCCCTTCGAGCCGGTCACGGAAGTCGTACCCACGGCGCCGGGCCCGCTGGAGGTCACGCTGATCATCTCCTACGCCGACGTCGAGGAGGTCTTTGAGATCTACACCTGCGAAGTCTTCGTCGGTGACCTCGAGCCGACCGGCCTAGTCCTGGAGTGCCCGGAGGTGGTGCTGCTCGGCGAGCCGGCCTTCTACTCCGCCGTGATTGACGACATCGGGCCGGACGACTGGATCGAATGGTTCGTGCCCGGAACCAGCGAGGTGTTCGTGGTCGACCCGTTTGCGACCCAGACGGATATCGTGTTCTTCGAGCCGGGGCGGTTCGAGGTGGCCTTTGTGGTCTACCGGGCGGACGGGACCGAGGAGTTCGGCATCTGCTCAGTCAACGTGGAGGCGGGTGACGTCGACTTCTGTGACGATCTCGGCTGGTACGGCGACGGCGTCTGCGATGATTTCTGCCCGCGGCCCGACCCGGACTGCCGGGGGATCGATTGGTGCGCCGAGTTCGGCTACTACGACGACGGCGTGTGCGATCCGGACTGCCCGCGGCCGGACCCGGACTGCAAGGACTTCGACTGGTGCGAGGGCCTCGGCTGGTACGGTGACGGGGAATGCGACTTCGAGTGCCCGCGGCCCGATCCGGACTGCAACTTCGACTGGTGCGAGGCCGAAGGGTTCTACAATGACGGCTGGTGCGATCCCGACTGCCCGAGGCCCGATCCGGACTGCGAAGGCTTCGACTGGTGCGCGGAACTCGGCTTTTACGACGACGGGGAATGCGACTACGACTGCCCGCGACCCGATCCGGACTGTCAGGAATTCGACTGGTGCGAGGCGGAGGGGTTCTACGGCGACGGCTGGTGCGACCCGGATTGCCCACGACCCGACCCGGATTGCGAGGGCTTCGACTGGTGCGATGACCTCGGCTGGTACGGTGATGGGGAATGCGACTTCGACTGTCCGCGCCCGGATCCGGACTGCGGCGGTGCTGACTGGTGTGAGGCGGAAGGGTTCTACGGTGACGGCTTCTGCGATCCCGACTGCCCGCGGCCGGACCCGGACTGCCTGGGCATCGATTGGTGCGCCAAGTTCGGCTACTACGACGACGGCGTGTGCGATCCGGACTGCCCACGTCCCGACCCGGACTGCTTCGAAGAGGACTGGTGTGAGGAGTCCGGGTACTACGGCGACGGGTTCTGCGACCCCGGCTGCCCGCGACCCGACCCGGACTGCGTCGATGACTGGTGTGGGCAGCTCGGCTGGTACGGCGACGGGGTCTGCGATCCCGAATGCCCCATGCCCGATCCCGACTGCGAGGAACTCGACTGGTGTGAAGCGGAAGGCCTCTACGGCGACGGCTTCTGCGACTACGAATGCCCGATGCCCGATCCCGACTGCGGGGATGAATTCGACTTCTGTGCCGAGCAGGGCTGGTACGGCGACGGCGTGTGCGATCCGGACTGCCCGCGGCCCGACCCCGACTGTGAGGAGTAGCTCGAGGGTCTGCGATCTGGGACACTTCGTGGCTGAGATCGACTTGGACGGGCTCCCAAGCCCGATCAACGGTCTGGCGACGAGCTGAGTCGATTCGCCGCCCGGCGGCTTGATACTCGGTTTGTTCCGAACTCCAGCGCCCCGTCCGGTACTTCCGGGCGGGGCGCTTTCCATTGTGCGCGCAGCGCCGGAGAGCACCTCGCCCGCGGGTCTCCCGACCTGTAGGCCGGCGGCCACCAGGTCAAGCACGATTGAAGATGCTCCGAGCCCATCTTGACATCGTGGGGGGGCGTTCGTAGGCTTGAATCTGCATTTTGCGACGACAAGTCGCGGGGTTGCCTGATGATCAAGCCAGAACAAGGTTAGCGCTTTCAGTTCTATCGGGGTAGGAGATCTGTTCATGCTAAACAGGCACAAGTGGGGACGGACCGGCCTTTGCGCGGGATTGGGGTTGTGCACGCTCGGGTGGATCGGCTGTGCGGCCGGCGGTGGGGGCGGAGGGGGTGACGGCGAGGCCGGCGGCGCCCTGGACGTGAACTTCACCGGCGCCGAGGGGGGCAACTTCGCCGTCGGTCAGGATGACGAGGGCAACGAGTACACCTTCCGAGCCAGCGACACTAATCAGATCACCGAGGCCAACATCAGGATGGCCGACGGGAGGACGGTGAAGGTCTCGCTGGATGACCAGGGCCGCCCGGTCAAGTTCCGCGCTTCGGACAACGCGAACGCGGACCTCATTTATGACGGCAACCAGGCCCGCGTTCGGTACACGCCCGCCACCGGCGAGGCCGAGGACGTCAGCGACATCGACTACAAGTCGGCCCGGGCGCGGCTCCAACAGCGGCGCGCCCTGCAAAAGGACAGAGGTCCGGCTTCCATGCAGACCAACGAGGGCGTCAATCGGCTGCGCAACGGGCTGGAGACCTTCGAGGAAGTGGTCGAGTCGGTCTTCGACACGGAAGCGAACCCCGACACACCGCTGAAAGACACGCCCCTGGAGGAGCCGGTCCGGCGCATCGCCCGGGTCGTCGACCAGAACGCCGTGCAGGTGCGTGAAGTCACCCGCGACCGCATTCCGAACGTCGACCTGGACCGAACCCCGCCGGAAATCGAGGACTTGGCCGGCCGGACCTTCGAGCTGTTCGACGCCCAGGGCTTCTGCCTGGAGGGGGCGGGCGACGAGGGGGCGGGACCGGTCAAGATTCGCAGTGTCCTCACCTTCGATTCCAACGGTATCCTGGTGACCGAGATCGACCGGAAGTTCCTGTTCGACCTGGGACTGGGCGGGGTGGACGCCGAACGGACCATCAACTGGACCGCCAACACCACCATCCCACTGACTCTGCAGGGGGACGTCGAGTTCACCGCGGACATCACGCCCGTGTTCACCGGCACGCAGTTGGACGGCAACCGGCGCGTCACGGTCGAGCGGCGCTTCCTGGCGGACATCAGCTTCCAGGTGGAGGCCTTCACCACGACCGAGGCCCGCACGCAGCAACTCTTCAACGCCGCGTTCATCAACGGCGAGCTGAACGACAACATCCTGGAGTTCGATCTCATCCTGATCGACCTGGCCAACCAGACCCGGCCGCAGCGGCTCGCCCGGTTGCGGTACTACGACCAGAACACGATCAGGCCGACGGAACTGCGGTTCCCCTGCGACTCGGCCGCCCGACGGGAGGGTACGGACTTGGAGTGTCCGACCAACGCCGATCCCTTCGAGTTCTTCACGGTGGAGTTCAACGATCGGGCAGCGGCCGTTGACCCCGAGCTGGCCCGGCGACTGCAGTACGAGTGGTTCGTGAGCAGCGGCTACGGCTACGTCGAGGAAGCCACGCGGTTCTCGAGGGTGGCCACGGTAGTGCCCACGGACGAGGGTCTGCTGGAGGTCTCCCTGATCGTCTCTGACCCGCGCGTCCCCGACGAGTTCGATCTCTACGAATGCGGCGTGCAGGTTGGCGACGTGACCGACGTGACCGTCGATGACCCCCAATACATGAATTGTTCCGAATCCATGAACGTCAACGATCCGGCCAAGTTCTGGTTGGAGGGCGGCACGCGCCAACTCCCTGGCGATGGTCCCCAGGGCGCCACAGACACCCTCGTCGAGTGGTTCGTCCCCGGGACCAGCGACGTCCTGGTCGAGGATCCCTTCTCCCCCGAAACCTGGATCACGTTCTACGAGACCGGGCGGTTCGAGGTCTGGATAGCGGTCTACCAACCGGACGGAACGGAACTGTTCGGTAAATGCGAGGTCAGCGTGGATGCGGCCGGGTTCGACGAGTGCGAGGAGTTCGGATGGTACGGCGACGGCATCTGCGACGACTTCTGCCCGCTGCCCGACCCGGACTGCCGCGGTGACGCGGTCAGCGACTGGTGCGAAGACGCCGGCTACTACGGCGACGGCACATGCGACCCGGACTGCCCCACGCCCGACCCCGACTGCGACCAGTTCGACTGGTGCGAGGCCGCCGGCTACTACGGCGACGGCGAGTGCGACGTCGACTGCCCCAGCCCGGACCCGGACTGCCTCGGCTTCGACGTCTGCGAGGTGAACGGCTGGTACGGTGACGGCATCTGCGACAACTTCTGCCCCTCGTTCGATCCGGACTGCGCCCTCGAGCCGAGTGTGGACGACCTCTGCGCGGACCTGGGCTACTACGGCGACGGAGTCTGCGACGAGTTCTGTGCGATGCCCGACCCGGATTGCACCAGCGGAGGTGGCGTCGGTTGCTTCTCCGATTTCGACTGTTTCCCGGGTGAAGCCTGCTTCGGCGGCTCCTGCGTGTTCGTGGGCGGCGGCTTTGGAACCAACGGCTTCGGAACCAGCGGCTTCGGAACCAGCGGTTGACAGTGGCGGTTAGTACGTCGCCGACCTTGTAGACCGCCTCCGGCGAGATTCCAGTGACGCCCCGCTCGATCCTTCCGGGTGGGGCGTCCTTTGTGGCTGCCTGACCGCAGGCCCGGAGGGTGACGGCGAAGCGTCGACCGCCGTGAAACGCTCATCCTGCGGGACAAAGCCTCCAGCCGCCCCACTCGCGTTCGCGCCGGCCCGATCGGATTCTGTGGGTCAGACGGGGGTCCCCTCAGGGGTCACAACCTGGGGCCGGTACACCCGCTCCAAGCACTTCCCATGAGCCGAACGGCTGCTAGAATGTGGTCCCGGCGGCGACGGACGGCCGACTGCGAAAGGTCGGGCGTGGCCGCCCAGGTGCACCTATCCTTCCCGCTGAACCCGGCGCGGGGGCGCCCCTGGCGCCGGGACGGAGATTGTCGTGAACAAGGCAATGCTATCCGGCGTCGTGATCGCCGCCGTGTTCGTGGTGGCCGGCGGTGTGTACGTGGTTGCTCCCAACCTTCAGGGTGACCAGGCCGTCGTGGACCGCGAGGTGCGCGAGCATGTGGAACGCGCCCGGCGGCTTCTGGACCGCGTCGGAGCCAACCAGGAACGGCTGGCCGTGGTTCTCAAGGGACTCGAACTGGCCCAGATCGAGGAGCTTGAGGGGGATCGCATCGATGAGCTGGTCGAGGAGGACCGCGAACTGCTGGGCGACGCACAGGAACGCTTGCGGGAAATCTACCGCAGGCACAGCGAGAGCCGCGGGGACCTGGCCGATCGCATGGCCGAGGCCGGCGGCGAACTGACCGAGCCCCCATCGTCCACCTTCGGCAACAACGTTGGGCAGATGGCGGCGGCCATTCGCGCCGGGCTGGCGGCTCGGGAAGAGCTGCTGGCTGAGAACAAGGAGCTGCTGGCCGCGGCGCTCGACGCTGTGCAGGATGCGATGGCCGTTCAGCGGGGCGACGCGAGCGGGCAGGACGATCCGGCGGTCTACCAGCTCCAGGGCATGATCCAGTATGCCCAGGGGACGGCCCTGCACCGCCAGGCGCGGTGGTTGCGGGATCAGGCCCACGGGCCGCGCCGCGCGCTTCACGCCCTGGCGGCCGAACTCGCCCAGCGGGCCGGCGAGCGGCAACTCGTCGAGGATAGTGAGATTGACGCACGCATCGCGGACGCTCAGGCCGACCGCCAGCGCCATCAGACCGACCTCGATGCACTGCAGCAGTCGATCAGCCGCCTGGAAACCACCATCGAGGACCTGGACACCCGCCTGGCCGAGCAGCGGAGGCTGACCGACGAGGCCCGTCAAATCCTGGACGCTCTGGCGGACAAAGGGATCGACCTGGGTGACCCTCAAGGAGCCGAAAAGTTCTCGCTCCAATACAGCGGGCAGTCGCAGATCTATCGCGAGGCCCTGCGCGAGGCGCAGATCCTGGAGTTCGGAACGCTGAGCAACGCCGTGATTGACAGCAGCGGCGATATCCTGACCGGACAGTATGTGCCGGAGGACAACACCGGGAAGATCGTGCCCCAGCGCGGCCTGGTCCATTACCAGGGCGAGTTGGCCGAGCTGCAGACCCAGGCGTCCGAAGTGAACGAGACCATCGCGGCTCTGGACCGAAAGACCGACGAGCTGCAGCAGACCAAGGCCCAGCTTGCCCGGCAAGTGGCTGAGTCGGCCGGGCGGGCTGAGGTGCTGCGGACGGCCGCCAACGACGCGTACGGTCGCCTGGTCGAGTTGCTGGACGAGGCCTGGGAGTTGGAAGACCGGGCGATCGCCAGCGTCACCGCGGCGGCGGCATCGTTCGGGTCGGCGGAACAGAACGCCCAAACGCGGGCCGGCGAAGCGGGTGAGGCCACGAGCGGCCTGAGTTCCGAAGCGACGGCGCGGTCCGCCAAAGCCGCTTTCGCAGCGGATGACTGGCCCGCCGCCGGGAACGCCGGGCGGGAGGCGGACGCACACCTGCGGCTGGCCATGATCCACTACGACCGCTATCGAGACCTGACGGTCGATCACGCCATGGTCCTGGGCATGGAGGGAGTGCTGGACATCGACGAGGAGGATCAGGACGATTTCGGCGGGCTGGCCGAGGAGGCCCAGGAAGCGGGCCTGGCCGCCGCTGAAACGGCTACCGAGCGTCTGATCCGCACCTCGCGCCGCGTGGACCAGCATTACTCGGTGGCAGCCGAGGTCGGCGCCGCCTATTATCTCCAGGCGTTGTTCGGCCGGACCCAACTGGTCCGGGCAGCGATTCAGAATTACGCGGCAGCCATCGAGGGCCGAGAGGACAGTCCTTACGTCGAGCAATACCTTGAGAGGTTGGACCAACTGCGTCGCCTGAGCGAATAGCACGGCACGTGCTTTAATTAAAGCACGGGTGTATGTGGCTGGCATTCAGGTGGCGGACGGGCTCCTAACCACTTTGCTGGACTGTAGATAGGGGATCTGGCTTGACCCTGTCCTCCGAGGTAGCGATAATCTAGTGTGTGGGGGAGGCCTGCGTGAGCCAGCCTGCACACTCGGCCGGCCGCACGGAAGCAGGCCGACAGCAAGCGAGCGTGTCCCTCGACGTTTGACCCGCTGTCTTTGGGGGGACACCGCGGGATCGAGACGAGATGTACAAGTACGCCAGCAGCGACATCGGTGAACTGGCCCACCAGTTGACACTGGCTCCTGCGCGGTTGCGACTCGGTCAGCTCGCGGGCATCGAGAACCTTCTTGGCATGGTCAAGCCGGAAGGGTCGTATCCGTATGAGCTGGTCTGCTACCACATCACCGGCTACAAGCCCCGCGGCAAACAGCCCCGCCCCGCCATCAGCGGGAGGAGACTCATCCCCGACCTGGTGGTGATGGCCGAGCACATCAGCCGCAAGGGCAACATCCCGGTCGAAGCCCTGACCGAGAGATACGTACTTCAGGAAGAGTTGGGCCGGAAGCTGAGCGTCAGCACCAAGACGATCCGCCGGTGGCGGAGCCGCGGACTGATGGGGGTCCGGGCCGTCTTCGCGGACGGTACCAACCGGCAGGTGTTCCTGGAACGGAGCGTCAAACGATTCTGCGAGCAGCACGCGGCGCTGGTCCGCCGAGGTGCGGCTTTCAAGCAGCTTTCGGCCGCCGAGAAACAGGCCATCGTCACCCAGGCTCGCGAGTTGCTCTCCGTACAACGGATGAAGCTTCACGTCATCGCCCGGCAGGTTGCGGCCGAGATGAACCGGGCGGTCGAGACGGTCCGGTACACGCTGCGTCGTTACGACGAGGCCCATCCAGATGAAGCCCTATTCGCCAACGGTGGGCAGCCGCGAGTAAGCGAGCGTCACCTGGCGATCTGGAAATGCCATCAGGCCGGCGACGCGGTCGATAGGATCGCGCTGGCATGCGGATGCGAACCCGCTACGGTCGAACAGATCCTGCGGGAGATGGAGGTCCGCGAGCTCAAGGAGCAGCGGATCACGTGCGTCTACAGCGACGAGTTCGCCGCGCCGCACGCCGACCGGCTCATCCTGGGGCCGGAGCCCGTGGTCGAGAAGCCCAGGAAAACCACGCGAGCCCCGAAGGATCTGCCGGCCTATCTGCGCAGCCTGTACGACATTCCGCTGCTGACGGCCGAGCAGGAACGCGACCTGTTCCGCCGGTACAACTACCTCAAGTACCGGGCGGGCGCACTGCTGGAGTCGATCGACGAATGCGAGGTGACGGTCGAGGAGCTGGCCACCGTCCGGCGGCTGCTGGTGGAGACGGACAAGCTCAAGAACCGTATTATCCAGGCCAACCTGCGCCTGGTAGTCAGCATCGCCAAGCGGCACGTCAGCGGGCGGGCGCCCAAGTTCTTCGAGGTCGTCAGTGACGGGAACCTGTCGCTGATCCGGGCGGTCGAGAACTTCGACTACGCTCGGGGCAACAAGTTCAGCACCTACGCGAGCTGGGCCATCATGAAGAACTACGCCCGGACGATCCCCGAGGACCATTACCGGTATGCCCGCTACGTGACCGGCCAGGAAGAACTCCTGGAGGCCGCGCCCGACCATCGGGCGGCACCGGTCAACGACGAACAGACCGAAGACGTCCGCGAGGCGCTCGCCGCCGGGCTCGAGGTCCTGACCGAGAAGGAGCGGACCATCGTCACGGAGCACTACGGTCTGTTCGGCCGGGGCGCCGCCCTGACCCTCGAACAGCTCGGCAATCGTTTCGGCGTCACGAAGGAACGCATCCGGCAGATCGAGAAACGGGCCCTGACCAAGCTGCAGGAGACGCTCTCACCGGCCGTCCTCGACCTGATCGCCGACTAGCTGCGCCCCCCTTCTGTCTACTCATTGAGCGCGCCCCACCGTCCGCCTTGCCCGGTTTGCGACTTTACGGCGAGGTCGCGCCCCGATTGTCGCACCTTCGACTTTGGGGGGAAGGCGGACCGGACGCCCCGACCATCATTGCGACCGCGGGACGAGTTCGCAGAAGATGCTGGAACGGTCCACTTCCTCGATGCGGCGATCCACGTCGAAACCGGCGGTCAGGGACTCGAACTCGCCCGGCCCGATCGTTGTGGCCCGGAACCCGTCGCGGCAGACGATGACACCGTCGCCGGTCGCATCCCAGTCGATCTCGCCCAGCAGGCCGTGGTCGGCCTGTAGCTTGAACCACTCAAGCCGAGCGTCCCAGAAGTTTGGGGAGTAGCTCGAAAACAGCACACGGCCCCCCGGCTTCGTGACACGGATGGCCTCGGCAATCAGCGCCGGTTTGTCCACGTGGAAAGCGGAGATGCCGTTCTGAATGCAGCACACAACGTCGAAGCTTCGGTCGGCGAATCCGAGCGCCACCGCGTCCATCTGCAATAGCCGGCAATTCTGAAACGCGCTCAGCAACTCGCGGCCCATCTCCAGACTGGGCGCCGACGTGTCAATGCCGACCAGTGTGCCCGCTTTGCCGGCGAGCCTTTCAAGTACCCGACCGTAGCCGCACCCGAGTTCGAGCACGACGTCACCGCGGCCGATTCTGCCCGCAACGTACTCGATCTCGGCCTCCAGGTACTGCTGCACGCGTGGCGGGGCGATCTCGTAGCACCTCCGCAGTCGCTCGGCCGAGAGCCGTTCGGAGTAGTAGCTGCCCATACCTCTCTCACTGCAGCAGAAGCGGAGCGACGGCCGAGACGACAACGGCAGCAGACCGTCGCGGGCGGCGCGGTCATCGAAACCGATGTTAGCCGGGCGCGGTGGGGTCGGCTATAGCCGCGCCCGTCACGGCGACCCGAGAGAGCGCACGGTCGGACAAGCCGCCCGCGGCACCCAAAACCGAATGCCGCCGGAAGTGTCACGGACCCGGTACAGGCCGAGGACCGGGCTTGCACTCGGTTGTGCCGGCATCAATAATTAAGGAGCTATGATGTCTCCGTCCGTCTGGCCGTTTCAATCGCCATCCGCGCATGAGAGCGTGTCGGGCATCATCCGGCGGCGCTCGACCAACAGCACGGACGTGCGCCTGGCCGCCATCGGCGATCTGGACCTCGCCTCCGCCCGGAAGGTTCTCGACCTGGGCTGCGGCTTCGGATTCATGGCCGAGGCGCTGGGCGATTGCATCGCCCCGGACGCGGAGATCGTGGGCATCGACCTCTGGCCGACAAACGAAGCGCCCTTCCTCGCGAAGGTGTCGGCCACGGGGCGCCGGGGGCGCTTCTTCTGCGCCGAGGTCGGCTCGACCTTTCCCTGTCCCGACGGAACTTATGACCTGGTGGTCAGTTCGTATTCGCTCTACTTTTTCGTGGGTGCCCTTCCGGAGGTGGCCCGCATTCTGGCACCAGAGGGGTTGTTTCTGGCCATCACGCACAGCGAGCGCAGCTTCATCGGCCTGTTGCGGGCCGCGGGCCTGCATCCGGACAAGTCACCGCTCTTGTCGCTGGGCCACCGCTTCTCCGCGGAGAACGGCCGGGAGCAGCTGGGCGAGTGGTTCGGCGAAGTGAACCGGGTCGACTACCAGAACTCTCTGCACTTCGACGCCGAGCATGCGGACGAACTCCTGGCCTACCTGCGGTTCAAACTGCCCTTGATGGTTGCCGGCGTCAGTCCGGGCGACGACTTGCCAAAGGAGATAGAGACGGCGGCGCGGGGCGCCCTGTCCCGATTCGGCGCGGTCGTAGTCGAGAAAGACGACGCCATCTTCCGCTGCCGGAGGCCCGTATGCCGCTGAAGACCAGGTACTGCTCCCAATGCGGCGCGGACGTCGTAACGCGCATGATCGACGACAGACCGCGAAACGTGTGCACGGTCTGTGGCACGATCTTCTATCACAATCCGCTGCCGGTGGCCGCCTCGGTGGTGCTGAACAAGGAGCGCGAAGTCCTGCTGGTCAAACGCAGGAACGAACCGCACAAGGGGCGATGGTGTCTGCCGATCGGGTTTGCGGAACTCCGCGAGACCATCGGCCAGGCCACCCGCCGAGAGCTGAAAGAGGAGACCGGTATCGAGGGTCAGATTCTCAGGCTGCTGGACGCGGACTCGTACGAGAGCGACTTCTACGGCGAGCTGCTCATCGTCACCTTCGAGCTGGCCAAGATCGGCGGTGTGGAAGCCCCCGGTGACGACGCCGAGGCCGTCCGCTACTTCCCCATCGACGACCTGCCGCCTCTGGCGTTCGGCTCCAACGAGAAGGCGGTTCGCTTTTGCGCCATGGCGCACGAGGACGAATGGGCCATCCAGGACTCGTTCAACAGTCTGCAGGCCGACGAGGGCGAGGAGATGCTGTCCGACGCCCTGGTGGCCCTGGTCCGAGACCAGGCCGAGCAGGTCACCCGCCTGAGGCTGGACGAGGTCCGCTCCAACCCCACCACGACTTCGTACCGGCGGGTCGATCCGGACCAGCTTTTCGAGAGGGGTTACACCGCCATCTCGCAGTTCGGCCGCTGGCTCAAGGGGCGCGAGGCGGACGAGGAAGTGCGGGCCTTCTATCGAGCCCTCGGTCGCGAACGCAAGAGCCAGAACTTCGCCGTGCACGAGGTGATCAGTTCGCTGACCCTGCTCCGCAAGCACGTCTGGACCTACGCCCGGGGGCATGGGGTGTGGGAACGGCCGATCGACGTCTACCGCGTGCTGGAGCTGAACCGCCGGATCGCCCTGTTCTTCGACAAGGCCATCTTCCACACGACGGTGGGCTTCGAAGGCGGCTGAGGACCAGAGCCGGCCGCCTGCCCTGCCGATGCATGCGGCCCGCACCGCGGCGGCCCTACGCCCCGGCGCCGGGCGCCCGATAGCCGGGCAGGACCGAGTCCTGAATCCAGTCCTCCATGAGCCGGCGGAGGTGGGCCACGTCATTGACCATGATGGCCAGGTTGTGCTTCCTGCCGGTGATGTCCTTGACCATTCCGTCGAGGACGGCCGCGGTCTCGAATCCCACCGCCTGGAACATCTTGACCGCGCCCTGGTTGTCCTGGATGACGTGGGCCTGAATCTTCTCGAGGTCGCGCTCCTCGGCCAAGGCGACCAGTTCCCGGGTGAGCAGCCCGCCGAGACCCTTGTTTCGGTGCGACCGTGCCGTGACCAGCCGCAGGTGACCCACGTGGTGCATCCAGCCGTGGGGCATAATGTGCAGACTACCGTTGCCCACGATGCGATCGCCGTCCAGGGCTACGAGGGGGATGACCTCCTTGAGGTCGAGCTGCTCGGTCCACTTGCGCACGATCTCCGGATCGCGGACGTCGTGGCGCAGGAAAATGCGGTCGCCCTCGGGCAAGGCCTGAAAGAAGGCCAGCAGGCTGTCGAAATCATCATGAGCCAGCGGGCGGATCAGGACGCTCCGGCCGTCCTTGAGCTTCACCTCTTTCGGATAGGTCTGGGTCATCATATACGATCCTCCCTTCGATCTGTCGTCTGAGGTGTTGCGCAAGCGCCGGGCCGCAGCCGTCCCTAACTGC
>Ga0307379_10007962_pt1 | contig 14340 bp, 17 predicted proteins | sample UN2MG_FD_202237 | JGI IMG/M metagenome (GOLD analysis project Ga0307379, IMG submission 202237) | Soil microbial communities from Risofladan, Vaasa, Finland - UN-2 | ecosystem: Environmental > Terrestrial > Soil > Coastal area > Acid sulfate soil | place: Finland: Risofladan, Vaasa | collected... | reverse complement strand
GCCGCTCCGAAGGAGATCCGACACCCCTGTCCAACCGTAGTGTGCTCCAGCAGCACGTGAGCGTCGATCACCGTGCCCGGGCCGACGATCGTGCCACATCGTATGAGCGAATACGGTCCGATCTCGACATCGGCGGCCAGCTCGCAGTTGGTCTCCACTATCGCCGTGCTGTGAATCCGCGCCACTTCAAGCCTCCTCGGCCTCGGCGCCCCTCTCTGTAGACGACTTCTCGTCGGGCCGCAGCGCAAAGAGATACTCCCCCTCGGCGACTACCTGACCGTCCACCGTGCCCACCACCTCGACGCGTCCTATGTCTCCCTTCGTTTTCAACAGGGTCACCTCAGTGATGAGCTGATCCCCGGGCAGCACCGGCCGCCGGAACCGCATCTTGTCTATTCCGGCGAAGAACGCCAGCTTCCCCTCATTCCCGGTCGTTGCAAGCAGCAACACGCCCCCCACCTGCGCCATCGCTTCGACGATCAGCACGCCCGGCATAATCGGATTGCCCGGAAAATGACCCGTGAAGAAGGCCTCGTTAGCCGTGACATTCTTGAGCCCCACGGCGCGCTTGCCGGGCTCCAGTTCGAGCACGCGGTCGACCAATAGGAAAGGATAGCGGTGCTGCAGCACCGCTTGGATTTCGTTGATGTCCATCATGTCAGCCTCTCCTCGCCTCTTTGTGCCCCGTCCCCCCATCCTCGAACGCTGCCAGAACCGCCCGCGCGAGGGCTACATTCGTGCGGTGGCTCGGCCTCACCGCCACGACGTGTCCCCCGAACCGCCGCCCGCACAGCGCCACATCTCCGAGCAGATCCAACGCCTTGTGCCTCACCACCTCATCCTCAAAACGAAGCGGCCCTGAGTACCGATCCGCGCCCACAGCGAAAGCGTTCTCCGCGCTTCCCCCCTTCGCCAGCCCCTGCGCCCGCAGCGCCTCTAGCTCCCCCTCCATCGCGAACGTCCGGGCCGGGGCCAGCTCCCGCGCGAAGCTCCTCCGGTTGACACGCAGCCACAGCGCCTGCCGGCCCGCCACGGTGTTCTCAAACTCCACTCCCACCGCCAGCGACAGCCCGTCTCCCCCGGGACCGGCCATCGCCCAGCCCGTGGCATCCAGCGCCCACACCCCGGTTCGGAGGCTCCCCACCTGTCGCCTTGCGCCCAGGCGGGCCGTGCCCGCCTCCTCCAGCACCCTCACCCACTCCACTGCGCTTCCGTCGCACGCCGGCACCTCCGGCCCCTCCACCTTCGCCCGGACATTGTCAATCCCCATCCCATAGAGCGCGGCCATGAGGTGTTCCACACAGCCGACGAACGCCCCCCCGATCCCCAGCGTCGTCCCCCGCTGCGTATCGAGGACAGAGTCGGGAGTCGCTGGTATCACCTGGCCGCCGGTCACAAAAGCGATGCCCGCGTCGGGCTCCGCGGGCAGCAGCGACACGGCGCACTTCTCTCCCGAGTGCAATCCAATACCTGTCTTGATCACCGGCCGAGCGACTGTCGTCTGTTCTGCCTGTCTGCCCATCTCCGGTGGACCCGGTCGGGATTATAGCATGCGGCCCCCCCAGTGTAAAGAAACGCCCTGCCCGATGCGCATGCTCGCCTGGGAGATCCTCTTTCCGAGCCTCGGGGCGGTAGGAGAGGGACCTCTCGCAGTGGAATCACATTCGCAACATGGTCAGACCGTTCGCCTCCATGGCAATGATCGCGTTCTTCATTGCGCTGACGTCCCACGCCTCTGTCTTCGCCCTCCCTGACGCCGCCGTGACGGGGATTGAGCTCGAAGGCAGAGACCTCCGCGCCGGCGACCGCCTTCATATGAGGGTCCGGGTAAGCAACCAAGGTTCCTCACCCCTTCCTCCCGTGCCGATCGTCCTTGCCGTCGATGACGAGCAGTATGCCGAATGGAGGCTTCCTGCTGCCCTTTCACCTGGAGCCAGTGCCGCATGGGAGCTCACATGGACCGCGGTCCGCGGCTCCCATGTTGTCCTCGCCGCTGTAGACCCGCTGAACGACGTCGTCGAGTCCAACGAAGCCAACAACTCCGGATTTATCAGCCTCGGCGTCGGGATGGAGCCTGAGCCCTCCCCCTGGCCGGCCGCTCTTGCCGGCTTCGCCGCCTTTCTGGTCGCGGCGATAGCCGCGTTCGGCTTCCAGCACCTTCGCAAGGGGCCCAAGCGAAGGCAGTACGCCGGTCGCGAATCCCGCGGCCGGAGTCAGAGCGCCAGGTCTGAGCGCTAGCCCCTTCCCTGCGAACCGGCCCACAGAACGCGAAGGCGCGGCGGGCACCGAGATGCGGCGCCGCCGCGACATAAGCGCTTGAGAAACCACGCTTTTCGGTCTCTGGAGCCTCTACCTTCTCCCTAACACGTCAAGTGCAGCGCGGCCACTATCCGCCGCTTTCCGAACAACTGATTGAACGTTTGACAGGCTCGGCGTGTGTCAAAATGCAACAATTCGACTCCGGCGTCCCTGGTGTATGTGACTACTTCTGGCGATATCTTCATACATTCCTGTGATCCCGTTCCTACAATGAGCACCTCGGGTTCCGCCACCAGTGCCTCTCGCAGATCTTCCAGTTGCAGAAGATGGCCTTCCTTGCGCCACCAGCGCCGCTTGACCCGATTTGCGAACACCAAGACGTCGTCCGTATATCGCTCCCCCCCGATGGTGATCTCACCGAATCGAAACCGCTCAATCCTCATCAAATCGCTGCGGATAAGTAGATTCCCGACGCTGTCTGCCATTTCGCCACACTTTCCCGCCCTCGCCTATCAGTATGCCCCGTATGGAATTCCAACTCTGCTGTGACTCTAAGTGATTTGTCCGCATAGGAACTCAACCGCTTGTGGCGAAGTTATAACAAATAACCAGACCCTCGTGGAGATTCAGGTCCATGGCAGTTCCCGCAGCAGTGCTCGCAGATCTCGTGAAGCGGTTCTCTCCCACTGCCGCAGAAGGCCTCAACGCCGTCTATCAACTCCAACTCACCGGGGACGGAGGCGACTTCTGGCATCTCATCATCGCCGAGCAGCAGTGCCAGCTTGTCTCTGGACCGGCGGATAGGCCGGATGTCGCCATCACAATGAACGCGGATGACTGGAGTGAACTCGTCGCGGGCCGCCTCGATCCACTCTCTGCTTACATCGGCGGCCGTCTTAAGATTGTTGGTGACCTCTCTCTAGCGACCCGCCTCGCGGCCCTCTTCAGCCTTTAGGAGAGGTGCTTTCTCCTTCGACGGCTGGATGGCTGGATGATGCTCTTCCGGCTTCTATAGAGTTTCTTGCATTATTATGGTTAGGAGCACCCATAATGCTGAAACTCTACCGCGCACGGCGTGAGGCTCATACAGCAGATTCTCTTGCATTACGGTGGTAACCGTAATGCAAGAGAATCCGTAGGTCTTTCGGGGTGCAAGAGAAGGGGCGCAGGCAGGAAGAGGGGGTTCCGTGCCTACGCCCGTTTCGAGGTGCAGCAAGCTGGGGATCTGCTGCACCTCTCAGCGGAACTCTGCGTGGGTTGCGGCTCCCACGCGTTCCTGGGGATTCCATTGCGGCGGGTAGCACCCTTGTTCGACGCTGCCGGGATGTGGCGAAAATCTCACACGTTCTATTCGACCTCGCCCAACTGGTTTCTGGGAAGCCGGAGCGTTGCCAGAAGCCCTGCCACTGAGAATGCCGTCGCAATCCCAAAAAGGGCAGTGAACGAAGCCATCGCCACGATAACGCCGCCCAGCAGCGGCGAGAAAGAGGTGAGCGCAAACAGCGTGTTCTGGATGCCGATGTAGAGGGTCCTCTCCTCCTCTGGAGCAATGGCAAAGAGGTAGTTCGTATAGCCCATGAAGCTCCCCGCGGCGATCGCCGCAAGCGGGAAGAAAACCGCCATCAGCGCGAAGCGACCGAAGGTCACAGCCTGCGGAAAAAGCGACGCAATGAGAGCGATCCCGGAAATGGTGCAGTAGAGTCCGACCACCGCGACAAGGAGCTGTCTCGGCCCTCGCCGGTCATTGAGGTAGGTCCACAGTGGCACAAGCATTACACTGCCGGCCATCTGAATCGAAATGTAGGTCCCAATTGCCGATTCCGGCACCCCCAGCACCTGCCGCGCGTAGATGATGTAGAATGGCAGAGCGATGCCGGCCCCCCCGCTCAGTAGGCGGCTCGCGAGAAGCAGGCGGAACTCCCGATGCCTCCGCACAGTGCCCGGCGCGCTGCGGAGAAATCGAAGAAGCGGCTTCCGGTCCTCCGCGACTCTCCCGGGTGGCTCGTGAATCGACCCAAAGAGGATCCACCCCGGCCCGAAGACGATCAGCGCGCCGAGGAACAGGAGCACATAGTTGTTGGGAAAAGCCAATGCGTCCGAGGCCAGCACCACCCGCACGAGTACGCCCGATCCGATAGCTCCCAACCCTCCCCAGAACTGCCGGTGACCAAAGAAAGCACCCAGCCTATCCGCTGGGACGGTCTTCGCGACGATGTCCAGGAAGGCCGGCCCGCTCAGGCCGCCGGCCAGGGAGTAGCACATGTAGGCCGTGAAGAATGCCACGAGAGCCACCACAGGACGCGCTGGTGCCAGGAAATACAAGAGCGGGATGACCGAGAGGAGGCCGACTGTACGGAGGATCGCTGCAAAGATGTAGAGAGGGCGCTTATATGGTCTCGACTGGAGATAGTTTGCCGCGAAGAGCTGGGGTAGGAACCAGCCGCTCATCCCTAGGGCTGATACGCACCCGACGGCCACCTCTGAGGTCGTCAAGCGGGACACGAGCGCGGGCAGCACCGTGACCGGATCTATGAAAGCCACCCCGATGGCGAACAGCACGCCATTGGCAATCCCGAACCGGTATGCGCGTTGCCTCTCCTTTGGCGTTGCCTCCCTCGCGTTGTCCGCCATCGCTTATCCGGACTCCGCGCCGCGACACCGCGCGGAGTTCTCCCCTGAAGAGACTTGAGCTGCCAGCGCCGACAGAACAGAGCGCGGCCCCGTGGCCGCGCGCCATCCTTCCTTCGTCGTGCGGGCGGGAAGTCCTAGCCCGCGGCGAACTACCACCCGGAAGAGCCGGCCGGGCATGCCCAGGGCAATGAACCCAGCGGCTCAGAAATGGCAAGAGAAGGCGGGCCGAACAGGCCACTCGGGAGGTGAAGGCGAGTGTCGTACTTCAGGCGGGACGGCGCCCAATCGCCATTCCTAGCGGATCGGCTTCCCATCTACATCTTCCCGGCCTTCGCGGGATCCGGCCGGATCCTGCTTGGCATGGCCCTCTCCGGAATCACCACCGGCATCATGATGCATTCAGGGGTGGGCGGCGAACCCATGTTCTGGTGGCTTGCAGGAGTAGCGTACATCTCCAGCCTCATTCTCGTGGTTTCCGGCATCTACGCCGTCAACGTCATCCCCCAGCAGCACAAGCGCCCCCGGCATCCCCTTCCGTCGCCCCCACCGCGCAGGCCCGTCAAGCCCCTCTCCGAGGGGCCGATCGACCAAGCGCGACCGACCGAAGAGCCGCAGCGCATGACGCGCCTCGGCGATCTTCTCGTCGAGGAGTGGGGTCTCATGACTCCCAAGCAGCTCTCCCGCGCGATGATCGAGCAACAGAACTCGGGCGACTCCCTCGTCCACGTGCTCGTGAGAATGGGGCTCATCACCGACGAGGGGCTGGAGAAGATCCTTGAGATGAAGTCCGCAGCACTGGACCCGTGGCACGACGCGCCCCGGCACGACTAGCGTGTTAACCCGTCTCTGCTCCGTAGGCGGCCCTGACGGTTGAACGCAAGCCAAATACGTGGCAATACCAAGTGAAGCCCCCAAGACGAGGGCGGCCGCCCGGCTGTCGGAGAGGCGCTCGGGAAGCGCCAGGGCCGCCGTGTCCGGTGAAGCTGCTCGCACCGGCTTGCGTCTGAGCGCGTCATGCGGTGAAGGAGGCCGGCGGAAATGGACATCGGAGGTCATGGGGAGCGACCCTACAACGGCCCGGATGGGCGGAATCCCAACCGGTTGTGGGTGGCAGTCATCTGGTTCCGAGTTGTGTTCGGGCTGGGTCTTGCCGCCGCCGGTGGAGTCGCTTTCGGCCACGCTTGGACGAATGAGAGTATCCCTTGGTGGGGCGTAGGCGGCATCACCGTGCTGGTCGGTATGCTCCTCGTTCTCTCCGGAGTCTACGCACGCAGTCGGCCCCCTCACGTCACCCCCCAAGTCATCGTTCCAGAGGAGATGCCCGAGGCCCGCGAACCGCTGGTGCCACTGCTCGGAGCGCTCCTCGTCTACAAGTACCAGCTGATCACCCACAGGCAGCTCCGAGATGCCCTCGAAGAGCAGCGGAAGACCGTCCCGCGGCGCCGTCTCGGTGAGATTCTCGTCCTCAAGGGCCTGATTACTCTGCGCGAGTTGGAGGAGGCCCTTGCCTTTCAGCACCCTCACGCCTCCGAGAAGGAGGTCGTGTAGCCCGGCCGAGCTCCCGCGAACGGTTGCACCTTCGCCGTTCTCTCGCCGGTGACGTTGCTGTCCGGGCGCGTACCCAAGGCTTGGGCTGTGTGTTGCGCTCGTCTCGGACCGCAGGTCCGGCTCGGTACCGCTGCGGTTCTCAGCATCCGAAAGCGGAATCGCACAGTCGTCTGGCTCCCCCCTTCCCGCCCTTCGTCCCCATGCACCACGCAAGCACGACGGGTGCATCCGAGACGGTGCATGAATTGCAGGCGGATCGAGAGGAGATAGGTCACCGAGTGCGCAAGAGGTAACAGAGGCCGGCTGGAGAGACGACGGGCTCGGGCGACATAGTCCGCTCGTTCGCGGCTGGACGGCAGCGACCGGATGCCCGCGCACAGCGAGGCCGAGACACAGCGGACGGACCCGCTCTCTCCATCACTATGCGAGAGGAGGCACGGCGTAGGCAGAAGTCAATCCTGAGATCGTAGCATCATTCCAGAGTTCTCGTCGCAGCCACTGCAGCACTCACCCTCGCGCCGCCGATAATGACCAGGGGGCACGCATGACACGCGTAGGGGATCGACTGTGGCGACTCGGCAAGGTCAGCGGAGCCTTTGTCGCTCTCGTCTACTCAGCTTTCAGCCTGACTGATATGGTCCTGTCGCTGACTGCCTTCCTGCAGGGCGTCCCCGAGGGGAACCCTGTCATGGCCTGGCTCCTCTGCCACAGCCTCTTTGTTCCCGGCAAGATTGCACTCACCGCATTGGTAGCCGTCTTGATCGGCTGGTCCTACCGTCTGGAGGCGGTCCGCCCTGCTGCCTGGGCCGCCCTCCTCCTTACGCTCGCCGTCAATGTGTATCACCTTTGGGGTCTGAGTCTGGTGTGAAGCAACCCCAGAAGGGACTCGCGGCTAAAGCTGTCGCCGCGTCTTGTGTTCCCCATCGCGAGACGGCGGCGCCCATGTAGGCGCCGCCGCCCAGGTTGGCGAGGAGCCGCCTTCCCGCGTCGTCTTGCCGCTCAGTTGGCTATCAGCACGACGAGGATCAGCAGAAGCAGCACCGTGGTGGTATCCCACTGGATTTCATCGCCGGCAGCCTGCACCGACTCCAGGTCGCTCGCCAGCGCATGCACTTCCTGGTCGGTGAGCAGGTCCACCCGGCTCGTCGCTCCCTGATCGGTGAGGCCGAAGCCCATCAACGTCCCCTTGACCAGCTCGCGCTCGGCCGCCGCGGCCTGCGTGTCCACCTGCTCCAGCGACCCAGACGATGTCTGCGAAGGCACCGGGGCGGCCCAGCCGGTCGACCCGCTCAAGGCCGCCGTCACCAGGACCACGAGGGTCAGCGCGATGACACGACTCACCTTGCTCTCCAAGCAAATCACCTCCTTCCGTCACGCTCTCGAATTCGGATCCCGCGCCACGCGCGAGAGAAAGCCTCTCTTCAATCGTCTTAGTTCGGCTTCGCTTCCCGAGTCCATCCCAGTGCCGCATAGGTTTCTGTCAGATGCTCGTTTAGCGTCGCACAGAACTCCTGATCGTCGCTCCCCGCCTCTCGAAGCGCAGTTTCCAGTAGTTCGACCGCCTTCTCATCATCTCCCTGCAAGTGGTACAGCCACCCCAGCGTATCCAACCCGTATGGTCGGTACGGCCCCGCCGTCTCCAGCATCGGCTCCAGCCGCCGTATCGCCTCCTCGATGCACGTCGCCTCCGCCGCGCACAGATCGGCGAAGTTGTTCGCCGCCTCGAAGGAGGTCGGGTCGGCCGCCATTGCCTGTCGATACCGAAACCGCGCCTGATCGAGCTTGCCCTGCTTCCTGAGCACGTTTCCCAAGTTCACATAGGCCCGTGAGCATCTCGGGTCCCGCCAGACGGCATGCTGATAGGCCCACAGCGCGTCGTCTAGTCGCCCCTCCCGTTCGTATAGCACCCCCAGGTCGTTGAGCTGCTGCGCCGGGAGCTGGGCGATGAGACGTTCCAACTCCTCCCGGCCCGGCTTTCGATCGACCGCTTCCCGATAGGCCCGGGCGGCAGCGGTGAGATCGAGCTCCACGCCCTCTTTGCCTGTCTCACACCCTGCTGCCCCCAGCACCACCAGCGCTGCCGCCGGCCAAAGCCAGCGAATAGTCCGTGCTCGAATCATAGGATGAGCCCGTCCTCTCCACCCCGGAGTCCGATATGGCATTCCCGCTCCTCGTCTGTGCTCCTGTGCCGCTTTCGATCCGCTCATCGGGTTACGGGTTAGGCGTGCTCCAGCCGCGTTCCCGTGAATGAGATACGTCGCCATGCAGGCATCCGATGCCCTCTCCATCGTCCATCGCCAGCATCCCAAACCGATCCCCGCAGAGGAAGACCCACATCAGGCGAGAATTCTCTCACGTGGGGCAGACCGGACCCCGTCGGCTGAGCTTCCGTCTTTCGTTGCGGAACGTATGCCGCGGGGACCGTTGGAGGGAGAGGGAGTTAGCTATGTGCGAGTTCTGTGTTCAACACGGCGAAGGCAAGAAATGGTACCTGCGCGCCGAGAACTACTCTGAGGATCTGATGAGCGATGTGCGCCGACGTCGTTACATCGCCGATTTCTTCTCCCACCCGGAGCAGCTCCAGGATGACTCTGCGAAGCTTCGGAAGCTGAGCGCGGCTCCGCCTTTCGTCCGGCGAGCAGTCTCCGCGCTGATCTCCCGACGGATGAAGAGGTGGCATTTCGGGCAAGTGCTTCCGCTGGAAGACGTGGAGACGATCTTCGGCTTCGTCAACTCGATCGTGAGGGTCCCCTGCATCTGTCGGCAAGTGGGCCTCGGCCGGGAGGCGCGGTATTGCTATGGCATCTCGATGGGGCCCGGCGGGGGTGCCTTCGCCGATCTGCTGCGCGGCCTGGACTCCTCCTATATAGAGGGCCCGGAGACATCGGCGTTTGAAGAGCTGAGCCGCGAGGACGCCCTCAGCGCGTTCGCTGACCACGAGAAAGAAGGCCTCTGTCATAGCGTCTGGACGTTCAAGTCTCCGTTTATCGGCGGTATCTGCAACTGCGACCGAGCTGACTGCATGGCGATACGAGCCACTCTCACCCACGATGTGAAGGTCATGTTTCGCGCGGAATACGTCGCCGGAGTGGACCCCGATGTGTGCGCTGGCTGCCGGTCCTGTATGCGTGTCTGCCAGTTCGGCGCCCTCGGCTTCAGCGCCGCCAACAAGAAGGCCGTGGTCGATCGGACTGCCTGCTACGGCTGCGGGGTATGTCGGAGCGCCTGCTCCCACGAGGCCATCACCCTGATCCCCAGAGCGGAGGTGCCCGCAACGGCCCATCTGTGGTAGCTCATCTGCCATCCCTGTGGGTGAGCGCCGCGGATGCCGGTCGTTAGCCGCCTTCATCTGCAGAGCCAGGAGTTGCCGCCGTCATCTCCTTCCCCTCCACCACCAACATCCAATGCCCGCACTCCCTCCACTCCCGCTCGAAGTCCGCGTTGGCGAACATCTCCTCCTCACCGTTCCCACTGTCCAGAAACCATACCCCCCGCTCCGAGTCATAGCCCCTGACGACTACGTAATGATTCCTCCGCGCCACCACATTCCCCCGACGCACCATGCAGATCACCGGCCGGTCTTGCGCCACCGCCTGTTTCATCTTCCCGGCCGTGCCGGCTCCCGCAGATACCTTGAATCCCCGCTTCCGCGCGTAGACCAGCAAATCGAGGTTCAGCGACCCGCGGTACTCCGGCAGATACACCTCGTCAGCGATCTCCTTCGCGCTGATCTGCTCCCGATGGTATTGAAGCACGGCCGCCAGCGCCGCCGGTCCGCACCAGTTCGTGTTCCGCTCCACCAGGGGCACCTCTGCGATACTGTGTATGGGCGGAGGCGGCGGTTTCGTCGGGTCGAGCGGCGGCCCCGGCGAGGCTATTGTGCTCAGAGCCAGAATCAACGACAGAGCCAGTGACGACACTTCAGTCACCCCGATACGAGGCAAGCCTACGGATTCTCTTGCATTCCGGTTCCGACCGGAATGCAAGAGAATCTGCTGTGTGAGCCTCACGCCGTGCGCGGTAGAGTTTCTTGCATTATGGGTGCTGCTGACCATAATGCAGGAAACCCTATAAGTCCGCTCCCGCCGAACCCTCAGGTCCCCCGAAAGTCCGCCGGCCGGCGGTTCGTAACGCCAAACGTGTAGGCCAGAGCCCTCCGGATCCGCGCCGATGCCTTCCCGTCTCCGTACGGGTTCGCCGACGCCACCATCCTCTTGTACAACGACCGGTCGCGCAGCACCCCGATTGTCTCGGCAACGATCTGTTCTCGCTCGGTCCCCACGAGCCGCGAGCATCCCGCCTCGATTCCTTCGGTTCGCTCCGTGGTCTTCCGCATCACCAGCACTGGCCTGCCAAGCGATGGTGCCTCTTCCTGGATCCCACCGGAGTCCGTCAGAATCAGATGGCTGCGCTTCATGAGCTCGACGAACGCGACATACTCCGGCGGATCGATCAAGTGGACGCGATCCCGCCCCGACAAGATCGCCGTCGCCTGCTCTCTGACGATCGGGTTGGGATGGACGGCATACACGATGACCAAATCGGGAAATCGCTCTGCCAGCTCACCCAGCGCCAGGCAGATCTCGCGTATTCCGCTCTCCCAGCTCTCTCGCCGGTGGGCCGTCACCAGTATCATCCGGCGCCCCTTCAGTTTCGACTCCGAGACCGCATGCCGGCGCGGGGTGCGCTTGGCGGCGATGAGGAGCGCATCGACGGAGGTGTTTCCGGTGACGAAGATCCGGTCGGCCGGCACGTTCTCCCGCAGCAGGTTGTCGCGGGCGGCGGCCGTCGGGGCGAGATGAATCTGGGCGAACCCGCCCACGAGCCTGCGGTTGAGCTCCTCCGGGAAGGGGTCGTACATGTTGCCCGATCTGAGCCCGGCCTCGACGTGGGCCACCGGGATCTTCCGGTAGAACGCCGCCAGCCCAGCCGCGAGCACCGCCGTCGTGTCTCCCTCCACTATCACAACATCAGGTCGGTCCTCATCCAGGAGAGCATCCATTCGCTGGATCGTTCGCGCCGTGATGTCGGCGAGGCTCTGGCGCCTCTTCATGACGCCCAGGTCTGCGTCGAGCCGGAGGCGGAACATCTTCAGGTGCTGGGGTACGAGATCGCGGTGCTGGCCTGTCCCGACGAGGGTGACCCGAAACTGCTTCGGATAGCGGTGCAGCTCCAACGCCACCGGTGCGAGCTTCACCACCTCCGGGCGCGTGCCCATCACGATCATTGCTTTGACAGGTGCTTTCTTCCTCATCGGACTCCAGTCTGCAAAGGTGAATAGCGCGCCTGGCACGCTGTGACTCCCGGAAGCTCAATTATCCGGCCTTCGCGGGGAGTCCTTTCGATGGCGACGGGTTGAACACAGGTTGCTTGGAAGAGGCAGGATACCGGGCAGATAGGCGAAACGCTAGAAGCTGTTTCACAACCCGCCTCAGCGGGTTATAAAACAGCAGCACAAGGCGCCAGGCTCCAGCAGGCGCATTTCATGCCAGCGTCTCTAGCGGACAGCCAGGCGGGTGAGGGTTATGAAATGCGCTCTAGGACAGCGCTGCTGTGCAAACGGGGAGGATGGCGATGCCTGGGAAGTCACCTTTCGAGGATCTGAAGGACGAGCATGTCGCGCTGGTGACGGAGATGAGCGATATCCAGTCGTCAGTTCGAGGGCTCATGGGAGGGGAGGCAGGGTCTCTCGGCTCCGGGGCGGTGCTGCGCGATGAGCTGGAGATGTTCCAACGTCGGCTTCGCATCCATTTTAGCAGAGAAGAAGAGGGGCTGTTCCCCGAGGCGAAGCGGATGATATCTGAAGGCGCGCAAGGGGCCGATGTCTTCGGCAGCTTCTTTGCGGAGGAAGCGGAAGACGATATGAGCGCTCACGCCGCGCTCGCCCAGCGAGCCGACGAGATGCTGGGCATTGCCGTTCAGATGGAGGCTGTCGGCCGCCCCGACGAAAGCTCGGTGAAGAAGCTTCGTGCCGTCGCCGCCCTCACCGCCGGGCTGCTCGATCGTCACGCCGCCAAGGAGGACACGCTCATCTTCCCCATGCTGGAGAAGGGGCTGAAGCCCGATCAAGTCGACCAGGTGAGCGAGCGCCTCAAGGAGATCGGATCCGACCGGGACCTATCGGAGCAGGTCTCGCCCGCAGAGGGAGGGCTGACGCAGCTCGGCGACTCCGAATAGGGAAGTCCCCGCGGGCTCAGGCGACGACCGCCTCCAGCTCCGCTGCGGAGGCGAGATCGAGCATCTGCTGAAGGCGCTGCGGGCTCTGGGGCTCTCCCTCGATTTCGCACGGCAGACAGAGCCATTCGTACTTGGCCGCGGTGGAGGGGTTGAAGGGGAGGAGCCCGACCGAGGAGAGCCCGGCGCTCCGCATGAAGGCGAAGATGCCGCGCAAGTTCTCGTCCGTGTCCGTGATCCCGGGGATCAGCGGTACCCGCACCTGCACGTTCCGGCCTTTCAGCTTGTCCGCGTTCTCCAGGACCAACCGGTTCGAGGCGCCGGTCCAGCGGCGATGCTGCGCGTCGTCGATCAGCTTGAGGTCGTAGAGGACGAGGTCGGAGTGGGGGAGGAGCCGCTGCAAGCGCTCCCAGGGAGAGGCGCCGTTCGTCTCGATCGCCGTGTGAATCCCCTGCTCCCGACACCCCTTGAGCACCGCCTCCGCGAACTCCACCTGACGTGTCACCTCACCCCCCGTCAGCGTGACGCCCCCTCCGGAGTGATCGAAGAACGGCTTCATCCGCGCCGCCCGCTCCACGATCTCCGTCGCCGACACGCGATAGCCCTTGATAGCCAGCGCCCCCGCCGCGCACGCTTCCACACACCGGCCGCAGACGACGCACTTCTCTCGGGCGAGCACGTGCCTCCCGTCCGCAAAGGAATGCACCTCCTGCTCGCATGCCGCCGCGCAGGCCCCACACAGGAGGCACCGGTCGCGGATGAAAATCAGCTCCGGCTCGGGGCGAATGGACTCAGGGCTATGGCACCACTTGCAGGCGAGCTGACAGCCCTTGAGGTAGACGGCCATGCGGATTCCGGGACCATCATGAACCGCAAACGTATCGATATCGAAGATCAGACCATCATTCATGCACAGCTCCCAGCGCCCCCTTCAGCCCGGTGATTCGGGGGCCTGCTCCCTAAACCTCCCTGGCCAGCCCCCTGTGCCGCATCCCCTCCCGACTCCTCCTGCCTGAAGGTCTCCGGACGCGGGGATGGAAGATCAGCCCGAGGGGGTTCGAGTTCCACCCCTCCCGCTTACATAGCGAAAGGAGACGCCCCATGTCCCGACGAGTCGCCGCCCCCATCGCCCTGGCCGTCGGCGTATGGCTCGGCCTTACCCTCCTGGGTATCGGCTCTTCCATTCTCACGAGAATCAGCATGGACCATCTCACATCGGGGGAGCCGACTTGGCTGCCTCCCATCATCCCCCTCGGGAACTGGCCCCTCATCCTCGCTATCTTCGTCGCTGTGCGCATGTGCGCACTTCGGGGCGGCACCCGGCGTGAATGCATCCTCGTCGGCCTCTCCCCCCTCATCCCCGCCGCCCCACTCTACGCCTACCTGTTGTCGAAGTTCGGATTCGCCGCCCTCCCCACGCTCGTCGGGCTCACCTCTCCCGTCATCTCCGGCAAGCTTACTCTCGGAACCATGATCGCCGCCAGACAGTACGCTGGGGACTTCCTCGGGCTCATCGCAACCTGCATCACCGTAACCTGGCTCTACCTCTGGGTCGGAGGGACCAGCGCCACACCGGCCAGCACCGCCTAACCCACGCAGGTGGCGCGTGCCGTCCGCCTACCTCACCCCCGGCCGTCCTGCCGCCGGATGTGGTGGTCCTGCTGCTCGTGGCTGAGCATCGTGAAGTAGGCGCACCACCCGCCCATCCGCACGCGAAGCGAGCGGTAC
>Ga0307379_10007961_pt1 | contig 14341 bp, 10 predicted proteins | sample UN2MG_FD_202237 | JGI IMG/M metagenome (GOLD analysis project Ga0307379, IMG submission 202237) | Soil microbial communities from Risofladan, Vaasa, Finland - UN-2 | ecosystem: Environmental > Terrestrial > Soil > Coastal area > Acid sulfate soil | place: Finland: Risofladan, Vaasa | collected... | reverse complement strand
AAAAATAGAAAAAACCTTCCCAGGTAAATTGACCTTAGAACATGAGGACTGGAAAATGGAAGTCCAGGCAGGAGAAGGTGAGATAGATAAACTAATTTGCAAAAAAGAGGAAAAAACAAAAGAAATCGAAGACGAATTTAAAAGACTTGGAGTAGATACTTTTGAAAAAGCTCAATCTGTTAATACGGAATACGATAGACTAAGACATGAAGTTGAGTATGTCAAGCGTAGTTTTATAGAAGAGCTTGGGGAAGAAAAATATGAGGAATTAGAAGAAAAGTATAAACAGCTGGGGAAAGAAAAGCAAGTGCGTCCTTTATATAAGATATCTGTCGAGCAGGTTCGCCTTGAGCAGGAGCTTAAAGATCTTCAAAAGAAAAAAAAGGAAGGATTGGAACAAATTAAGGACTGGGAAGAAAAATATGAAAGTCACGATAAAATGATTTCCCTGCTTGGGGGTAAACAGCACAAGCAAGAGGAAATAAGGAAAAAGCTGGAGAGACTTGCCGTGTTGCCAAAGGGATTTGATGATTATAAGAGTTTTTATGATCATGTTGACCGGCTTAATGATAATGACCGAAAAGTTCAGGAAGAAATTTCAAGTTTAAGTGTACAAAAGGCTACCATAGAAAGCCAAAAACCTGATCAATCTTCTGAGGAACTTAAGATACAGTTTGGTGAATCAGAGCAGAATTTTCAAAGAATACTTCTTGACGGGAAGGCTGTAGCGCATATAAAAGAAAAGGCAATTGATTTACTTGGGAAAATGGATATAAAAACTTATGAGGGATTTCAAAAGAAATTCATAAAATATTTTATTTATATGTCAGGAAAATCTTTTAGCAAGGTTGAAATGGAACAGGACCTCCCTGGAAAATTGATAAAAGATGATGGCTCAGAACTTACCTACGATCTGCTTTCATTTGGTACAAAAGATACATTTTCTCTAGCTTTACGACTTACTATGGCAGAGTATTTTCTCCGGGATAAATCAGGATTTCTTATACTTGATGACCCTCTGGTAGATATGGATTCGGGCAGACAAGCCCTGGCTGCAGAGCAAATTAATGAATTTGCAAAAACCAGACAGGTAATCTTTTTAACCTGCCATCCCCAAACTGCTGAGATGCTAAGTGGGAAATGTATTAAGATGGCTTTATAAGATATAAAAATATCGTTACTTACAATATTAAATATTTTTATTGAGTAGGATATTATGGAAAATAAAATAGAATTTGATTATTTAAAGGAACGTGAAAAGACCATTGCTTCATTCGACCATGATTATAAAGAGAAAATAAATGATATTATAGCGAATTTAAATACTATGATATTTAATTTTACATACTTTTTCGTTAAGGCTCCGAATAAAGTCTTTTCTGATGAAATGGATAGTGCATTTTTATTATTTCGATCTATTGACTATTTATTTTCAGCAATAAGTTTAATGAGACAGCGAGCTTGCTTTGAAACATTAACAATTCTTAGACTAGCTATTGAAACATCTTCAACAGCCTTTCATATTAGCAAGGACAAAGAAAAACTAAAGGAATTCAAAGCAGGGAAATATGAATCACCTAAATCAATTAAATTTTCGAAAAAATATATACCGAGACTTGGTGAGATATGGGGGGCTTTAAGTAAATTAGCTGTTCATATTAACCCAATACATGGAATTTATACATATATTAAAGATAAGCATTTGGTTGAAGGAGGAAGCGTATGCATCGGAGAAAAAGAGAAGGATGAAAAACAAGACTATATGCTTATAATACTTACTAAATTATCTTACAATATTATTTATCGTTTCTTTGAATTAATATTCTATCAAGATGTAAAATATAAAGGATTGGATGCAAAATATAATAAAGAATCTGGCTTAATTAAAATTGCTGAAAAGACAGAAGATATTATTGATGAATTATTAGCAGAATTGAAAAAAAATAGCGAATAATACGGCATAAATACCCTTTTGCGAGTGAGGCGATGCAATAAGAATGGTATATAATGCAAAATGTAATTAATAAACGTAAATATAAACTTGATAGAGATGTGCTATTAAGTACTGAACTGTTGTGGGGTAATATAAGATGACTACTAAAAAGAAATATAATTTTTTACATAACCCTTGGATAATTACAATTGGTTCAGTTTTAATAATTAGAATTTTTGACTTTCTGACAGGTTCAAATATTTGGGAATGGCTAAAAGCTATTTTAGTTGGAATTCACGTGTTTTTTAGCCAGAAATTTGAATGGACACCGTATAATCTAATTCTATTATTTATATCTGGACCTGCTATTGGGATATTAATTATTTGGATAATTTTAAAATATCAAAACGTAAAAGAAGTGTTTTTACCTGATTGGTTAGAATATAAAAAAGACACGTTTGGTGGAATTGTCTATAAATGGAAATATGTAAAAGACTATGAAGGAAAATATGATATTGAAAATATAATCCCATATTGTCCCAATTGTGAATGCCAATTAATTGGTGAAGATTGTCCTAACTGTAAAAATTCTTACTACCGTAAGATAAAATCTAATCATGAACTTGAGGTTTTGATAAGGCATAGAATTAAAAAATCGAAATAAATACTGCTCACAATAAATAATAAACGCCATTAAAACGGGCGTTTAGCATGACTGGTAATGGTTCTTTTAACAACAAAATATGACATAAAGGAGATATTAGCTTAATAATTCAGTAAATTTTTCTAACTTCTCGTAATGTAACATGAAAAGTCCAGGTTCCTAATATCTTTTCAAGTGAGTGGAAGGAAGAAATTCAAGGGTCGATACTTTATCGGGAATAGTACGTCTAAAAGTTCAGCCCATCATGACAAACACAATAAAGATATAAAGTAAATGTAAAATATGTTGAGAGGGAAAAGTCAATGAGTAAAACTGATACTAAAGCTGAATCTCAAACAGTTCGTGCACTAGAAGATGATATTAAGACATTTATCAGATCACTTCCTTATTGGGCAAAATATCTTTCCGAAAAGTTATTATCTTCTACTAGTATTACTGGTAACAACATAGAAACTGCCTATTCATATTTACTGGAAAATGCTGGGTTGAGAGATAAAACTGAGAAGCCAGAAATCAATATTCACTTTAAAGATGATAATCTAGAATTTTACAAAAAAGATCTAAAAATATCAAAACTGCAAAATGTCGAAGGAGTTAATGCTCTTGTAGAGAATCAAACTATTAAATTTAGCCCAAATTTAACTATAATTTATGGTACTACCGGGTCGGGTAAAACGGGGTACATTCGTTTATTAAAAAAAGCATTTTTTTCAAGAGCCGAAGAAGATATTATTCCCAATATAAACTTAATGAATAAATGCAAGACCATAAACGCTAATTTTATATTTAATTCTGAAGGTTCGGAATACACGCTAAACTACCCTGCTGATTCTTTAAAGTCTGAATTTTCACAGTATGCAGTTTTTGACGGGAAAAGCGTATTAACGCATCTTGATGGTAAAAATGAATTTGAGTTTAAGCCTGCTAGTTTAACATTTTTTAAGGCATTAACAGAAGTATTTAAAAAAATTGAAGAAAGAATAAATGTTGATATTAATGCAAAAAATATTCAAAAGGACTATTCTGAATTGTTTGATGGTGATTCAATTATAAAATCACTTTTACAGGATATTTCGGAAAAAACAAAGATTAAGGATTTAAAAAAATATCTACCCTTTAGTAAAGACGACCAGAAAAAGAAGAAATCATTAGAAGAGAAAAAAGCTCATTTACAGACTTTAAAGATGGATAAGGAAATTGCTTCACTAAAAAATATTAAGAGCTTAATTGTAATATTAAAGGATTCTATTAAAGAAAATAACAAATTATTCACTGAAGACCACCTTGAAGAAATTAAGACAGATGTAGCAGCTTGCATGACTAAAGAAGTTGCTGCAAAAGAAGAGGGTATTGAAAACTTTAAATCAGATAAAATAAAAAACATCGGAAGTAAAGAATGGAAAGCATTCATTAAGGCGGCTGATAATTTTGCAAAACAGCAAACTAAAGAAGCTGATATTTATCCAAAAGAAGATGACTTTTGCCTGCTTTGCCATCAACCACTTTCCAGGGAAGCACAAAAGCTTATTTTAAAATATTGGGCTTTCGTAAAAAGCCAGGTAGAGGTAGAAGCAAAAAAAGCACAAGAATTACTAGACAAGCATATAGAATCTTATAAAAATATAAAATTCGACTTATTGCTAGAAAATACTATTTTGCACAACTGGCTTTCGGATAATTATTTAAAAAACTTAAAAAAACTACAAGCTATGCTTACAGCACAAAAAAAGCTTTCTGAATATTTAATATCTGATTTAAAAGATAAAAAGAAAAACGAAAGAAAGCATTATCAAATTAAGGTTGATATATTAGAAACTATTATTTCTAATATTGATATCAAGATAAAAGAATTTGAAGACAAAGAACCAACAGTTGAATTGTCAGAAATAGATAAGGGCATAACACTCTTTACCCACAAAGAGAAACTAGGGCAGCATATTCTTAAAATTGAAAGCTACATCAATAATCTAACTTGGGCTAAAGAAGCTACCGAAGTTAAACGCCAATTAAACCCAAAAAAAATAACAGACAAAGAAAAGGAACTTTCGGGCAAATATTATAATCAAAAATATATTGATACATTTAATAATGAGTGTAAATTTCTAAACGGAAATTTTGGAATTAAAATTAATTATACAGGTTCACTTGGAGCATCTTTTCGCCAACTAAAAATAAAAGACTATCGACCATCGAGAATATTAAGCGAAGGAGAACAAAAAGTAATATCATTAGCTGATTTTCTAACGGAAATGCAACTTTCAGATATAAACCGAGGTATTTTTTTGGATGATCCAGTTAATTCACTTGACGATGAAAGAAAAACGAATATTGCCGATAGATTAGTAAGGGAAAGTAAGGATAAGCAGGTAATAATTTTTACTCATGATCTGATATTTGTTTCATCAATTATCTCTGCATGTGATGATCATCAAATACCTTATTATGGTCATTGGATTGAAAAAAATGAAAAAAATCCTGGAAAAATATGGCTTGATAACAATCCATCTTTTGAAAAGTCTTATAGAACATCTGAAAAAGCCCAACAATACTATAATAATGCAAAAAAATGTGGGCCCGAACAAAGAGAAGAAAAAATTAAAAACGGTTTTTCTGCTTTAAGAACATGCTATGAATCGCTGATAATTTTTGGTTTATTTGGAGGGGTTGTGCAGCGTTTTAATGAAAGAATTAGTGTTGAAAGTCTTAAAGATGTTTACTTTGATGAAGCAATAAAAAAAGATGTAATTGACGGCTTTTGCCAATGTTGCTGCTATATGGAAGGCCATTCTCATAGCGATAGATATCCTTACAAAAAACCAATACTAGAAAATCTTAAAGAAGAAATTCAACGGTTTAATGATATTAAAAAAAACTTAAAAAACTTAAAAAAAACTAAAGAATAAATAGAGAAGTAAATAATTAATAAAATGCTAAACAGAAATATAAAATATTTTATATTTAGAAGGTTTTACCATGAATAATGAAAAATATTGTATCGCAGGTTCGAAAACACCGGAAGACTGGCACCTGCTTAAACAACGATTAATTGAAAATAGTTGCGAAGAAACATGGAAAGAAGCCTTGAATGACTACTTTTTAAAACGATTGAATCTGCGTTATTTAAAGCCAATAGAAGTATTACGAAAGCATGGTACTTTATCTGGCGAAGGTTTTTCTATTCTTGCAATACTTTGTACATTAATTGAATTTTTGGAGTCAACAGTTAAAGGTTTTAACTACCGGTATCCAAAACATGGTAAAAAACTTGGTAAATTTGAGTACTCAAAAAGCGGTAAATTATTTAAAGATTTTCTATGTAATAGAGAGCCATTCAATAAAGAATTTGATTCAGAATTAGCTACAAAATTTTATGTAAATATTCGATGTGGATTGCTTCATGAAGCGCAAACTAAAAATCATTGGAGAGTTCGGGCTAAAAATAAAGAAGGTAAAATAATAGAAAAAGATCAGAAAATAGTTTATAGAGATAATTTTATGGAAGCAATTAATTTATTTATAGAATTATACAGTGTTGAATTAAAGTCCAATAAGAAATTTCAAGAAGCTTTCATTCGAAAGTTTAATAGTTTATGTGAATAAAACCTGACTTTTTGATAAGACAAGACCGAAGGTATTCTCGGAACACTTTCATTAATATTTTGCTTTTAAATTAGATAAACAGGGAAGGTGTACCAGGTCAGTAATTTGGTAACCTTTAGCGGAAAATCTATAGGACCTGATGAATTTCTTAACCAGATGGTTGAGGCTTTAGGTATTACTGCAGATAGACGTCCTAAAGGAAGAAATCGTAAAACGGAAAGCTAAACCATAAAAAAATAGGATTTGTCAGTATTTTCTATTAAAGTGAGTTTGGTACCAATGGAGCAGAGAAGGGTGTAGAAGATAATTTTCTAAATAAACATCCTATATTAATTAAAAAAAATACTAAAAACTTTCCGGAATCCTTGCATTAGAGGAGCAGGGGATTTTTAAATGATTTTTTTAAAAAGAGGGTTTTTAAAAGATTTGTCGTATAATGAATATAGAAAAATTATATTATTGTAAAGAAGTAATGCACATGATGATTTGGGAGCATAAACGAAGTAGTTCGGTTATACGACATGTTTAAAATCCATAAATATAATATTCTACAAAACTTTACATAATGATGTATAGATCATACAAGGGTAATAAGAGGGAAATAATATGAACATTCCACAAGAATTAGTTTCAGAGCTATGCATAGACAATGTAGTGTTATTTGTTGGTGCTGGTATTTCCCAAGGTGCTGGCTTGCCGGGCTGGTTGGATCTCATCCAACCCCTCGCAGAGAGAGTAGAATATTCACTACCCGCGAATCACCGGCTTATCACGAGTGAGCATCTACTACGAGCCGCTCAGTATTTTGTTAACCAAAAAGGCCGTAATGCTCTTGGCACTTACCTGCAACAAAAACTCGATACCACTCAAATCAATCTGAATGAGCCACTAAGGCTTGTCGCATGCTTACCTATCTCGACCATTTATACTACTAACTACGATGATCTACTGGAGCGTGCATTACATGAAGCCAATCGCTCCGTTGCCCCAGTAATAACTCCTGTACAATTAGCTCATGTTAGTAGTGGACGAGTATGTCTAGTCAAGATGCATGGTACCTTGGAGCAACCTGAAACGTTGGTCATTACTCTAAGCGATTACAATCAATACTTCCGCACTCACGCCCTCATTGCTCAAAAGTTGAGTACCAGTCTAATTGATAAGACATTCCTTTTCATAGGCTACGGTCTTAATGACTACAACTTCAACCAGATTCATGGTCAAATCGAGTTTGATCTGCGCGAGTATGGGCGCCGTGCTTATGCTGTAATGTTCAATGCCAATCCGCAGGATGTGGAGGACCTTCGGAGGCGTAACATTGAAGTTATCAGCCTAGCTGGAGATAGTATTGAAGAACGCAATCAAACATTAGCAGAGTGGCTCCAACTACTTATGAGTCAAATAGAGCAGATGCCTAAAAAACCGATGAGGTCAATTACTATTGGGCGTAGGAGCAGCTTAAGCACATCAAAACGCCCATATAAGTTTCTGGATTATTTTGAAATAAACGATGTGGATATATTCTTTGGACGAGACATGGAAATCGAAGAGATTTTTTCTAAAGTTATCAGTCGCCGCCTATTAGTAATCTATGGCAAATCCGGTACTGGTAAGAGCTCACTTATTAATGCAGGTCTCTTTCCCAACCTCCCAACCAATTATCTACCTTTAATTGTAAGATGTATTGATGACCCTTTTGAAATGATTAAGGTAAGCCTGTCTAAACTTTCAGAGCGTTGTGTTCCTCCCGAACCTATACTTTTGGATTTCTTGCTAGCAATTCAGAAACATACCAAGAAAACATTAGTGGTTATTCTCGATCAATTTGAGGAATTCTTTATTCGGTTTGATAAAAATGCCCAAATGAACTTCGTACTAGAATTAGCATCTTGCTATCGGGAACGTGCACTTGACATTCGATTTATTATTGTGATTAGAGAGGATTTTCTCGCTGAACTCAGCAGTTTTAAGAGAGAAATACCTGAGATATTCCACAACGAATATCGACTTCTCCCTTTGGCTAAGACGCAAGCACGTGAGGCAATTACTCAACCCGTTGCATCATTAGGGATCAGCTACGAAACAGAATTGGTTGAACGATTACTCGATGATCTTTACCAAGATGGAATAGAGCCTCCCCAACTTCAGATCGTTTGTGACAGGTTGTATGATGCTCTGTTGAAGGAAGGAAATACAGTCATAGGTCAAAAAATATATGACTGTCTTGGAGGGACATCCTCTATTCTGCACGAATACCTTGATTTAGTTTTAGCTCGCTTTAGTGGGGATAGGAGAGAATTCGCCCGGAGGATTCTAAAGGCTTTAATCACATCATATGATACCAAAATCATTAGCAATGCACAAAATATTGCTGATAACATAAGTGAAACACCGACAGAAGTGAATGAGATTCTGTTGGAACTTAGTCGTGCGAGGATTGTACGGACAGTTGGGGGTGAGAATATCCTTTTTGAACTGGCACATGAATGCTTAATTCCTAAGATCAAAGAGTCCTTATCTATAGAGGAAATTGAATTAAAACGTGCACAAGAGCTACTGCGGCGTGAGAAAGAAACCTATCAACAATTTGGCCGATTGGCACCTATAGATACTCTGCAAATTATTCACAAGCAACGGGAATCCCTTATGTTGGATCGTCACACGTTTCGTTTTCTCCTGAGAAGTGCAATGCAATATGATTTTGAACTGGATTATTGGTTGCAACGCGCCCATTATGATGATCAAGATCTTATCCAACAATTAGAAAAAGATCTTGAAAGCCAAAATCCTGCTCTTCAGAGAAATGCAGCTACTCTTCTCTTGCGAATGGAAATAAGTGATAGACTGATCGAGAAGATTTTGTCAATATTGAGAGTTATTGGTAACCCTAATGTAATAATGCATCTTCAATCTCTAGGCGCATCTGAGCAAATAATCGTTGAAGCGGAGAAAGCAGTTATAAAACGGATTATGCGAAATATGATCTATGTGCCTGGTGGAGAATTCACCATGGGAAGCAACCAAGAAGCAGTCGAATATATTTTGAGTGAATGGGACGTTCCCAGATCGTGGATTGAAACCGAAATGCCTCAACATAAGGTAACACTGAACGGCTTCTACATAGATAAATATCTTGTGACTAATGCAAAGTATAAGGAGTTTGATGAAAATTACACTTATCCTGAAGGACGACGTGATAATCAACCTGCAGTATCCATATCTTGGCATATGGCTCGAGCATACGCTGCCTGGCTAGGTAAGAGGCTTCCTACTGAAGCTGAATGGGAAAAAGCAGGAAGAGGAACTGATGGAAGATACTATCCATGGGGGAACGAATTCAGCGTAGAGAGATGCAATTCGTATGAGGCTGGAATTTTAACTACTACTCCAGTAACTAAATATGATCGAGACGATTGTCGGAGTACATACGGTTGTTGTGATATGGCTGGCAACGTTTGGGAATGGACAAGTACACTTGCTATGCCCTATCCTTACGACAACTTCGATGGGCGTGAAGATCCAACCACAAAGGGAGCGCGCATAGTACGTGGCGGATCTTTTGCTTTCTATCGCTATGTGGTGAGAACAACTTACCGATTTGGAGCCGGACCCATCGCGATAGACACCAATCAAGGGTTTCGATGTTGTGTTAGCGAACCGCCTCGAGTCGGTACTTTCTCGAAGCGTCACATATGGCCTCAGTCAAGTCGTCAAACTGATTGATTTACTAACATTAAGAAGGTATATAGAAATGAAAATACTACACCCTTTCCAAACAACTCTGGAAACCATTCGAGCACATCACTGGAGGTACTACGCAGATCTTTATATTGGTTGCCATTTCGACTGTCTATACTGTCTATACCGAGGCAATACCAGCTATTCAACTAACGTTACGGCTAAGGCCAATGCACCAGAGCTAATATTAGCGGAACTCAAAACACTACCAAAAGGGATATTGGACATTGGTGCCGTTAGTGATGTATACCAGCCAATTGAAGGGCGGTGCAAGTACATGCGTAGGCTCTTGAAGGGTTTGTTACAAATGAAACAGCCAACCTTCATAGGCACCAAATCCACGCTTGTGACTAGAGATATAGACCTCCTCAAAAAGATGGCAATAGAAGGGCTTATTGAAGTCAGCTTCACTGTGATCTCATTGAACGCCGCCGTCACCGAACTCCTTGAGCCAAACGCTCCATCACCTTGTGAACGGCTAGATGCGGCAAAGACTTTATCTAATCATGGTATTCCTGTTTCCTTTCATTTAGCTCCAGTGATTCCCGGTATGCTGGCCGAGTCTGAATTACGTTACCTGATTCACAAGCTGAAGGATACTGGTGGTAAACATATTTTTTCTTGTATCTTGGGTGGAAGAAAAACATATTGGGATCGGTTGGTCGTGACTTTAAGTTCCTTGTTACCAGACAATTTTCATGATTGGGATGTTTTCAAATCTGTGTATCTATCCAAGGAAGAGTTTGATGATCGAAGACGTGCTCAATCTGCTAATTATGCATATCTAACAGATATAATGGAATCCATTCGAAAGTGTTGTGAACAGGTGGACATTGAGTTTATATGTGAGAACATACCTGCCTTTACTAATATCGATCTAGTTGATGGAATCTACCGATGGAAATTGCCAACTATCTACGATATGACAAAATATATAAGTAGAAGTGCAGAGCCGGTTGGGTTTGATCAGTTCTACTTAGACTACTGGTGCGCATTTAGTCCGCCCAATGACCTATATGAGTTTGTTTCTCATTTGTGGGAAACGCAAGTGTTGTTCACTAATACGTGGCTGTCCGCATCAATTCATAAAGGGTCAGTCCACTACTCACCTAAAGATAACCTATCTGTCAACTGGGGAGGTGTCATGACCGTGACAAAAAAGAATTCATTTTGATGAAATGATTAAAAAATTTAAGATCATAAAATAAAAGACGCACGTCGTATAACACAGCATATATTGAAAAAGAAAGAGGGATCTCAACATTTGACATAGCTTCTTCCTAGGGTTGAAATCAATATAGTATAGTAGGGGATGTTGTGCTAGCTCAATAATTCAGTAACTTTTTCTAATTTTTCGTAAGGGGTCTGATAAGTCTAGGTTCCCAACGTCTTCTTAAATAATTGAAATATGGCAGGAGAAAGAACTTTATTACGCTTTTATTATATTTTAAGGAATTATGATATGTCTAATGTCGAGAATTGTCCCCAAATATCTGCAGGAGGAAGGGTGCATTTTAGTTTACCATTTCCAACTTACTTTACTCTTGAGACTAAAAATAAGTTTGGTACCACTAGAGCAGAGAAGGGTGTAGAAGATAATTTTATAACTAAACATCCCTATATAAATTAAATAAAATATAAAAAAACCTTCCGGAATCCTTGCATTAGAAGAGCGGGGGAGTTTTAAATAAGTTTTTGAAAAAAGAGGGTTTTTGAAAGATTTGTCGAATAATAAATATAAATTTAGATAACTCTAAAAGGTGTTTTGTCATTTATTAATTTTTAGTAAATAGATAGTTGTTATTCGAGGAGGATAAAATGAAAAAAACTGTTTTTATTTCTTCTACATTTAGGGATTTGAAAGATTGTAGGAGAAAAGTTTGGGACACTCTTGAAGAGTACAATGTAAATGTTAGAGGAATGGAAAAATTTGGAGCTCGCACAGAAAAACCATTAGAAACTAGCTTAGCTGAATTAGAAACATCAGATATATATTTAGGAATAATTGCCTTTAGGCTTGGAAGTATCGATAAAAAGTCAGGGAAATCGATAACTCAAATTGAATATGAAAGAGCCTATGAACTTCAAAAGGAAATATTAATTTACATGATGGATGAGAATTCTAAAGTATATTTTAAAAACATAGATCGTGGTAAAAATTATGAAAAATTGGAAGCATTTAAATCTATTTTAGACAAAAATCATACTCGTGATACATTTGTTGATGAAGATGATTTGATTGACAAATTAAGAAGGCGATTTAATGAATTGCTGTCAAAGAAAGAAAAGTTAATTGAAACACAAATAAATGAATATGATAATTCTAAAAGCATAATCAATAAATTCCTTCTTTTACCAAAACTTTATTCAGGAAAAGAAATAAAAATAAAGATAAAATTAATAGAAGATCCTTTTCCTGCTTCAAACAATGTTTGTGAAGAATTTAATTTAAATTTTGGGAGTACTCTTGGCTATAATATAAAGATAATTTTGCCCAAGATAAATGAAAATCCCTTTCAATATATTTTTATTACAGAAGATTTAGTGGAAGATATTTTGAAAATAAATAATAAAAATGAAATCGAAGTTTATGCAAAAATATTATTTTCAGAGAAAAATATAGATAAATATAAAGCAAGTTTTATTACAAAAGAATTAAGTTATATTCCTGGAGCCACAAGTGTATCTATTCTTGATAATATAAACTGGAAAAAATTATACCAGATGCATACTGAAATAATAGAGGGCGAAGGTTCAATTGTTTTATTGCTTACGAAAATATTAAAAAATGACCATTAGAATATAGAAAAACACTCGATCTTTCAAAATTTGGAGGAATTAAAATGTCTTGAAAATATTCAAGTGTGGATGATTTGATGAAAGATTTCAAATCAAAAGGATATTATCACGAGTGGTCAAAATTTATTTTATATGATGTTCTAACATTTTCAACTACAAGAGATTTAAAAAGTGAGATTTAAGAGGCTGTACGAAGGAGATATCCTGATATCTGTGTTAATAATATTCATATTACGACAAACCAAAATGGATACATATAGTTAGAAACGTTTTAACTAGCTGTAAATGTCAAGCACTTTTCCCATCCCTTCGGTAAGTACATTTCCCATGTCTTTGATTATTAGCTTAATATAGGCGTAAAGATATCCCCAAAACCTTCCGGAATCTTTACATTTAAAGGGCAGAGGGGGGAGGTGGAGTAGGGGTTCAATTCATTGAATCCGTGATAAAAAAGACGCAGAGACTTGATTTATAAATTTTAAAAATATATTTTCCCAAAAAAAGAGGGTTTTTAAAACATATGTCGTATACTTGATATATAACACGTGAAAGATTTCACTTAAATTAATTTTTTTTATTTCTATAACTTAATAAAACTTAATATAATAACCTGTATGAAAGTAACGGGAGAGACTTTTGCTTTCCATCATAAAAGAAAAGGGGCCGAAGAGGTAAGATACCAAAAGTATCCAAACTTTCAGGCAAAAGGACCGTTACCGGACAGGACTCTGGAGTTGTAAAACGGGGACATTCTTCTTTTGTATCCCCGCATTTCATTCCATGGAAAAGTAAAGTGTGTCCCCGTTTTACAAAAATAGTATTTTATTGAAAAAATTTCTTACTCTTTTTGTTCAACGGGCAACTCCCAATCTTTAGGAAAACCCATACAGAGTTTACTAAAAGAACTATTCTCTAATTATATAGAAAACCAGGGATCAATAAACTTTTTACCATCGGAGAAATAGCCAGAATTCTTCGTGTCAGCGGTCGCATTGTCGACGTTGATAGAGGAATAAAGAGTGTAGAGAAAAAGGGAATGCTTGATATACCAAAAAACGAAGTTGAATTACAAAATGCTTTTGATCATTTTGCTCGCGATAATTTAACTCCATTTGCTCCAGAATTATGATCAATTAAACGTATCAACAACTCTATTTACCGCTTTTTTGATAAGGCATTCAAAATGGACGTTAATGATTGGCTAAAAATTTAAGTCATAGTGTTGACTGAAGAAAATAGACAGATAATCACGGACGTTATTAATAGGCCAAGGAGATTTACCAAGAATCAGTTGGCAAGGACAAGCATGAATTGATAGAAATTGAGGAGTCTTGGAATATTCCTGAAACGATCAATTATAATCTTATTTTCGTAAAAAGGATTACGAAAAATCAATCATTCAATCCTATTATGCAAAGACGAAAGGTAGCAATAATTTTTCGTTATTTGAAGAAGATAGCGATGTTGAGTATATTTTCAGCTTAGTAAAACAATCTTGCGAGTCAACATTGTGATGGGAAATAAAATATGTCAAAACAGATTACTACAAATTATGAGAGAGGATCTGAATGGAGAAAGTGGGATTTGCACGTTCACACTCCAGAATC
>Ga0307379_10007959_pt1 | contig 14344 bp, 26 predicted proteins | sample UN2MG_FD_202237 | JGI IMG/M metagenome (GOLD analysis project Ga0307379, IMG submission 202237) | Soil microbial communities from Risofladan, Vaasa, Finland - UN-2 | ecosystem: Environmental > Terrestrial > Soil > Coastal area > Acid sulfate soil | place: Finland: Risofladan, Vaasa | collected... | reverse complement strand
AACTTGTACATGGAGAAAACACATTTAAAGGGAAGGTAGGATGGAAAAAAATCATAGCAACTACTGACCCTAAGCTTTTAGTTAGAGAGTGTTCTAATGAAATTGAAAATTGGGGAAAAGGTTTTCTGCCTGGAATACCTCAACAATTTATTGAAGAGTACTGTAAAGCAGATGGAATTGATAAGGTAATGGTTGAGGTTGAAGAAATTATAGTTCAAGATGCCTTTAAAAGAAGACCTGATTATAATACCTACAGAGTTAAAACAGACTCCAACAACTGTATCATCATTCATCCTGTAGAGGAAGATAAGATTTTAACAGCATTACAGAAGTTTTGGAATAGTGCTGTTATTGAATCAACTGTAAAGTACAGTGACTTGGATAAATGGATTAAAGAAAACTTGTAGGTATGGAAGCAAAAAAAATATTAGATGACTCATTAAAACAAGATGGGTTTTTTAGTCAAGAATCAGTAATGCCTCAATATACTAGCTGTTTTAAAGCAGTTAAAAAAGCACTTACCACTTCTCTAACAGATACAGAGGAGAAGATGTATAGTCTGAGTGAGGTAGAAGAAATTCATGTATCAGTTATGAAACAAGGGTGTCTGTATGAAGGAGGAAGTTGGTCTGACGAACATGAAAGATTAATTAGATTAGAATTTCACAAATGGATTGAAAAAAACTTATAAATAAACAAATATGAAAAATTTAAAATTAAGTGCTATTATAATTATAATGTTTAATATAACATTAAACCTTAACGCACAAGTAACATCAGACTCTGTATACATCATATCAAAAACAGATGATATGTCTGGAAAAATTTACACCTATATGAACAAAGGAATGTTAATTCTTAATGAAACTCAAACTATAGGTTTTAAGTTATCACCTTATATTAAAAATGATTTATCTATGCCTATGATTACAGCAAAAATTATAGGTATTGGAAGTTGTCACGAAACAGATGAAATTATTATACTCTTTACTGATGGTCAAAAAATAACCACAAAAAGCTGGAATAAATTTAACTGCGATGGTGATGCATATTTTAATATGAGCAGTAAAGATATAGAACTATTAAGAAAAAATCCTATATCAAAAATAAGAATAAGAAACGGTAGATCTTTTGAAAGTTATACAGGAGAACCTAAAGATGGTGAATATTTTATAAAAATGATTTATCAATTAGACAATAAAATAACACACAATCAATAGATATAATGTTAATTAATGTTGACTAAACTCCGTTTTTCCCACTTTAAAGAAACATAATGTCAATGTCCCTTTAAAAAATCTTTATAAATTATTAACTGACATTAAATTATAGTAATATGGTACCATTACAGTTTATTTTTCTTGTCATTTGGGTAATTGCTTTATTGGCCGTATTATTACATGGTTTATGGAAAAATTAAATATTACATTGGAAATAAATGGTCAACTTGTGGGTAGGCGTGGTGTGATACAAACCCTCATTTCCAATGTATACTTACTACTGTTGCAGGTAGGTTTAAGCATTAACTTAAACTAGTATAAACAATCCAACCAGAATAGAGTTATTTCTATTCTGGTATTGGATCAAAAACAAAAAAATTATGAAATCATTAATAATAGTTAGCTTATCCTTATTAGTAATATTAATATCATTGTTGCTTATAATTAAGGTCATCAACAAATACGAAGAAGAATGAAAAATACCCATAGTATTAGTATAACAAATAATTTGTTAAAAACAACGTTAGAAAGCTTAATTAAACATAATAATAAAAATGCTATTGTTGAATTATTAGCTAATATGTTGACTACTTCCCCTAACGGAATTGATTATTTTATAAGATTTAGTTTAGGAGAACCATATCCTAATTTACCTGAAATTAATACTTCTGGATTAGTTGCAATTAATGATTTAGTATGGGCAAGTGATGATCGAGAAATATTACGTAATTCTGTATTCAATAAAAATGATTGCATAGAAGTTGTTGTTTTGGAACTTAATGGTTTACATGAATATAGTCCTTTAAAAATTTCATTTCCATTTGTAGAGAATGATGAAACTAGCATTAGAACAGCAAATATTTCATTAGATAGGTTTATTGTAGATGATTTTGGATTATTTAATGAAGATTTAGCTATATAATGCATTAATTCTTTATTAATAAAATAATTGTAAATTAAATTTTTATACATTTATACATAATCGTGTATATAAATGTTTTTTCAATTACCTACAGGTAAAACTATTTATCTTTCTATAGATGAATATCTCGCTCTTACAGATAGTGATATTCAATATCTTATTGCTACTAATTCAGGAGATAGTATTATAAATCCTTTTGCTGGTTCTGCTGTAAATAAAAATGCAACTGAAAAATATAAAAAAGAAAAAGAAGAGTATGATTATTCTGATGAGGATATAACTATAGATCCTTTTATGATTAATATTGATGATTTTGATCCAGATGACTTCCCAAGTTATGAAGGAGATAATGAAATATGACACGAAAGTGTCATTTTTTGTTTAGAGTGAACGCCTAAACATAATAAAAAGTTCAATCTAATAATTAATTCAAAAATAAACAATTATGAACTCAAAAGTCAAAGTTATGGCTAGTGATACTAATACAGTATTGCATCAGTCAAAGGTTAATCCAGAGTATGGATACATTAGATTAACACAAGAAAGAAATGTTATTGATGAAACAGGTTTCTTTAGAATACAACATATCTCAACATTAATGCATGGCTTAATAGATGATTTGCAAATAATGAATTTTACAGCAAATCAAGAAATGCCAGGTCAAATCGTAATTCAAGAATCATTAATACCTTTTAATAAAAAGGATCCAAGTCGTGATTATAAAGTTGCAGGTAATACTGGTATAATGTGTACTGTAAATGGAAAACCTATCTACAGAAGAACCTTGTATACAGTTAAACCAAATGCTGAAGATGTTACAGTGCGGCATGATAACAAAGAAGAAATTCAATTAGCTTATCATAAACAAAATAATACATCTAACTCAGCAGTTAATGTGAGTAATAGTGATTTTACTTTAGATACAAATTAATTTATAAGGGTGATCATAATAGGTCACCCTTTTCATTTAAAACCAACTTATTATGTCAAATTTAAAAAATAGAAACGAAAGATTTCATTATTTAGGTGATCTTGCTGATTATCAATTAAAGCAAAAAAAAGAATATCTTCCTTATGAATGTGATTCTTATTCATCATACCAAAATTATCTTTACAAAAGAGCTTTATATGGTATAAACGGATTACCTAAAGAGGAAATTAATACTATCTGCAACAAAAAAAAACAAAGAATAGGTAAAGTATATGTAAAAGGCCAAACTGTAATAAATATTTATAAACAGAAGTTAATCAATGTATATACTAACTTGTTATTTGAAAAATTATTTCCAAACAGTCCACTCACAGAGTTTTTCTTAAATAATAGTGAAGTAGATACTGAGTTCAAAAATGTTTTGACATTCAGGGACTTAAACATTGATAAGGATCGAATTGTTAGTATTTTTATAGAAAACGGAGTTTTACCAAAAAACTTTCATGAACTAAAAACTAATCCAAATCAATTACCAAGATTAAAAAATGCAGGTAAAGAAAAAAATATGTGATTCTTGTGAAACAGAACAAGTAATCTGGAAAAATCAGTCTGGAGTAAGGTATTGTAAACAATGCTGGAGTCGTCATAAACCAAGTATTAATCAAAAACCAAATGCAAAGCCTCTCCAGGCTGTTTCTCAAAAAAGAAAGAAGCAAGATCTTGAGTATTCTAAACTTAGAGATAGATATATGTCTGAATCTGAAAACACAATGTGTAAAGTAAAAGTAAATGGATGTACTAATTCAGCTACTGATATACATCATACTTATGCAGGAAGTAATAGACATGTATTTTATTTGATTCAAAGTACTTGGTTACCTGTATGTAGAAATTGTCATGATTGGGTGCACAGATTTCCAAAAGAGGCAAGAATTATGAACTGGTTAAAATAAAATAAAATGAAAACAGCATATTAAGACTATTAAATTATTAACAGATGCTGATGAAACATTAAATTACATCAAGAAAAATATATTTAACATTTAACTTAAAAATTAATTATGCAAAAATTTAGAATGTTCGTTTGCCCAATACCTGAAATAGAGATTGGCATGACACCTACAGACAAGTATTTTGATACTTATGAAGATTGTCTATTATTTGTAAAGACAGAGCTTACGCAATGGAAAATTGATGAAGCAAATGGCTATTATGATGAAGTAATTAATGTAGTATTTTTACAAACTTTTTAAATTTAAAAAACAATGACTAGAGATGAAATACAACAGTTATCCTTGGATACTGTTAAAACTAGAAATAGGTCAGGCTTAGGTCTAGCTACGGGTGTTGGTAAAACACGAGTTGGCTTACGTGATCTAAATGAAAACTGCCCTCCATTAACTAGAGCTCTAGTTGTTGCACCTAAAAAGTCAATACATCAAGAGTGGAAAGATGAAGCAGTTAAAATGGATAAACAAGAAGTATTAGAAAATCTTTCTTTTACTACTTATTTAAGTTTAAACAAAATACATCCTGAAGATTATGATGTAATATATTTAGATGAGTGTCACAGCCTTTTATACACTCATCGAAAGTTTCTAGATAAGTTCCAGGGAAGAATCCTGGGACTTACTGGAACTCCTCCTAGATTTAGAAACTCTGAAAAAGGAGAAATGGTAGCAGAATATTGTCCAATAGTATATGAGTACTTTACTGATGATGCTGTAGAAGACAAAATATTAAATGATTACAAAATCATTGTACATGAATTAGAGCTTAATCATAAAAATGATATAGAAGTAAATGGTAAAACGGGGACCTTTTATACGTCTGAAGTTAAAAATTATGCTTATTGGTGTAATAGATTAGACAACGCATCAACCCCCAAGTCTACACAGATAGCAAGGATAATGAGAATGAAAGCTTTAATGGATTTTAGTTCTAAAGAACGATACACAAAACGTCTTGCTGATTCTATAAAATCTAAATGTGTTATTTTTGCAAATACTCAAGAACAAGCTGACAAGCTTTGCACACATAGTTATCATAGCAATAACGCAGATTCAGAAAGTAATCTGATCATGTTTAAAGCAGGTAACATAAGTAAATTATCTTGTGTTTTGCAGCTTAGTGAAGGAGTTAATATTCCTGATCTAAAGCAAGGAATCATAATGCATGCTTATGGAAATGAACGTAAATCAAGTCAAAGAATTGGAAGAATGTTACGTTTAAATCCTGATGATGTAGCTACAATTCATATATTGTGTTATGTGGATACTGTAGACAAAGATTGGATTAAAGAAGCTTTAAAGGGTTTTGATGACTCTAAAATTATATGGAAAAACTTTAATATTAATGTAAATGAAGATTGAACCTAACACACTTAAATTAGTAAGGGCACTTGTAAAAATTACAAGTGCTGTTACTGATATTGATGAATTAAAAGATCATCCACAATATAAATATCAAATAAAAAAAGATTTAAATACTTGGCAAGAATGGATTGAAGAATATACTAAAGATTCTTTGATCAAGTTGACTAAGGCCGGAGACACTACATTAGGTAATTTAATCGGTATGTATGATGATTTTGAAAATAGATTTGATGTAGACAGTGATTATAATAATAGACTGCTGCTCTTTTTAGCAAAAGTTTCTTCTGCATTAAGAGATTTAGAAAATATGACACCGCCTTACAATAGCTATGTCAATATATTATCAATTAAATTAAAATTTGTAACTGACAATAATTATTTAAACGATCGTTTAATTAAGCACTCTAAAGAATTTAATAATCTTTTAAGTAGCATGAACAAACTTAGTGATGAGGAAATAATTGGGAGTGACTGATTTTTTTTGTAAATTATAGTAAACATATGGTATTGGAAAAAACACATAAAATAACATTATATAATGATGATAATCATAGTTTTCTTGAAGTTCAATCATGTTTAGTTGAATTTTGTAAACATGATATATTACAAGCAGCTCAATGCGCATTAATTGTTGATGGTGTTGGTAAATACGATATTAAAGAAGGTTCTTTTGAAGAAATGTTTGAATTATTAAATTCATTAGAAGAAGTGGGTCTCACAGTTAAATTACATACAAATGAAAGTTATTTGCATTAATGATTCAAACAGACCAAGTAAAATTTCTAAAGATCAATGGGTAAAAAAAGGTCAAACGTATACTGTAATTAGAATAGTAAGACTTGCATTACAAAATGATAAATTAGGGGTAGTCCTTAAAGAAATTAAACTAGATAAATCTTGTTTTCCTTATGAATTCTATGATTCAGACAGATTTATACCGGTAGAAGAATCACTTGAAAAAGAAGAATTAGTTGAAGAATTAGTTCAAGAAGCTGACTTAGAATCAATCAACTAAACTTATTAAATTTATTAACTAAACTTTTAAAGTTTTAAATTATTATTTATGGAATATAAAGACCATGATGTAATCGATTATTGGAATGAAAATTATGGTTTTATAAAAACTCGTAAAACAAAATATTTAGATCCTAGAAATTATACTATAGCAGTTCTTTATTATAAATTTGGATATTTAGAAGAAGAATTAGCTGAACTATTTAAAATAGATCACAGTACTGTAAATCATTCTAAAAAAATGGCATATAATCACATTGTTGACGTGCCTAATACTGTATTTATCAAGCATGTTAAAGAACTTATACAATTGTTTCCTTATAATTTCCCATTTCCAGGTAGTTTAAAAGATAGCATACTTTATCCAATAACTTTTTACGTATCTAAAGATATTATGAGAAGCTTACAGAAATATTCTAAAGCATCTTCAAAAAGAACAAATAGATTATGTTCTGAAATTATTTCAAATAAAATGAAAGAATGGGACATATGAAAACTGTATTTATGGATTTATATTATAATTTTGATGGACTATATCCAGAAGGATACGACCATGAAGCATACTTAATAGACATATTAAATAAACAAGAATATGAAGAAAAAACAAAAACCAAAGAAAAACTTGACTCTACAAAAAATAAAAATTCTTCAACTTAATAAATTAAGTAAACGATATGATTGTATATTAAAAAATAAAACTATTGATTATGAAGAAGGATGTTAAAAAAGTTATTACATTAAATAACTTTTTTGACTTTTTTAAAGCTTTTTTACATTTGTAAATGTCAGCTTCTAAAAGTTGTGCTAAAGCATCAGCTCCTTTCTTTAAGTATCCTGGTTTAGTTTTAAGAAAATCTTCTATTTGATTGATTACTATATTTAAGAAATTTATATTTTTAATACCCTAGATTAGGTATTAAAATTACTAATCATACACATTGTATACTAAATTTAAACGTATGTTCATAGCTAAATTACAAAAGAAGGATGGTAAACTTCAATACATTACTGAGAAAGAAAAATTAAAATACCAATTATTCCTTGATAGTTTAAGTGAAGGAGATGAAGTAGAAATTTTTATAAATAGAAAAGGAAAAGTAGGTTCTTTAGCTCAAATAACTAAAGTTCATACTTGTATTAGAATACTAGCTGAAGAAGCAGGGTATAGTTTTAATGAAATGAAACTATTAGTAAAAGAGAATGCAGGCTTAAAAGTAGGCGAGCAATATAAATCATTTGCTGATTGTGATAAAGAAGAATTATCTGCAGCTATACAGACTTGTGTGGAAATAGGACAATTATATAATATTAATCTTGCGTAGGAGGAACGTATCCTTCATCAGTAGCTTCTAATATTTCTTTTTCTTCATACAGTCCATTATCTTTTGCTGTCTTTTCTATTTCTCCAATGATTCTAGTTACAGTTTGAAAAGTTCTTTCATAATCATTTAGTTCTGTATAATCTTTTTCAGCTACATTTTTTAAACTAGCTTCTCTTTGTACATCTGTCATACCAGTATTTTCAAACAGAAAAAATAATGCTGCTTTAAGCATTAAATAATACGCTTTATTGACTTTAATATCTATAATAGCGTCTTCTTTGATTTCTTTAACTTTTATTGCCATAAAGCAAATATAATAAATATATACAATATAATATGAAAATAATTAGTATTAAACAAGTAGAACAATTACGTTGGTTAGTAGAAGCTCATTTTGGATATTTTCCAGATAACCTTATTATAGAAAGCCCTGAAATAGTAGAGGAAGCTATAAATCATATGCGTCTCAGTAATCAACCAAAACTTAAAAGCTTAACTAATCTTAGAATTTTTGGAGTACATGTGGCCAAAGAAATAACAGAAGTGGAAACTATTGAAAAAATATGAATGATAAAATTAACATACAAGAGATAAAAGATAAACTATATGCTAAACTAAAGGAATCTGGTTGGGCAAGAAAATTAAGAGGTTTTATTTATAGTGGAGACTTTGATGATATCATTAATCAATTAATAAATGAAACTAAAAAAGATAAAAGATTTACACCTACATTTAAAGATCTTTTTAGATTTTTTGAAGAATGTCCTTATGATGATTTAAAAGTAGTTATTCTGGGTCCCGAACCTTACAAAGAATTAAATGTAGCTGATGGAATAGCATTTTCATGTAGTAAAACAATGAAACCTGAGTATGCTTTAGAATACATGTTTCGTGCAATTGATGATACAGTATATCCAGATAATGGCAATAAATGGAATCCTGATCTTAAAAGGTGGTCATCACAAGGTATGTTATTGTTAAACATATCTCTCACAACTCAGATAAATAATCAAGGTAAACATTTTTCTATATGGAAACCTTTTATTACATATTTATTAGATGTATTAAATTCTGATAATAATGGGTTAGTTTACATATTTGTGGGAAGTAAAACTCAGGAATGGACTGATTATATTAATGAAAATAATTATAAACTTATTTGTACTCACCCTATATCAGCTGCGTATAAAGGTGATAAAAAATGGAATTGCAATGACGTTTTTAATAAAACTTCTAAAATAATAAAAAACAACTATAATTATGATATAGTGTGGTAACTTAAATATAAATTAATAAAAACAAACATATGAAAGTAGAAATATTAATCAACGGATCTTTAAAATTAGTTCTTGTCCCAGAAAATGAAATTGATAAAAGTGTATTAGCTGCTTTATCAAAAACAGAAATAGATGCAAAATCTATTGAAAACCATACACAAATACTTGACAAAGTTATACAAGAAGGCTTGATTTTGTCTACTAAAAAGATAAATTCTGAGCACACAAATAATACACCAATAAAAAATTAACATGAATGAAAGAAGTATTTAATAAATTACTCGAAAATTCAATTAGTCCAAATGCATATTATGTTTTATTTTCTATTTATAGTAATATTGTACCTAAATATAACATAAACAAAGATTTAGAAATTAAAAGGCTTCAAGTAGATGAATGGTTAACTACGGATAACCATTTAACTTTGAAATCTGAAACTTTGATTACTGAAATTGAAAGCTTTTTTAAAGTGAGTAAAAAAAAAACAAGTAAACTGTTATTAGGAGACACTTTTGAAGAAAAAATAGAAGAATATTCAAATATTTTTCCTAAATTTAAACTTCCCAGTGGTAAATATGCTAGATCAAATAAGAAAAATTTAGAGAATAACTTTAGATGGTTTTTTGATATTCATCAATATGATTGGGAAACTATTCTGTTAGCAACAGAAAAATATGTCATGGAATTTGAATTAACCAACTATAAGTATATGAGAACTTCTCAATACTTTATTAGAAAAATGGCTATTGATAAAACCTACGACTCAGAACTAGCCACATATTGTGATGTAGTAATAAACGGTGATGAAGATTTTAATTCTTCTAATCATTTTAGTGAAAATGTTATATGATAAAAACCAATGTTAAAATACATTTATTATTTACCGCCATTATTGGAACATTATTAGGTTACTTCATTATTACAAACTTTGTAGTAGAAATGCCTTTTGAAAAATTCTTTTTAATTGAAATTGTTATTACTGTATTTCATACAATATATAATTACAATAAAAATAAATATAATTAAAGAATGTTAAAAATAGATAAGGATCATAAATGGTCTAGCCAAAAACATGGTTATATTGAATCATTAAATTATTTACAGGGAAGGATGAATGGTACTATTCGTAGTATTAAAACACCTTGGCCTAAAGTTAATGATGCGTTAACAGCTGGATTTGAATGGAATACTTTGACTGTAATTGGTGGTAGACCTGCAAGTGGTAAAACATTAATAGCAGAACAAATTATAAGAGAAGCTTTTCCTTTAAATCCAACTGAAAAATTTAGAGTACTTCAATTTCAATTTGAAATGCTTGCCCGGACTTCAGCTATTAGAGAATACTCAAGTATATTAGGTAAAACTTATAAATATTTGTGTAGTGCTGAAGAAGTTAAGTTAACTGATCATGATTTAAAAATATGTCATGAGCATGCTAAGAAAAAAATACAATATCCAATTGACATAGTAGAGGAAGCTCAGACAGTAGAAGAATTTAAGATCATTATAGATGATTACATGGAAGCACATGCTACTATTAATGAATTAGGAGAGAAAGAATACACTCATTTGATTATAACCATAGATCACTCATTGTTGTTTAAGAAAGCACCTCATGAGCGTTCTGTACAAGATATGTTAAACAATTTAGGTGAAGCATTAACTAACATTAAAAGAAAATACCCAATTGCTTTTATACTACTTAGTCAATTAAATAGAAATATTGATAATCCAGATAGAAGTGAAGATGGTAAATACTCTAATTATATACTTGAATCAGATATATTTGGTTCAGATGCTTTGTTACAACATGCTGATACTGTTATTGGAATTAATAGGCCAGGTAAACAAAAAATAAGATTTTATGGACCTGATAGATTCATAATTGAAAGTGATCGAGTTCTTGTTTTACATTTTTTAAAATGTAGAAATGGTGATACCAGATTGAGCTTCTTTAGAGCTGAATTTGAAAGAATGAGAATTGTAGAGATGGACACTCCTCCAACACAACAATTAAAAGTACATAAGTAAACAATAATTAATATGAATTTAAAACAAAACCCTACGCCATCTAGAAAAGACAAAGTGGCTGAATTAATCATGCATCATGCAGATTTGTTTAAAGCCATTGATGTTGAAAATCCATTGTATATTCCAAAGTGTGCATATATACCACATGATAAGGATGCTTTACATATGGGATTTTTCCCAAATGAATTACAAAAAAAAGAAGATATTTATACTGAATTTGTTAGTATGAGTATTGAACCTGAAGATCCTGAAAGGATATTATATGTATGGAAATATAATCCATATTATGAAGAAGAGTATGAACTAACCACATCTAAGTCTTCTTCTTATGAAAGATACCTAATACCTGTATCTGAGCTGATTAAAGTTGAACCAATTAAACATGACACTACTGCTGATTCAAATTCTGATTTTCCAGATTTTGATAATAACATGATGGATCCTGATAATGATGAGCCATTAGCTCGTATGACTATAAAAGATCTTGCTGCCATTTTGTTGAAAAAGCCTGTTAGTGATAAAAAATGGTTAAATAAAATAATTGAAAAACAATGAGTGAAATCGTACTACCTACTAAAAAAGTAGAATCCAAAGTAAAAAATCCTGAAAATTTAATCATTTTCTCAAAACCAAAAGTTGGGAAAACAAGTTTATTAGCAGAGCTACCAGACTGTTTGATTTTAGATCTCGAAAGAGGAACCAAGTATATTGATGCTGTAAAGCTAGAGGCTAATTCTATTGATGATATAAAAGCTATAGGAGCTAAGATAAAGGAACAAGGTAATCCTTATAAATTTGTTGCTATAGACACTATAACTAAATTAGATGAAATGGTTATTCCGTATGCTGAACAATTATATGCTAAAAGTCCTATGGGTAAAAACTGGTTTGCTTCTGATGGTGGTAAATCAAAATATGGAACAATAATAGGAATGCCAGATGGTGCTGGATACTATTGGACCAGATTAGCTTTTACAAAAGTAACTGATTATATTTCAACTTGGGCTCCTTATACTATATTTGTAGGCCATGTTAAAGATACTATGTTAGAAAAAGAAGGAACTAACTTCTCATCTTTAGAATTAGATCTTACAGGAAAATTAAAACGAATGGCTGCTGCTCATGCTGATGGGCTTGGTTATTTGTATAGAAAAGGAAACAAAAATATTTTGAGTTTTAAAACCACTAATGATATTTCATGTGGTGCACGACCAGAACATTTAATGAATAAAGAAATAGTTTTATCTGAAATGGTTGATGGAAAACTCATCACACATTGGGATGAAATCTATGTAGACTAATAATAATCAATAATAACAAATAAATAAAAAACAAATGGGATTAAGTACATCAAATTTACCAACAGGAGGAGGAATGGCAAAAACAATTTCTCCAGGAAATTACACTTTAAAGATTAATAATATCTATTTAGAAGATTTTAAATTTATTGCAGGAGCTAAACATTTAATGATGAATGTTGAAACAGAACCTATCGATGGATTTGAAGGTTTTATGAAAGATAAAGATGATCCTTCTTTGGGAAATTACGAAGGTCAGATTGGAAGAGTTAAAGCAGGACAATATGCTTTTGCTGATGGTAAAACTAAATCAGGAGTAGAAATTTTCAGAGATAAGTCTGTATTAATGTTTATGAATACATTATGTAGAAATCTTGGACTTAGTGACTGGTTTAATGCACAAGATGATAAACATAACACTATTGAAGAATTCATTGATGCTTTTAACGAAACAGCTCCATATCAAGATATTTACATGGACTTTTGTGTTGCAGGTAAAGAGTATGAAAGCAAATCAGGTTATACTAACTATGATATGTGGTTACCAAAAGGTAGTAAAAATGGTTATGCTATGACTGTAGTTGAAAGCCCTACACTACTTAAATATAATGAAGCCATTCATCTTAAAAAGATTGTAGTCGAAAACTTAGACAATGGTTTTGAAAATACACCAACTTCAGAAGGTGCTGGAAAAACAGCATCTGATTTTTCATTAGATTAATTTACATGCCACAACAAAGGGGAGTTAATAATAGCTCCCCTTTCTTGGCTTTAAACTGTAAGCATATGATTTCAACTAAAAATATTGTATCCAGTCTTTCGGAGGTTCCTCATGAATGGGTGTTTGAACACTATTTAAATTTAAGCGAACAGCTTACAGGACAAGATGTAAAAATGAATTCAATTTTTAGTTCTAAAGATAAGTTTCCATCAATGTTCGTTTACTATGATGTAAATTCTATGAGCTATAAGTATAAAGATTTCTCATCCGGATATCAAGGAGATGCTATTGATTTAGTTCAAAAACTATTATCTCTTCCTAACAGAGGTTTCACTTCTGTAAAAATATTAGAAGACTACACAGACTACCTTACTCATAACAATTACAAGCCTATTAAAGCATACAAACCACATGGTAAGTATAAAGTAGTTGATTACTTAATGAGACATTGGACCAATTTAGATAAAAAATACTGGACGGCTTTTGGAATAGATTCTAAAATGTTAGAAATATACAATGTAGTTCCATTAACTCATTATAAAATGACTAAAGAAAATCAAAATGGTTTACTTACGTCAATTGTCATAAAAAGCAATCATTTATATGGTTACTTCATGAAAGATGGTTCATTGTATAAAATTTACCAACCTAAAGTTGAAGCAAAAAAATTCATTAAGGTCAGAGACTATATTCAAGGATCTGAACAATTGACTTTTGAAACTAAATATCTGATTATAAATTCATCATTAAAAGATTTACTTGGTTTTAATTCTTTAAATATTAAAAATATAGAAAGTGTTGCTCCGGATAGTGAAAACACCATGATTAATAAAGCAACTATTGAAAAATACAAAAAAAAGTATACAAAAGTTCTTGTTCTTTTTGACAATGATGAACCCGGTAAAAAGGCAATGGAAAAATACAAAGATTTACATAGTATAACACCTGTAATATTTGAATTAGAAAAAGATCTATCTGATTCTATTAAAAAGTACGGCATTGAAGTTACCAGAGATGCTTTGATACCCATATTAGTTAACTCAATTAAAAATTAAATGAAAAAGCAGAACTTGATTGTCTTAAAAAACTGATTGAAATTGTTAGAAACTATAACCAAAACAAAGATGAGTAAACAAGTAAAATTAAATAAAAGAGAAAAGAAAATTATAGAAGCTTTTTCTAAATTAGAAATAAATCATTGGGGAATATCCAATGAATATGCAAAACAAATAG
>Ga0307379_10007954_pt1 | contig 14349 bp, 13 predicted proteins | sample UN2MG_FD_202237 | JGI IMG/M metagenome (GOLD analysis project Ga0307379, IMG submission 202237) | Soil microbial communities from Risofladan, Vaasa, Finland - UN-2 | ecosystem: Environmental > Terrestrial > Soil > Coastal area > Acid sulfate soil | place: Finland: Risofladan, Vaasa | collected... | reverse complement strand
ACCCCCCGCCGAAGCCGAAGAACGTTACTACGCCAAGCTGGACGACGTCCCAATGGCCGCATAACTTAAACCAATCGGCCTCCGGCAATCCCGGGGCGGTTCAAGTAAGCGTCGCGTTCCCCTCGCACTTACAATTAAGCGCGTAATAGATTCTGCCGCAAGAAAACATAGCCTTTATCTAAAAAAAGCGTCGCCGCGGATTTGATCCAGATAGTAATCCAGTTTGGCTTTCACTTTATTGATTGGGCGCAGACGCAGCTGGCTGCGCGACGCCGCGCCATTTCGATTTACGAAAAGTAAGGTTTGACCGAAACAAGAGTGTGGTGCCGAATATGAATTCGGCGACAAGTATCACAGCAATGAACCAGGTCACAACGACGGAACCGCGTGCCACCGTCTCGATGGCGCCAAGCGTCACTCCGTGCGCAGCAACAAATGTCAAGGCAACCCAAACATGCACTCGGTGCCACAGTGTGCGGACCGGTCCGAAATAGAATAGGATGCCGATCGCAAGCATCGTATGCGCAAGTGTCATTGGGGGCGCAAGAAGTCGTTTCGTGAGCTCGCTTCTTGCCCTGCCTCTATAACGCTCCGATCTCTTTGCATTCCGCACAGCATTTGCTAGTTCGCGGTAATTCATTTCCAGCAGGGTCTTATTCTTGCGTAGTGTCGATGCTTGCGCTCCCAGAATTGGAAGAACTAGAGTATGCGAATCAAACTTTATAGTGTCTAGCTTACTATCTTTGTTCAAATACTGTCGGTGTCCTGATCTGAACAATACAACTAATTTTTTATCGTTCTTTTTTACCGTTGCGCGTTCGGATATTATTATGTAATTATGCTTTTTATTTGTAGAAACATATAGAATAACTCGCTTCAGTTCTTTTGTTATGTAGTTTCTTCGAAAAAAAAGCGTTACTTTACTATCATCAAACTCTAAGGTGTGAAATTCGCCCTCTGCCAACGCATTAATGTCAATGTTTCTTTTTAGGTTGTACTTGATGTCTTCGACCATCGTTACTCCGCGAGGTGCGATCACCCAAGCAGCCAGTAGAGATCCTAACGTAAAGAATATAGCCAGAAGGATTGCCGGTAGTGCAGTAGTGGCCACCGATGTTCCGGCTGCATACATAGCGGAGATTGAAGCATTCATACTGTTGACGCGGAAAAGCCAGCATGTTGACACGACGCACGCAACTGGCGCAGTCAGATATAGCGAAGATGGCGTTGCGCCGACTACAAGACGAATCGCTGAATCATATCCGAGATCGGTTGTCAGCGTTGCCCAAAGTGATTGAATGACGACAACAACTGACGCCGGAATCGCGACGCAAATTACGAGTGCGATTGCCAGGCCAACATGGACCAATAACAGATGCCTGATCAGCTTGCTGATAGCGTTCCTCGCTGGGCAGTAATGCCTCTAATATCATTTCAGATGTTACCACTTTGCCAATCAAAACACGGGCATTGAACGCGACCAACTGCTAATTCACGATGCTATTTGGCATTCTGGCTCGTTATGGATTTAGCCCTGTGGTTACGCCTCGGATAACAACAGTCGCAGCAGGACAGCTTTATACCAAGGGGCTGATAACGCTCATCGATACCCGCCCAACACTCAGTCGCAGCTGCAACGGAGTATTCACCGAAAGCATTAGGAAGAAAGTGGAAATCTGCCGGAGCGGCTCCATTGCTTGAAGTTAGCCCGACGTGGATCGCGATTTTACGGCCCCACCCAGCCGGCGATGGCCGCCCGGGTCGCCGACCATGTCGACCTGATCGCCAAGGACGCCGATCCGAGAACTAACCGTTGGCCCAGCTGCTGAAGCTCGAATTTGCGATCAACCTCAAGACCGCCAGGTCCCTCGGCATCGAGATTGCACGCTCGATCCTGCTATGCGCCACCGAGGTGATCATGTGAGATCTTAGGCTAGATTCGATGCCTTGGATGTTTGCTCTAGGTCAGCAGCGGACGTGAATCAGGTTGAGATCCAACAACTTCCGCTTAGCCATCGATTTCGGACCTTGGTGGTCACGCCCTGGTCGTCAGGTGTTAGCCAAATGCGGACATTCTCAGTTCCGGCAAGAGGTAGGATGAGCCAAATAATCCCTCTTGTGGTATCGATCAATCTGTCCAACAGGCGCTGAGGGGGAAACTTTATGTCACCGTGCGATATATTGTCTGGTCATCAGCTCAAGGACAATAGATGTCGGATCTTGGTAACAACTTGTCGGTTCATCTGGAATACACTACTGCTTCGCTTGACGCCGGCAACGACTGCCAGATGTCGGTGCACAGGCCATGATTTTTCTCCTCAGCGGATGTATTATTCCACCATTCTGACATGATCTTCCCATGATCGGCATAAGATTGTCGGGCAAAGGCATCGGCGACAAGATTCAGTTCACTAGCTTCCCCGAGAACCATTATCGCAATACGAGCGAGAAGGTTGTCGATGTCGATAAGAGCTGGGTATTCAATTATAACCCTTACGTGGTGCGCGATGTCGAACCGGACTTCATAATCGATCTCTGGACTTTGGGTAATCGGTACCATCGTCGATCTTGCTGGCGGCGATGGTTTTTACCAACACGCGGTGTTTACAAGCGCCGCGTCCGCTACCGGCCCCCTAGCTATTTCCTGCCGTCGGTTGCCGAACGGACTTGCGCCTTTTTCGGCCACAAAACCTTTCTCCGGCACCCTCGACTGTATGTTCATGAGGATGTTGAACTACGCCCTAACCAAATTTGCGTCCATCTTGACGGCCAGTCGACCGGCAGTGTACCGAACTTCGTCGTCGAACAGATTTATGCCAACTATCAAGGATTTGACATCGTGCAGATCGGCGGTGAAAACGACCAACCCAGACTCCAGTTTCGGTCCCTGATCGGTCTTCCGATTTTCGAGTCCTGCCGCGTGATCGCGGAGTCTTTATTGTTTATTGGCGTCAGCAGTTCGATGATGAATGCCGCGCTTGCCTATCCGAGGGTAAACAAGCGCATTATAGTGACGGAATCTGACGACACCGTTCTGGAGCGCATGATGCCAATGGATGTCCGTGAGCCGCACTATCACTGGCTCGATCATTCGCTGGTACTGTTCAACAAAACCGAGCACGACGTAGGCGCGACCTTCTCCTACCGGAAAATCTAACCCTGCGACGATGCCGTTTCGACAATCATATGGTACAGCATCAGGATCCGTTTACTCGGGATCCCGAAATACCTTGCGCCGATCGTAGTAGAAGGCATAGCGCCTTTTCCGCACCCTCCTGTCGAGCAGCTTGATATCTGGGTGGATGCATTTCGTGGCGATCAGCGCACGACCGCGATCTGTCAGGACAAACCGGTGAAAGCTGTCGGCTTGCTGGTCTAAGATACGGTAGTTGCCGGCCTCCTCATGAAAATGATCGCCCAGCTCGAAATGGAAGTCGATGGGCCGCCCCAGGACAGTGTTGGCAGCCGCGCCGAAGCAGGCGGGACCGGTAATGTCCAGCAAATCGCGGCCGTAATTCCGGTTGAGAACGTTATCGATGGTCCGTTCCAGCGCTGTAACAACGAACGGATGACTCGGAACTGCAGCGATAAAAGCATTATAGAGATACGCTCGGCCGTGGAGGTCATCTCCCGCCATGTCGCGACTACTTACAAAAGAGAGCGGTGGCGAGGCACGCGTCGACAAAATGGTACGGAGCGCGCAGATGGGTTCGGACCGGACATCGGTATAAACACCACCATTCTTGGCCAGATAACAGTACCGCCATAGGTCTGCCTTGTACGCGCCGGGGATCAGGCTGTCATAGGCGCGCAAAACCCTTGATGGAAAATTGCGCTTAATAAAGTCGCGACACGCGTCGTCGTTGAAAAATCGGTATGCAAACTCAGGATTAATCTCCTGCCATCGCGTGATCGCGCTGTGGATCGGGCGGATCACTTCAGTTGTCATGAAGGTCTGTACAAGGACGCGGGGAATGACCGCTACTGATTGGGGGTCATCCAGCACCGCTTCACGTTCTGCAACGATCTCCTGGATCGGGTAGCTGAACAGGCGCCGAAGACGATCGATCTGTCGATTCGCAAATAAGAACTTCGTCCTCTCACTGCCAAATCTTGAGATCAAGGTGCGGCGTATCATGGTCAGTAATTTTCGGTATGGATCAGAATTTCGTTGCACGAGTAAATCACCTGCGCCAGGGAACAGACTGTACAAACTGGCGAAGGGCTGCCGAACGAATAGGAGCTAACAATATTGAGATGCTTGCCATGAAAGCCACGCGGGATGTCCGAACCAGCGGTCATTTCATTTTATCCTACGGCCTGCTTGCTTCGACCGCCTCCGCGGTGCTAAGCGCCCAGGACCGATCCGGGTAACGTGGAGCGTTTCTTGAATATCCCAGCGACCGCCAGCGCTCGCGGCTACGTCGTCGTGCCGCCTGGAGCACTCGATCACGACGACATCTATCAGCTGCTGTCAACACGCATTGCCGGAATGCCCTTGCTAGTGCGCCAGCTGAGAACACTGAAGGCGGCCGGCTGCTATGATCTTTCCGTCGTCTGCGATCCGGCACAGGCGGCCAATCTGGCGTCGATCAATTCGGGCTCATTCAGTGTTAGATGCATCTCCTGTTTGGATCCTCAGCTCGTCAACTTATCAGACACTGAAGACCGGGCCGACAAACCCGCCAACTGGCAAGTTGCTGTCGTCCTTGACGTCTTCACCGTCCTGCGCCCGGATGCGGTGTATCACGCAATCGCGGCGACCGCGCAGGACGAATTATTTCGCTATGGCGTCAATAATGAAGAGCGGCTTGCCGTTGCCGTCTTTCGCGCGGATTGTATACGCCCGGCAATAGAAGCGTTCCTGACTGGCGTGTCCACACCCGACCCCGTCGGGCACCTTGGGGACCGCGTCAGCTCTTTGGATACGGCCATCCTTGGCCGAGTTTCCGGCCCGCAGTCAGCGCGTATCGTTGAAGAAAGGCTTTGGGACCTGTGTCGCAAACCTGAGGACGGCTTGGTTTCCAGATACTTCAACCGTCACCTGTCGATCGCTTTCAGCCGGCGGATCGCGCGATACCCAGTACATCCGAACCACGTCTCTATAGCAAATTTCGGATTGGCACTAGTTGCCTGCTGGCTTGTATCCAAGCCTGACTATTCAAGCATTCTCGTAGCTGCATTGCTGTTCCAACTCAACTCCATCCTGGATGGCGTCGACGGTGAGTTGGCGCGTGTGCGCCACCAATCCAGCCTTGTCGGCGAATGGATCGACACCATCACGGACGACTTGTCGAATATTCTGTTCTCCGGAGCGCTCGGCGTTTCCGTTTGGCGCGCGACCGGTAACACGGATTGGCTGTGGCTAGCAGCCGCATCAATGGCTCCGATGCTGGGCAACATGGCGTACAACTACCTTCATCTGGCAAGAATGAAACGAGGCGATGTTCTGGCGACCGGCTGGTTTGCGATGTCCCGTTCGCGAGCCCCCGATCGACCCACGGTCAAACAAAAACTGGTAGCACTTGGTACCACGGTATTTCGGCAAGACTTTCTTGTGGGATTGTTCCTGATATTTGCCGTCCTTAACCTGGCGCATATAGCGCTCTTGATTATTCTGCCAAGCGCTTGGATTGTGTTCTTGGCCAACATGGGCCTAGCCCTGACCGGCCGCGCCGATGCAGGATAAGGTCCGATCGTATCGGTTTGCAAAGCGACGAGCGGCTAATCTGCAATGGTGATGCGGATGGAAATGCTCCTCTCAGTCAGAGGCTCAAACCTCCTGAACTAGCATGCGATCGGTGAATTTATTCTTCTGGCGGTCTGCTGTTCTCGTAGCCTAGACCGTCATTTGCGGACCGATGAACATGTTGCCCCTGTTGGCCGAGTAAGATTACCTACGGCTTGCGGGCTCCTCGCGGCACCGTTGACGAGCCGGCCGAGCGCAATATCTACCGATGCCTTGTGTTTTGTCGTGACATGTGCTGGATGGTGCGGCAATTTCGCAGCCAGGGAACGACGTTGCGAAGCTGCGCCATGAGATACGCGTTCAAAATCTTCTTCGTCGATAATGGTTTCCGATCGACAATCGTTCTGATCTGCCTAGTTGGTGGGGCGTTCCTGGAGCTTCTTGGCCTAGGCGCCATTCTGCCGCTGTTCGAAAGTGTCAGCGCGACCTCTGCAACCAGTGATACAGAACTGGGCCGGATTGCGTCGAGCACCCTGTACGCCGTCGGACTCGAGCCCAATCTGGCGATACTGACCGGCTTCGTGGTCGCCATGTTGCTGCTCAAAAACGTCGGGCTCTTTTTTGCTCTGACCTATGCTGGCTTCGCCAGGGCGGCCGTTGTGACGGAGATCCGCCAGAAACTTCTAACATCCGTTCTAAAGGCACACTGGCACTATCTCATCACCCGCAACACTGGCCGCATCACAACCGACCTGAGCTACAACGCCCATCAGGCCGGCGACGCCTACTTGGCATCAGCTCATTTCTTCGCTTATTTCGTACAGGCAGTATTTTATCTTGTCGGGGCGCTTCTGGTGTCTGTCGATCTAACCTTGGCCGGCCTGGCCGCGGGACTGTGTGCAACGCTTCTGTTCGGCCGACTGATCCGTCTCAGCCGGGAAGCCGGAACGGTTCTGACACGCACGATCTCCGAAATGGTGACCGATCTGACGAACATTCTCAACAACATCAAGCCTATCAAGGCAATGAATCGCGAGGACAGCCTATTGGCCTTGTTGCAGAAACGGGCCGAGATCGTCAGGAGATCGATACAGCGCGAGGAGATCTACCGGAATGCGATGGAACGCGGGGTCGACATGTTTATGACCGTTCTAATCGGCGTCGGGTTTTTTGTCACCGCGACCTACATGAAAATCGCCATGGCAGAGTTGCTGGTGATGGGCATTCTTGCCATTCGCGGCACCAACACTCTGAAGGTTATCCAGACGAAACTACGTTCTGTCGGCGAGTTCGAAGCCGGGTATCTCAGCAGCACTCGGCTCTTGAGTACCCTGAGCGAGCAGGAGGAGCATCTGGGAGGTCATGTGGTCCCGACCTTCAAGGATGGCTGCCGCTTTGAGAAAGTTGGCTTCGCTTACGGCGATCTGACGGTGATTCGCGAAGCCGACTTCACCATCAATGCGAACCGTATCACCGTGATCCTAGGATTGTCCGGCGCAGGCAAGACCAGCCTGATCGATCTCTTGCTCGGCCTACATTCACCGACGTCCGGTACGATTCGCATCGACGGCGCACCTCTTGAAGACATCTCCTTGCGCGACTGGCGGCGCATGATTGGCTACGTTCCGCAGGAACTGACGCTGATGCACGGAACAATCCGAGAAAACCTGACGCTTAGCGACGCGTCCATATCTGACGCAAAGGTCTATAACGCACTGCGGCTGGCCGGCGCCGGGCGGTTTGTTCTGGGACTGCCGGACAAGATCGACACCAATATTGGCGAGATGGGAGCCCGGCTGTCCGGCGGCGAAAGGCAACGAATCGCACTGGCAAGAGCGCTTGTCGTGCGGCCGAAGATCCTGATCCTGGACGAGGTCACCAGCGCGCTCGATCCCGTCACCGAGGCCGAGATCTGCAACAACGTTGCGTCCCTTCGCGACCAGTATACCGTAGTAGCAATCACGCATCGACCGGCCTGGGAACAGATTGCCGATACGCTGCTTGAGGTTGATCAGGGACGGGTCACGGAACGGCTGCCGCGCAACAGCTTGCGGAGCAGTGCCGTATGATGATCGGCCGCTTTTCAGGGGATTCTCGTTGTACCCGGATCAATGCAGCCCGGGTCACCGCGGGGACGACCCGCCGCCCGCTTTCCGAAGATCGCGCGCGCCGATGACAAAGTTCTTTACCATTGGGCCCGTGGAAATCGAACCGGAAATCCTACAGATTGGCGCCCGAAATGATCTTTACTTCCGCGATGACCAATTCGCGTCGATGGTGCGAATGGATTTGGACGATCTTTGCGAACTGGTCGGCGCCCCTGAAGGATCGAAGGCCGCAATCCTTACGGCCAGCGGGTCGGCGGGCATGGAAGCGGCCGTCATCAATCTGTTCGATCGAAAATCTCTGGTAGTTGCGGTGGATGGCGGAACGTTCGGAAAGCGGTTTGTCCGGATCTGTCAAGCCCATCAAATTCCTTGCGAAACCCTTATTCTGGACGCTGGGAGATCCCTGACCGAGGCTCATCTTGAAGGCGTGTGCCACCGATCGCCTACGGGACTTCTTCTGTGCGCACACGAAACTTCGACAGGACAGGCATACGACCTCGATCTCGCCGGCCGATACTGCCGACGCCGCGACATGCTGCTGGTTGTCGACGCCATCAGCAGCATTCTAGCCGACCCGATCGACATGACTGGCCAGAGCATTGATGCCCTGATCTTTAGCGCCAACAAAGGAATGGCGCTGTTGCCGGGATTGGCCTTTATTGTTTTCAGTCCCAAGGCGCTATCGCGAATAACGCGTCCGGATTGTTTCTATCTCGATCTTTCGCAATATTTCGAAAGCGCCAATCGCGGCCACACCCCATTCACGAGCGCAACGGCGCAGATCGTAATGCTTCACGAAAGACTGAAGAGGCTTGAAGCAACCGGTGGCGCAACGGCGGCGGTCGAGCGGACCGCCAAGCTTGCGGCCGGATTTCGGTCAACGATCGCCGACGCGGGACTGGCTCCATTTTCGGAACGCCCATCGAATGCTGCGACCGGAATACTGTTGCCGGACGGGCTCGCCGCACAACTCTACCGATCAATGCGTGACAAATATGGCTGTTATGTCAATCCGCCTACATTTGGCTTCGGCCGGGACATTGTCAAAATCGGACACCTTGGGTGTTTGACCGCCGCCGATCTTGCGTTGCTCGCGGATCGTTTGATCGACGAGTTGAATGCCGCCGGATTTGTCCGGCGGCTGCGTGACGCGAGGGGATTGCGCAGCACATGAAATCAACGTCCCCGTTTACCGTGGTTTACACTTCTGGAAGCTGGGATCTGTTTCACGTCGGTCATCTGCGCGCGCTGGTCAGGGCAAAATCCTACGGCGATCGGCTAATTGTCGGCATCAGCACAGATGAACTGATGCTGTCCTACAAAAAGGTAAAACCAGTTATTCCCTACAAGGAACGGAGAGAGATCATCGAGGCTATCGGTATCGTCGACAAAGTGGTCAAACAGGAAAGGTTGATGGAAATCGCCCAACTCAAGAAATACAAGGTGGATATCGCTACAATCGGCGACGATTGGGAAGGCAAACACTTGGATGGGCTGGAGTGGATGAAGCAAAACGGCAAGAAGATAGTCTACCTGCCCTACACACGTCACAGAAGCACAACCCTGATCAAGAAAAAGATCATCTTGAACGCATACGAACTGATCCGCGCGGATTTGGAGCGCGAACTGGAGATTGATCTGCCGGAAAAGAAGCGGCGTTGAAAGTACAACAGCGCTGGCGCCTTGCCACAAGTTCCGCCGGACAGCGATACACCGCTAAGATCGGCGCTTGACCTATCCGTCGGTCAGAAACCGGTATAAATCCAAGATCTGTTCCGCCTGACGCTGTCTATCGAAGTTCGCGGCCCGCGCTCGCCCGAGGCGTCCAAGATCCTGCCGAAGCGCGCTATTCTCGGCTAGGTCGCGGATGGCGGCGGCGATTGCCGTGGCGTCATCGGGCGGTACCAGGCTCGCTGCACCGTCCGCAACCTCTTTCATGCTGGAGCGATCGCTTGTTATGACGGCGCAGCCGCTCGCCATCGCCTCTACGATCGGCAAACCAAACCCCTCAATGTACGAGACGTAGAGAGCCGCCAGCGCATGGCGATAAAGCCTGTTGAGCACCCCGTCATCCAAATAGCCGGTGAGCACGAGACGGTCTTCCACGCGGGCCTCACGGGACAATCGCTTGAGGCGAAGACGCTGGTGTTCTGATGTGCGGCCGACGGAAACCAGCTTCAGATCCGGATAATCATGCCGCAGGATCGAAAGAGCCTGCAGCATCCCCTGGTGGTTCTTCCGCCAGTCCGCGCTGCCGACATAGACAAGGTAGCGCCGTGGCGCCACGCCCAACGACTGAAGGAGGGCCAGATCGCCCTCCTCCTCGTGCGGCAACCATCGAGCTGGATCGATACCATTGTGGACAACAGAAATCTTGCCGCGGTCGATGTCGAGGAGTTCGGTCAAATCGGATGCCGTCGCCTCGCTGGTAGCGACAATGTGGTCGGCCCAGCGGTATCGCCGACGGTCCAACTGCCGGCGTCCCCAGGCAAAGCCCACTTTCCAGTTCGTATAGTGCTCCGGATATCGCAACGGTATCAGATCGTGGCATGTGCGGATCCTCTTGACGCCGCAGTCCCCAAGCGGAGTTGCATAGCTATGAGGAACGTGGAACACATCGGCAGCACAGTACCGGACGGCGCGCCCCGCAGATAGGCGGAAAGAATAGGCCCAGCTCTTGTGGTCCGTATAAGGGCGGTGCGGCGTAAAGTAGTTTGCGATTGCCTCTGCTGCATCTTCGGTGATCACGGGAGGCCGCGTGTAGCCGGCCGACTCGAGGAAAAGCAACCGGACACCGCTTTGTCCCTCGAGCGACGTGGCCAGATCGACGATGTAGCGGCCAATGCCGAATTGACGTATTCCTGTCGACAACAATGAGATGTCAAATAGCACAGTGCACGTGTAGCGTTGGCATTCCATGATCGTTATACCGGTTTAGTTCGCGCTCCGACTACCTAGTGCGGTTCGGAATGAAACGCGCTGCACTTTTAGTAGCAACAGTCACCTCAAATAGTCGATTGAAGGCATTCTGTGAATCTGCCAGCATGAACGATCTCCCGGCAGCGATTGTCGATCGGACCAGATTTTCGCGTCTCGAATTACCCATACTCGCACTTCGGAATAGATGGTACGGAAAACTTGGCGTCGACTGGATGTTCAGATTTCGGAACTGGCTCGGTTCCCGGCCGCAGTATTGGAACTTAGCAGACGGGAATCGAAGGTGGCAAACGGCCGACAGCAGGCCGTTGAGCCGGGGACCATCATCAGTCTGACAACCTTCCCGCCACGCGCCGGCACGGTTCACTATACCCTTCGTTCCTTACTGACCCAGGACACTCTTCCGGAGAGCATTGTCCTGGTGATCGCTCGTGACGAATTCGGATCCATGCCATTGCCTCAGCGGCTCCGGTCCATGGTGCAAGGCAAACTGCAGATCTTGGAGATCGAGAGATCCTTGAGCTCCTACAACAAGATCATCCCTGTGCTCGAATGCTTTCCGAACCACACCATCGTGACCTGCGATGACGACAAAATCTATCCAGCGGATTGGTTTGGCAGCCTTGTTAAGGCGTCCAAACTCGAGCCAGAAACGATCATCTGCCATTTCGCCCGAGAACTACCGCTGCATATCGCCGAGCACTACCCCGACTATCCGAAATGGCGGCAAGCCGACCAATACATCCTGGCGATGAACCTGCTTCCGTTGGGTGTCGGCGGCGTATTGTACCCCCCAGGGAGTTTGCACGCCGACAGCTGCCGAGCGAATTTGTTCATGGAACTGGCACCCTGTGCAGATGATCTTTGGCTGCGTTTCATGTCTCTGAGAACCGGTACGCCAGTCCGGCGGCTCGATCGCTACCGCCGGCACCCGGAGTCCATACCGACGACCTGGAAACTCAGGCTGTCGCACGGCAATGTCTGGGAAAACGAGAATGTCGCGTCGTTCCGGCGGCTGCTCGCCCTATACGAGGCGGAGCTAAGTGACCTGAACGTTATCCGCCCGTCTGCGCCGCACCACGCATCGCAAGCCATTTTCTGAACTGTTTGACCAGCCTGTCTGCACGCGCCTCCCAGGTAAATTGACGGGAAAGGACCGCTGCCGCTTTCCCCAGTCTCCAGGCGCGCTCCGTGTCCCGAAGCAGACTTGCGATAGCGTCGCTAGTGGCCACAGGGTTGTCCGGTTCAACAAGAACAGCATTTACGTCGTCGGCAAGTATCTCCATGATGTCCGGGGTACGTGGCGCGACGATCGGGCGGCCTGCACCAAGATACATGAATGTTTTCATCGGCAGAACCGTCCGCCCGAACTTTTCCAATGGAGCGTCGGTCGGCGGAATAATCAGAATGTCTGCCGCCAGCAGGAACGGCCCCAGCGACGCCGCCTTCTTGTGGCCGACCAGAACGATGTTGCGCAACTCCCGCTGCTTAATCTGGTTGGAGAGCAACGCCAGATCGTCCTGCCGTCCGCCGACAATGAGGAAGGTCACGTCCGGTAGGCGCACTGCCACATCCAAGACGCTGTTTAGTCCTTTGTTCGGTTGTACGTTGCCAGTATAGGCGACCAAATTGGTTTTGGGTTCGATGCCGATCAGGGTCCGAGCCGCCTCCCGCGATAGGGACGATTCGAACAGCGCCGGATTCCATCCATTGTAGACGACGGATACCTTATTGTGCAGGATGCCGAGCTTTTGCAACGAGCGGGCGGAATACTCGGAGTGACACACCACGCCCAAACAGCGGCCGGAATAGAGACTCAGCAGAAGCAGGCGCCGAAATATGGGGTACGACTTGTCAAAGTTCCGATAAGTCTCAAAGACAACCGGCTCTCCGCGCAGCGCGCACCACAGCAGAACCCCCCTGCTTCGTGTGAGGACTAAGTCATAGCGGCGAGGCCGGCACAGTGAGGTCCGCATCGCGCTCCATAGCCTTTCGGCTTCCAGTGGAAGGGGCGGCATAGACCGCACGCCGAATATGGGGAAGGCAAATTCAATACCGTAGTAAGCTGCCATTTCAAACTCGAAAGCCGAGCGATTGGCGTCCACGCGGCGCCGTGGGCATAGCAGGTCAACTGAATGGCCGCCCTTTACCAGTGCTTCGATGGTTCTGATCCCCTGTTCCGTCTGGGTCTCTGCCGACGGCATCAGCCAAGTCGATATGTACGCGATATTCATTCGGCAATTTGGGACTGTCACGCTAATTTGGCATCGCCTTTTAGTTGGGACCAAAGTCGATTTTCGATGCGTATTCCCCATACATGGCTGATCACAGCCAGGATATTGAGCGGAAAAATCATGATCGACCAAGTAACCAAAATTAGGGGCGGCCACAGTAGGGAAAGGAATGCTGTCATATACATCAGGAATTGATGTGTACCGACACCGTTCCAGGCCCACAACCGCATCTGGGGTAAGAATTCCGTTCGATAACTTCGGCGAAGTTCTTGGTCATCCATTCTTGAGCGTTCGAGGCCAATGACTTTGCCCCGTCCACGTTTTCTTTGGGTCTTAGTGTACGCCTCGAAAACCGAAACAAAGAACGCCATCGTATATTGCCCATCGCCAAGAACGCGCTGCCGTTCTGCTTTGATTTCCTCGAGGGTGGGCAGCGAATTGCGCAATGGGGCTGAACTTGTGTTGGCGATGAAGCGCTGCTTTGCAAAATCAAATCCTTCTGCCTGTCGCCGCCAGCTATATCCCGCCGCGAAACCAAAACCGAAAGTGCTCACCGGTTCATAGCCAAGATTCACAAGAAACACAAAAAACCCAAACATCACGCTCGTTATAACAACAGCGTCAACGCCGCCATCTAGCGCTCTGCCCGCCAACGATGCCTCACCTTTCAAATTTGCCAACTGACCGTCGCAACAGTCGAAGATGACGCTCAAGAATATGAAGCCGCCAGCAATCCCAACCAGCCAAACAGAATTCCGATCGGCAAGGGCTAAGCAAATTCCCGCTGCGATGCCGCAAATACCAGAGATCGCAGTCAATTGATTTGGGCTTATCGGAGTGTGATACAGGAGATCGACTAAGATGGCTGCAATCGGGCGATGAAACCAAGTATCGATCGGCTCTTCTACATCATCAGGCTGAAAAATCTCTTTGCCCGTCTCAACACGCCGCATTGGCCACCTTGGGTTCTCTGTGCGAATGACAACCTTTGGAAAATCAATCCCGGAGAATGAGCTATCCGAATTTCGAGTGTTGAGAAGCCTATATTCCGATCGGACAGCAACAATGCACTATTTGGCGCGTAACTGCGATGGGAAAAATGGTCCAGGCTGAGTGAGAAAACCTGGCTTATTCTGAACCCTGAAAAAGAAAAGCTGACATTAAGAAATGGTCCAACGATGTCCGCTTTGCGACGGAAAGTGTACATGTATATTTCCGCCATCAGCATTCATTTTGCTTATGCCGCTAGTTGCATCCAGAGATTGCGCTAGAGCGGATTCGACTTAATCCGGATCGTATCCAGCGGCTGCGAAGTAGTTCTGGCATTCGGTTGGCGTGAAGGCATCGAGGGTTTTGGCGATTGCGTCCCAGAGATCATCGA
>Ga0307379_10007953_pt1 | contig 14349 bp, 12 predicted proteins | sample UN2MG_FD_202237 | JGI IMG/M metagenome (GOLD analysis project Ga0307379, IMG submission 202237) | Soil microbial communities from Risofladan, Vaasa, Finland - UN-2 | ecosystem: Environmental > Terrestrial > Soil > Coastal area > Acid sulfate soil | place: Finland: Risofladan, Vaasa | collected... | reverse complement strand
AAAATTGACAGGTTCAATCTTTTGGATGGTTTCTGCTATTTTTTCATTCATCTTTCTTTTTCTCCGTATTAATCTTTAATCCGCTTTCCCACCAATCTTCAAGATGAGAAGTATCATTGATAAGAGCAACAAATGCTTTATGGTCATAATAATTTATAATATTTAAAGCTGTGGAATATTGTTCTATATTCCACATATTCTTCAATCCTATATTTAAGGCATTACTCAAAATAACTCGAATCGTGCCACCGTGGCAAACAAGCGCAATAGTTTTATCTTTATCTGTTTTTTCATGCTTCTTTAATAGATTATTTAATTCAGCCATAACGCGATCATTTAAATCAACCAAACTTTCCCCCTGAGGAATAGCAGCTTCTGGCTTAATATTTTCCATTAAATGATTAAATTCATCTCCATATCCAAATTTTGATTTAACTTCTTCAAAAGTATAACCTTCCCACGCTCCAAAATTTATTTCTCTTAGATTAGGACTTACTACAATATCTTTCCCTCGATCTCCAAAAATAATTTCAGCAGTATGACGAGCCCTCTTTAAATCACTGCAATAAACTGCGTTTACTTGCACTCTTTCTAAACGCCGCGCTAATCTCTTCGCTTGCCATATTCCTTTTTCTGTCAAATCTACATCCTGAAAACCAGAAAATTTCCTTTGGGCATTACCATCACTTTCTCCATGCCGAATTAAAATTAACTTTATTGGCATTGCTATAAGCGCTCTCCTTTTCTTAGTATTATAGGGTTATAGGCATAAAAAATAAAAAAATACTATTTAGGTGTTCAGAAAGAAAAGATTGTTTTCGCTGCATCATAGATGAATTTAGTACTAAAAAATAAGAGAAAAACCCCGCATATTACAAATAAAACCTGCTGGAGTCTTTTACCAAAAAACTGCCCACCTTTAAAAGATAAAGCAGAAAGAAAGTACAACCATAAAAAATCACATGACCAATGGGCAATCATAAAGATAGCAAAGCCGAGCAATCCAAAAGCATAAGAGCGGAAAATAAGAATAGAACCTATGGTTGCCATCCAGATCAGAAAATAAGGATTAGCCAGAGTGAGTATAATTCCTGCCATCAGGGGAGAACTTGGACCATTAACTGAATCAATTCTTACTTGTTTAATTCCCTTAAGTAAGCCAAGGCCCATCTTCAGGAGAAATAAACCGCCAAGTAAACCTATTATCGCTTTAATATAAGTAATTTTTAATATATCACCAAAACCATAAAGTATCAGAATCATTAAGGGGATTTCTACAATACCATGTCCCAGAGCAATCATTGCTCCGGCATGAGGAGATTTAGTCCCTTTGCTTACTGTTACAGCAGTAACAGGTCCGGGAGCTATTACTCCGGATAAAGATATTAAGACTGCTTCTAATAAAAAAGCTGACAGCAACAATTTTTACTCCTTAGTAGGTAATATGACTATTTTCCCACCACTACCCTACTTTAAGCTGTATTTATAGCCCCTCTTTTTTTGGTTACTTTTTGGCTTAAATCATCCAAAAAGGTATAAAAAATGGGAACAATAATCAAAGATAAAAAGGTGGATGAACTCAAACCTCCGATGATGGTAATCGCCATCGGCGCCCGAAGCTCCGCGCCTTCACCGATACCTATTGCCATCGGAACCAGAGCAAGAACCGTAGTAAACATGGTCATTAAAATAGGTCTTAAACGTGTTTTCCCTCCTAAAATAATAGCTTCTTTCCTTTCCATACCCTTTTGGCGAAGCTGATTAATATAATCAATCAAAACGATACTGTTATTGACCACAATTCCTACCAGCATGATAATGCCGATGTAGGAAAGCACATTCAAACTTTTATCTGTCAGTAATAATGCCAAAATAACTCCTATTAAAGAAAAGGGAACGGAAAACATGACAGCAAGGGGCATTAAAAGGGATTCAAACTGAGCAGCAATAATCATATAAACCAGGATAATGGATAAAACCAATGCCAGGGCAAGCTGCATAAATGACTCTTGCATTTCTTTATTTTCTCCGACAAATTCATAGCGATAATCCTCGGGCAATACTAATTTTTCCAATTTCTGCTGAGCGTCCTGAATCACTTTTCCCAAAACGCGGCCACTGATATTTCCGGAAACATTCACTATCCGCTGCTGATTTTCACGGTCAATCCCTTTGGGTCCGGAACCCACTGTTACTTCTGCAATTTCCTTTAAAGGAATCTGTAATCCAACGTTGGAGCTAACCAGAAGATTTTCTACTTCCTCTATACTGTTTCTATCTTCCTCCTCCAATCTAACCCGGATATTAATTTGTTCTCCTTTTTCCTGATAGATACTGGCAACTCTACCTAAAAGAGCATCATGGACGGTAGAGGCAATCTGAGCAGTATTTAAACCATAGAGATTTGCTTTTTCGCGGTCAATATTCACATGTAATTCCGGACGTACATCTTCTACACTGCTCTCCAGGTCATACACTCCTTCTACTTCTGAGATAGATATCAAAATACGATTGGCAATATTTTCCAATTCATCCAGTGAATCACCGGATATCTTTACCTCTAAATCCGACCCGGAGGAAAATGACATACTTTGTTCCGAAAATTTTATTTGGGCATCCGGATAAGTACCGATTTTTTGTCTTAACTGGTTAATGATCTGCGCCATGCTTCTATCTCTCTTATTCTGTTCCACCAGATTGACCATAATGGTACCGCTATTACCGCCCTCGGTACTAAATCCCATTCCACCGGAACCCTCTCCCGCGGTAGTCAAGATACTTTTTATTTCCGGTATTCCCAAGATAATTTTTTCCACCTCACTCACAATTTCACTGGTAGTTTCCAAATTCGTCCCGGTAGGCAAAGTAATATTAATATTAAATTGCCCCTGGTCGGTCGATGGAATGAACTCTGTCCCTACAAAGGGTACCAGCATGATTGACCCGACAAAAATAATCACAGCCAGAATAAATACAATTCCCCGATGTCTTAAAGACCAGCCAAGTAATCTACTGTATTCTTCTCTCGCAAAATTAAAAATTTTTCCGCCCTGACTCATAGAATTTTGAATCAAACTTTCTTTGGAAGCAGACGGGCTATTATCTTTAACTTTAAAACGTAAAAGTTTTGAAGAAAGCATGGGAACAAGGGTTAAAGCCACCAACAAAGAGGTTAAAAGAGAAAAAGTAATGGTATACCCCATGGGCCTAAATAATTCACTGGCAATTCCTTGAACATACACAATGGGTAAAAATACAGCAATAGTAGTAAAAGTAGAAGCAGAAATTGCTGTACCTACTTCGCTTGCACCCAGACACGCAGATTCTTTAATATCGGTTCCCGATTCTCTATACCGGAATATATTTTCCAAAACGACGATGGAATTGTCCACCATCATACCGATCCCCAGGGCTAAACCTCCCAGAGTCATCATATTCAAGGTTAAATTGGAAAAATAAAGCAGGGTAAAAGTAAAAATCAAAGAAATGGGTATGGCAAAACCAATAATTAATGTACTGCTTAAATTACCCAGGAAAAAGAATAGAACAAATATGGCTATAATCGCCCCGTACACAGCTACCCATCCTACTTGCGATATGGTCTTTTTGATGAAATCGGAAGAATCAAAAACCGGGATGATAGATATATCATCAGGCAGCAATTTTCGAATCGTCTCGAGTTCTTTAAATACCCTTTTGGCTACAGTAACCGTATTTTTACCCGACTCTTTTTGTAAGCTCACCATGATACCGGGTTTTCCGTTTACATAGGTAATTGAATTTCTTTCCTTAAAGGTATCTTCAACTTTAGCAATATCTCCTAAATAAATTTTCTTTCCCCGAATATTAGAGATTAATATTCTTTCGATATCTTGAGTGCTTTCAAATCTCCCCAAAGTCCTGATAAGAAAATTAATGGTGCCTTCCTTTAGTGTTCCTGCCGGTAAATTAACATTTTCTCCGGCCAAAGCAGCAGTCACCTGACTAAAGCTTAGCTGGTTGGAACGGAGTTTATCACTATCAATCGAAACCAGTATTTCTCTATCCAAGCCACCGTTAATCGACACGCTGGCAACCTCTTCCATTCTTTCCAGACGGGGTTTGATTATATCTTCTGCATATTCCTGTAATTTTTGTAAATCTTTCTGCTCCGAATCTATTCCTAAAACCAAAATCGGCATCAGTGAAGGGTCAAATTTAATGACCATCGGATCACTGGCATCATCAGGAAGAAAGCCTTTGACCTGGTCAATCTTTTCCCGAATATTCAAAGCGCTGACATCCATATCTGTGCCCCAGTTAAATTCCATCAAAACAAGAGAGCTTCCCTCCCGGGAGTAAGAGGAAATTTTTTTCACCCCCTGAATAGTACCTACCGCTTCTTCCAGGGGAACCGTAACCATATTTTCTATTTCCTGGGGAGCTACTCCCGAATAGGAAACGATAATGGCTGACATGGGAAAGGATAAGTCAGGCAATAAATCCAATCCTAAATTCTGATATGAAATAAGTCCTATCAGAATTAATCCGATAAAAAGCATTAAAATGGTAACCGGCCGGTTAACTGAAAAATTTGGTAAATTCAATTCTATTCCTCCTTATCCAGCACGTCTACTTTTAATCCGTCTTGCAACTCTTGATTACCAAGTACGACAATCTCTTCTTTTTCTGACAGTCCTTTTAATATCTCCACGCGCTCATCCTGAATAATGCCTAAAACGACTTCTTTTTGCCTGGCTATTCCCTCTTCAATCACATAAACATATATCCCATCCTTTTTTCTGGTCAAGGCACCGGAAGGAATGATCAATGCATCCTGATTGGTTTTTACAAGAATGTCTCCTCGGGCAAAAACGCCAATAGGAATATCCGTTTCCGGTTGAAGTATCTCAATTTTTACCTCCAGTGCCTTACTAATTTGATCGACCGCCACACCTTTGGAAACAACTTCTCCCCGGAATTTTTCTTCCGGAAAGGCATCAATTTCAAGACTCACTTTTTGACCTTCTTTTATTTTAGAAATATCTTTCTCTGAAATTCCTACTTTAACAAATATTCTGCTTACATCTATGATGGACAATAAAGGTATGGAAGGAGAAATCATCTCACCGGAACTTACGGAAATGGAAGTCACTTTACCGCTGATAGGAGCTGTAATCTGTGTATTTTTCAATTGATATTTAGCCATATCCAAAGCAGCTTTGGCCTGTCTAACCTGAGCTTCAACTGATTTTATATCTTCTTCCGCTGCGCCTTCTATGACTAATTCATAGCTTTCCTGGGCTGACTGATACTGCACATCGGCAATCTCATATTGATTTTTCGCCTGTTCATATTGTTGTTCGGATATTGCCTTTTCGGAAAAAAGTTTTTCCATTCTCAGATAATTTTCCTCTACGCTATCCCGATTCATTTTAGCTTGAAGCAGGGCTGATTCTGCCTGCTTAATCACCTGAGGACGTGCCCCGGATTTGATTTTATCAGAAGAAGCCTGGACAGAATCCAACGTTGCCTGAGCTTGCGCCACCTGAATTTTTATTTGCTCATCACCAAGGGCAATGAGTATATCTCCCCTGTTAACCTCTTCACCATTTTTTACTTTGACCTCTTTAGCCTGTCCCATTATTTCAGAAGTCACTCTTACCGTTTCATTCGCTTCCACCACACCGGTAACCTTTAAAAAAGAATTAACTTCCCCTTTTTCCACCAGGGCAGTTCTTACCGGAACAATGATTTCTTCTTCTATTTGTGATTTCTGAACTTCTTCCTGCTGTTTTACATTCAATCTATCGACAATTCGAAATGCCAATAAACCGATAATAACAATAAATAAAAAGATAAAAAAGAATGTTCTTTTCTTAATTTTCATAAAATATTTCCTCTCTCCTCAAACCAATATTCTTTTTTTATTAGTAAATACGATCATCTAATATCAAGGGATTATTTTTATATATTTTTCAATTTTTAATTAAATGTTCCCATTGCTTTAATCAGGGCAGCACGATTGATATTATAATCATAAAGAGCATTTAAATAATTGGTCTCAGCTTCAATAAGGGTGCTTTGGGCATCAATCACTTCTGTATTTGTTGCAATACCTTCATTATATTTTACCTGAGCAATGCGAAAGCTTTCCTGGGAATTTTTTATACCTTCTTCAGCTACCTTAATTAATTTTTCCGCCTCTTTCATATTCAAATAAGCAGAACGCACTTCAAATTCAATTAATTGCCGCGCTTGCTTTTCACTTTGCTCAACTTGAGCAAGCTTTATCTCCGCCTGTTCAATCTTGGCTTTGTTAATGCCACCATCCAATAAAGAATATTCTGCTACGATCATAGCCTGCCATCCGGCGATTCCCGACTCAGCACTAAATATTACCTGGGGTTTTCTATTGCTTTTGGCCACATCAACCATTTCTTCCATAATTCTTCTTTGCTGGGCGATATTCATCATTTCCATCCGATTCTCTCCGGCCTGGACTAAAGCATCTTCCAGATTAATTTCGCAGGGTTCATAGGATAAATTATTCTCCAACACCAATTCGGTATTTAAATCAATCCCCATAATAGAATTAAGATTATACATCGTCAATTTATAACCATTTTCTGCCTTGATTAGATTATGTTCGAGATTGGATAACTGTGACTTAATTCGATTCAAGTCTATCGGGGCAATCATTCCTTCTTTTAACAGTGCTTCCGATGATTCCAGGTGGGCTTGCATCTGCTTGACTGCTTGAGTACTTACTCTTTTCATTCCTTCAGTTTGCAAGACCTGTGAATAAGCCTCAGTCACTTTATAAATAATTGCCTGTTTTTCTTTCTCCAGGTCATTCAAAGAAATTTGCTTGTTGGCTTCTGCCTGATCAATAAGTGATTCTATTTTACCTCCGCTATACATAATTCTTCTTGCACTGATAGAGATAATCGGAACCATTGGGCTAAGAGTAAAAAGATTACTATAATCACCTGCTGCCATATCTGCCTCATCAAGAGTTTCACTCGCCTGAAGGATGCCGCCTTGCAATTTTATATTCAATTTTTTTGCTCCTTCAGTTTCTTTAATCTGAGCCTGGCTTAAGTCTACCATCGATTCGGTTATTTTATAACCCATATTATTTTCCAAAGCAATTTGAATGCTCTCTTCCAGGTTTAAACTCATTGGGGAGGAAGCTGCAAAGATGAATAAATGACTTAACGTTAAAAATAATAATCCTAAGAGAAGGGTAAAAATAACTCTCCCTAAAAAATAACTTTTCTTCAATCTCATTTTTATCACTCCTTATTTTCTTTATTTTTTAACTGTTTTTACACTTTTTACACTACCTGTATTTCTTCCAAATATTTGCTCAGTCAATTTCTTAAACTTTTCCTGTCTTTCAATAAATGACTTGGTTTTTAACACCGCAAAACCTTCCTGATGAGGACCGGAAAGGATAACTAATTGTTCTTCAGGGGCGATTGACAGTTCTTTCCGTAATTTTGCCGGAATAATGATTTGCCCTTTTTTCCCTACGGTAACCGTAGTAAAATATAAATCAGAATGATCAAACATTTTTCATCTCCTTTTTTCTGAATCGTCTTACATGTTGGATATTTAGCATTTTTCTTACTTTTGGTAATAATATCACGCTTCACATATACTGTCAATGAATTGGTTTCTTTGTATATGGTTATTTTTTTTATCGGTGTTACTGCGCCCTTTCTCAATATTTGACAAAGCAAAATACCTGATTTAAAATTGATTTAATGATTTAATACTGTATCATCTTCTGTTTACAGAGTATTTTGTATTTTTTTAAACATGGGGTGATATTTTCTTCTCATCGATAGTTGGCTCTAAATGGATGGTAGTTTCAATGTTCATTTTCTCTCTTATCTTATTTTCTAATTTTTCGGAAACCCTGTGCGCTTCAATTAATTTCATTTCAGCAGGTAACTTGATGTGAAAGGTTAGCTCCTTATTATCACCATACCTATGACAATGAAGGTGATGTAATAAAACATCCTGTGATATATTATCGGCTACAATTTCCTCAATCTCTTTTTTGAAATCCTCTGATGGTTCTTTCCCGATTAAGGTACTTATTGACTCTCCTAAAATAACGTAAGTAGTATAAAATATGACTAAGGATACTATAATGCCCATAACACTATCCACCCACCAAAAATACCTTCCGATAAAAATTCCGATTAACACCATAATCGATACCAGGGCATCACCCCTGTGATGCCAACCATCCGCAATAAGTGAGTATGCATCGATCTTTTTTCCGGCACGTATTGAAAACTGTGCCAATCCTTCTTTTACTATTACCGAAATTACAAATACTATTATAGCTAAGGTGTTATAAACAGCAGATTGCTGATTTTCAAATCTCTGAATTGATGCAATGAGAAAATTAAATCCCACTATCGCTAACATAGTGCCAATGATCACCGAACTGACTATTTCTGCCTGGCCATGACCAAAGGGATGTTCCTTATCGGCCGGTTTAGATGTGATTTTGAAACCTATAATTACCACTATTGAAGTAAGTGTGTCAGAAATAGTATGCCAGGCATCAGCGATTATAGCTATAGAAAAGGTCTTCACCCCCACCCAGTATTTCAAACCAAAAAGAAGAGTATTTAGAATAACAGAGATTATTCCTTCTAAATATCCCAAAAATATTTTATATTCTTTTGATATTGGTGCTTTAGATTTTGATTTTAAAGACATTTTTTACATCCTTTATTTTAAATAAATATTTAAATGGAAACAATCCTAATATACGTTATCATTTTACCACACCCGGATTCCGTAACTGCCAGCTACAAGTTAAACCGATAATTCCACTACCGATTATTAAAATATTCATACTGTCTTTCTCGCATGATAAAAAATATGTACTTATTTTTAGTTCATATTAACTAACTTTTTAGCAAAAAATATAATTTTTTAACTTACTATCTTGCTTAATAATGTAACAAGAGATTGCAATTCATCTTCAGTTAATTTTGATGTAAACATATTGGATATTCTCCTATGAATTTCCTTATGAAGCCTTTCAATCTCTTCCCCCCTTTCTGCCATATGAATGTGCGAAACCCTTCTATCTTCATCAGAATGTACTTTCCGGATGAATCCCCATTCTTCAAGTTTGTCAACAATAGCTGTAATGGAAGGCTTGCTTAAATTTAATTCTGTTGCCAGCTCACTTAAGTTGGGATTATTTAAATTTGAAATAACTTCGAGATAATACATCTGCTTTCCGGTTAGTTCTGAAAATCTGCTCTCTGTTATTGCCTTTTGCTCTATTTTAGTAATTTTATTAGTGAGCACCGTGATGATATCTGTAAGTACATAATCCTCTTTCATTATTGCACCCCTAGAAATTAATTAGTTCATATTTACTAAATATATAACATACAAAATTTATTCTGTCAATAGCTTAAACAATTTTTCTATTTAATCATAAAAGTTTTTTTAATAATCGGGTACCTTAAAATTAAAGCCCCGGCTACAAGTGATAGATTCAAGATACTTCAAGGTTCCCTTTGATTGAAATACCGATTATAATTGGTAATTTTTCTTCTTTCCGATTAACAATTCCGTCCAGCATGTTATAGACCTCTCTAAAATCAAGGTCTTTCATTATATTTAAAGTACTGCCGCTGCGATTTCCAGATCTACAATAAATAAGATAGGCACTACTTTTATTCAATTGATCAAGATCATTTTTAAAATTACCGGAATAATAATCCAAATTGACTGCTTTTTCTATATGCTCACTGGCAAATTCCTCAGGAGTCCGCACATCAAGTATTACAAATTTTTTATTATTCATATTTTTTTTTATTAAGGTATAAGCTTCTTCCGGAGTAATATTTTCAAGGTAAATCATTGTATCAAGAAAGTTTTACTTAATTAAGGGAAAACAACGCCGGAAAATATTGCAGTAAGAGATAGAATTTGCATAAAACTGTGAATATTTGATTTCCTATATTCTATTTAAATAAATTTGCAATATCAATAAGAATATATATAATTAATATAGATTTTTTATTAAGTTTTTATTTAATTAATAATTTATTACTTTCTTAGAGTTAGAAAATCTTTGACCAAAGGAGAATAAAAGATGATTAATGACTTTTTCCAACAAACCTACTTCCAAAACAGGGTTATCGATTATATAATTGTTATCGCAATTTTTATTCTACTCGTCATATCTATTAAAATTATAAAAAGCATCCTACTAAAGTTACTCCAAACTTGGGCAAAAAAGACCACTACCACAATAGATGATAAATTTGTTAAAGCCTTCGAACAAAAAATAAAACCTTTTATAAATTTAATTTATTTTGGTGCTTTTTATATTAGTATTAAACAACTAACTATAGATTCGCAAATTGAGAGATTTTTTAATATTTTCATCATTATTCTTCTAACTTTCTTCGGAATTCGGTTTTTATTATCTATCACCATCTATGGGCTTGAAACTTACTGGGTAAAAAAGGAAAAAGACCAAGCTAAAAAACAAGCATTAAAAGGCATTATTACTGTTATAAAAATTATCGTCTGGAGCATTGTCCTTATTATTCTCCTGGATAATTTAGGGATTAAAATCTCAGCACTGGTTGCCGGCTTGGGTATTGGTGGTATTGCCATTGCTCTTGCAGCCCAAAGCATTTTGGGAGATCTATTCAGTTATTTTATCATTTTCTTTGACCGGCCTTTTGAAATCGGTGATTTTATTATTGTTGGTGATTTTTTAGGAACAATAGAAGATATTGGTATTAAAACAACCCGGCTAAGAAGTCTGGGTGGGGAAGAACTAATCTTTTCCAACACTGATCTGGTAAATTCCCGATTGAGGAACTACAAGAGGATGAAAAAACGACGGGTGGTATTCAAATTTGGTGTTATCTATCAAACCAGTTTGAAACAACTTAAGGAGATCCCCAAAATTATTAAAGACATTATTAACCAAATTGACGGAGCCACTATTGATCGAGTACATTTCTCTTCTTATGGGGATTTCAGCCTGAATTTTGAGATCGTTTATTATGTTGACAGTCGAGACTATAATATATATATGGATATCCAGCAAGAAATTAATTTTCAACTAAAAGAAATTTTCGAAAAACAAAAAATTGAATTTGCATATCCCACTCAAACCGTATTTCTTGCTAATGAAAATAAAAAATAATTGCTAATCCAATTTAAAATTACTAATCCGCTCAAGCAATCCTAATCTATTTTAGTCTAATAATTCTGTAACTTTTTTCAGCTTCTTACAGGGGTTAAAATAATTGATTTTCCCTTTATCTATCAAGTTTAATTTCTTCTATAACCATTTTTTCTTCCTGAAATAAATTATCATTACAATACTTACGACTGCCATTATAAATAAAACAGCAAAATATCCCCAACGCAATTGAAGTTCTGGAATATATACAAAGTTCATTCCATAAACGCCAACAATAAAAGTTAAAGGAATAAATATAGTAGCTATTATGGTTAATAGTTTCATCACTTCATTCATTTTATTACTAATACTTGAAAGATAAATATCCAGCATCCCGGAAATCATATCTCGGAATGTTTCTATTGTATCAATGACCTGAATGCTATGGTCGTAAACATCCCTTAGATATATACCAGTAGATTCTTCAATAAGCGATGATTCTGTTCTTTCTAAACCGCTTATTACTTCTCTCAACGGCCAAACTGATTTACGTAAAAATATCATGTCTCTCTTTAAGTTGTGAATTCCTTGTAAGGTATTTGGTGTAGGATTAGCTACTAATTTTTCCTCCATTTCCTCAATCTTTTCACCAGTTCCTTCTAAGATTACAAAATAGTTATCAACTATGGCATCTATTAAGGTATATGCAAGATAATCAGCTCCTGATTTTCTCATTTTTCCCTTTCCTCTTCTAATTCTCTCTCTGATAGAATTGAAAACATCACCTTCTCTCTCTTGAAAAGAAATAACAAAATTTAAACCAAGAATTAAGCTAACTTGCTCGATCTCTATTTCATTCTTTTTTCCATTATAATAAATCATTTTCAAGATAATAAAGATATAATCTCCAAAATCTTCTATTTTGGGACGTTGGTCAGTATTCATAATGTCTTCTAATAGAAGAGGGTGCAAACCAAAATATTCTCCTATTTTTCCCATGATTTCAGCGTCGTGAATACCATTTATGTTTAACCAGGTAACAACGGGCTTATCCTTAAAAGGAAAACATTCCTCAATTTTTTTTATTTCTCTCTCTTGATATTGTGCTTCATCATAACTAATAAGTGTAATTTCCACATTTTCGATCTTCTTATCTCCTATGTGAATAAGAGTCCCGGGAGGAAGACCGATCTTTTTTGATCTCTTCTTAACTAGTTTGGGCATTACAATTCACCTCTTAATTCAATATTTTTATACTTTTTAGAAAACTACGAATACCTTGTCTTGCAAGGCTTTTTTAGCACCTCCTCTTTATTATTCGCCTCCACTCTTGGAATCCTTATCTAATAAGGGGTATAGTAAGGTTATCGATTAATTTCTACCTATTTTATTAACTTTTATGGGGTTAGTCCACTCTTTTCTTTTGATGCAAGGAATAACTATGCACTAGCCATCCAATGATAACTCCTATCGCCAGTAAGAAGAACGTAAGTATGGATCGTGACATAGATAGTGTCCAGAATAAAAAGCGGATTTCAACAACAACAACATTTTGAACTATGAAGAGAACCGCAAAACCAGCGAGTATTAAGGCTAAGATTAACTTAAAGTTCATTTTGAACCTCCTTCCGGGTCAATTTAAAGAGATCTATATTGATGCCTGATATATTTAAAATACGTTATAAACTTATAAAATCCTTCTTTTAATTAAAAATATTAAAAATAAAAAAGTCTTTACGTAAAAAGCGAAAGAGTTCAATATTTTTCTGGTTTTTTAGTTTGAGCGTGTTACTGTTATAAAATTATATCAATTATGTTATAATTTAATAAAATAAAGGATTTTGAAGAAAAACTATCATCTAACACTCTAATTTCATCTGCAATTATATTATGATATTATTCATTCATTTCATATTTAATCTATCATTTTTCAATCTTTTTAGTTGACGAGGTAAAATTAATTTGATTACTCTGTCTAAAAGAAAATTTCTTTTATTCTTTTTAATGGTTATAGTGTTTATCATCATTTTAGGATCAAGCTACCTTTTTATTTTAAATAGCCAACCATTCAGAGATTATCTAAAACCAATAATCATCAAACAATTAGAAAATAATCTGGGCAAAAGCGTGCATATCGAAGAAATTCAATCGGTCTCTTTCAATTCATTAATATTTTCTAATCTAATTATTTTAGAAAATACTACAGCCGGAGAAAATATTACTTTGTTAGAAGCAGAGAGGGTTACCATAAATTTTCGGTTTACATTATCCTTTCCACAATTTAAAAACTGGCAATTAGCTATCACACAGCTTACCTTTCAAAAGGCTAACTTAAATCTTCAACGTGATATACAAGGAGATTTTGATATGGTAAAAAATCTCAATCTTCAGCCGGAAATGATTAAAAATAATTTTACTTTTAATAAAATTTATTTTAAAGATAGTTCCCTCCTCTTTCAAGATGATTTTGTCTATCAGAACGAAAGATTGTCCACTGAGGTTAAAAACCTAAATGGCTTTTTTAACTTAAATAACTTACCTGAAGTTGAATTTGAATTTAATGGTTTAATAGAAGAAGATAGCTCACCAATTGCCCTACAAGGATATTTATTTATCGATCAACCTCGCTATTCCCTGAATTTTCAGCTTAAAAATGCTGATATGATGCATTTTCAACATTATATCAATGGTCTCGAACTGTTAAATCTGGAAAAGGGTCGATTTGATTTACAACTAGTCTTAAACTCTAATCCAACTTTAGAGCCTGCGAAAATATCCTGGCAGGGTGAAGCATCATTTCAAGGAGCTAATTTAAGACCCGAATCTCTAAATAGAATATTCCTTGAAAATGCTCATGGTTTAATTCAATTCCAAGAATCAGAGATTCAAATCAATACCTTTGAAGGATTCTTTCACAACCAACCTTTCTATCTCAATGGGAAGCTTTCTTTTAAAGAAATAGTCAATTTTAATCTTGATTTAAAAGTAAATGACTTTTCTTTAGCTGTTTTAAAGGAAGAGTTAGAAGGATATATTTCAGAAACCAGTCTTTTATTAGAAGGGGACATCTCTCTGGAGGTTAATTTAAAAGGCAATCTTAATGACTTCCAGGTAAAAGGCAAACTCAACTCTTTACTGCTTAACATAGACGGCTGGCAATTACAAAACCCAAACCT
>Ga0307379_10007951_pt1 | contig 14351 bp, 7 predicted proteins | sample UN2MG_FD_202237 | JGI IMG/M metagenome (GOLD analysis project Ga0307379, IMG submission 202237) | Soil microbial communities from Risofladan, Vaasa, Finland - UN-2 | ecosystem: Environmental > Terrestrial > Soil > Coastal area > Acid sulfate soil | place: Finland: Risofladan, Vaasa | collected... | reverse complement strand
ATCCTGAGGGCATTCGTCCAGCTCCGCTAGAAGAATGGTAGGGTAGACCATTCGGCGATCCGCCTGGCATTGCCCCCCATAAGCGATCGAGACCTTCTGCCTCCTGAAGAGTTCAGCCATCTCCTGCACTACACCAACGTCCACCAGTGGACCCACCATTGTGTCGTCCAAGCCGTTGCTCCCAACGTTGACTGTGCTAAGCCTCCGAATCAGCATGTCCAGAAAATCACCATGTAGAGATGAGTGCACAAAAAAGACATCTGGGCCTGCACAGTCTTGGCCGGAATTGTACAGTCTAGCTGAGACAGCTTTGTGAACGGCTTGCTGAAGATTGGCACCTCTGCCAATAATGAACGGATTGACACCCGCTCCGTTATGCAGGAAAAGAGTACTCTTGGAGAGTTGCATGGATACTTCGACGGCGTTCTCATAGCGTCCAGTGAACACGACCACGTCAGCGTTTACTACATGATCCTGTATGAAGTCTCGCCTGCTAACATATCGAGCATGCACCCTGGGCAAGACATCCGCCGGCAAGAGCTCAAGCACGCGTTCCATCACTGACCGCATGAGTACGGGAGGCCGTACATTCACTTCACGAGACATTAGGCTCGGGACTACGCCGAATAGCACCAGCGAGTACAGCGGTAGATTGAGCGGGAGGAACACCGCTATCTTGTCCACATATGCTGAAGTGATAAACGTCAACTCTCTTTCGATGTGCCCCAGAGTACTGCAGGAACGCACAATTTCGTCAATGGCTGTTGAGCGCGTCTCATACAGCGTCAGTGCTCGTATCAAGGCATCCATGTTACGTGCAAGGTGCAGGACCAAGCGATTGCATTCATCAATGATCTCGGAAGGGGGACGTCCGGGTCGGGATCCTTCGGCTAGCATATTCTCCTGTTGAAGCAAGCGATCGACATGTGCGCGGGAGGAGGATGAAACGCAGTGCGCTCATAAGCCGTGCTTCGCCTCTGCCGCATCTTGGATTGCACATCCGATCTTGCACGCTTACGAAACTTGGCACGACTGCGAAGGCGTCACCATTGTTCTTGCTGGTAGGAGTGGCTTCCAGAGTGTGAACCTCTGCTAGACTACTGAAGCCAGAGGGTGTACTCCGTCACAATGCTCGCCAGCGCCTAGCAGCCTGGTCTTGATACCCTAATGCTTTGTGCAAAGACGAGCTTCGTGTCAAGGGCATCTCGATCCGCCAACTTTTGGGCCTGAAACTTGTCCGCAAAGAAGTCGTGCGCCGCTAAGCCAGCGACACACGCGGAGGACCTGCAGCCACCACGGCAGATATCCAACAGATCGCAGCCACGACATTGCGGGTGATACCTGGATGCACTGCGATACTCGCCAAGTAAGGGCCCATTCCATATTTCCCGAATAGGCGTTGTGGAGATGTTGCCAAGGGTGTATTCGCTGCAGATGCAGTGCTTGAACTCACCATCAAGGCCTATGGCCAATAGGGAGTAGCCACATCCGCAGGGCGCAATCAATTCCCAGAAGCTCCGTTCGACCAAGCAGAGCGGGAACCCATCTTCGAAGATCGCAGGGATTCCTAGCTCGTTCCTGATACGCGACATCTGGGCGAACACCTCGAGGTAGTGCGACAGTTCGGGCCTGATGTCGAGATTAACTGCTGCATCACCTGCTGGTATGAACCGGTGAAGTTGTACCTGTCTTATGGATACTCCTAGATCATATATGTTCCTCACGCTATCGTACAGCCTATTGTAGTTCGCGGTGGTGCAGTCATATTCCACTCCGACAGCGATGTTGCTGGCTGCTAGCAACCTCAGCCCGGCCATTGACCGCTCGAAAGCATCAGATGAGTTCGTGAGCTCACGGTAAGTGGCTGAATCCGGTCCCCTGATACTCACATCTACCCAGAAACCGGAATCTTTGAGTACAGAGGTTATTCGGGGATCAAGAACCGTACCGTTCGTCACTATGCCACGGGCCACGAAACTGCGAGACGCCATATCCCGGCAGATGGTCGCCAAATGTGGATGCATAGTGGGTTCGCCACCGAGGAGCACGACTTCTTGCACTCCAGCCTGTTCGATCAGGTCGATGATTTCAATAGTACGAGCCAGAGGGGGAATCCTAGGATGCAGGTGATTCCTGTCAGTACCCACATAGCAGAACTGGCATGATATATTGCATCCATGAATGATCTGCAGCAACACGGTCAAAGGCGTGTCCAAGGACATGCTTCATCACCAGTCTTCATCGTGAGGTCTAGCCCTGCACTATCACGCATCTGAATCCAACATAGTTGTTGGAGTACCGAGGTTCGTTGCCGGTTCGAGCCGCGGTTCGCACGAAGTATGGATCACTATTGTAGCAACCTCCACGCATCACTTTCCCTATTGGCTTTTCTTCTATACTCGGTGCATCATGCTCGTCACCCTTCGCTTGCCAAGCCGTGCTACACCATTCCCACACATTGCCGGCCATGTCCAACGCCCCATACGGGCTAGCTCCAAGCCGATATGCTCCCACGGGCGTCGTCATGCCTATGCTATTCCCGTAGTTGCAGTGTAGATTCGTGGGTGGCGAGTCGCCCCATGGATAACATCGGCCATCTCTGCCTCTCGCTGCCTTCTCCCATTGGCGCTCAGTGGGCAACGATAGCTGATACCCGCTTTGCAGTGATACCCACTTACAGTACGCGTCCGCCTCATACCAGGTAATGCCCACCACCGGAAGACTTGTAGGTGATGTCCATTTCGTATCGGTCCAGTAGCGCGGAGCCCTTTTGTTCCCCTTCCACGCCAACCCAGCTTCATCCCAGTAATCAGGGTTAAAGTACCCATCGCCTAGCACAAATGGACTGAACTGAGCCACTGTCACCGGCGTGATGGCTACTGCAAAGGTTGGCAGTGACTCTTCACGTTGAGGCATCTCACAGCGAAAGTAGTCCGCACCAACCTGTGCAATCAGGCTTTCCACCTCTGCCTCAGAGCTTCCCATTGTGGATGGACCCGCAGGCACGCGCACGAACTCAAGTGCGGGCGCCCCTCCTGGCAACGAGACTTCCTCAGGAAGGACCGCAGCTCTCGTGTCACGCAGAGGCTCGGTAGGCTGGCTCGTTCGGACACGGCTTTCGGGCGAGTGTTCAATTACACGGACGGAACTGCTTTCTCTTTCCATCAGCACTCTCAGTCCCGTATGAGCAGCGTGTTCAAGATCCACATTCTCGGTTCTTGATCTGGCACCCGGCACAGAGAAATGCAGCCTGATACGGTCGCTAGCATCAGTTGCTACTTCGAAGTACCCTTGCTCATTCGTAACCCAGCTGCCACGCTGACCGTCCACAACAACAATTGCCCCCAGGACGGGTTCTTGAGAGTGCGACCAGTACACGTTGCCACGGAGACTGACTCTACCAGTGAGATAGACTGCTACGGCAGTCTCAACGTCCCTCAGTCCCAGTACGCTGACGGTTACCTCTCCATGATGCACAACACGCAATCTATAGACTTCGCATGCTGGCCCTGCGATTTCAAAGTAGCCCGTTCCGTCTGTTTTGCAGATAGCCTCCCTGAGACCATCCAATGACACCATCGCGCCTTGGATCGGATAGCCCGAGGTCTTGTTCAACACATTTCCTCTGATAAGAATGGTCTCCGGAAGAAGCAAGCGCAGTGGTTTCTTGGCCTCAGTCCGAGTCAGTACGCAAGAAGTAGTAATGGATCCAAGACGCGCAACAATCTCCAGTCGCCCAGTTGGTCTTGGCATCGTAGCTTCGAAGTGTCCCAAAGAACTGGTGCGATACTCAGTACCACTACCCGCAACAGTGACTATCGCTCCTTCAACTGGCTGGCTGGATTCGCTCCAAAACACCTCACCGGACAAGGTTACAGACGGCGATTGACTTGTCGCCTTCGGTTTTCCCGAGAGATAGACGATCCCCCATGCAAGTACAAGGCTAATGCCAAAGGCAGCCCAACTCGTCTTAAGCAAGAGATCGGAGGGAGAAAGAAGCTCAATCACAAGTGAGAGAATCGCAGTCAGGATGCTACCCCCGACTGTGTAGGCTAGCAGCACAATCAGAAGGCTCCACCGAAGCAACTGACGTCGACTCAGTCGTCGGCTAAGGAACACGGAGTGGTTGTTGAGTCGACCGCCCAAGTACAAAAGCACTCTATCGAAGTAGTGGTAGTACAGCCAGAGGAACAGGATCAGGAACGCAAACGGCATGCCGAGGGAAGGCAGTATTGAAGCGATCTGGCCTATGGGGGGCATTCTGTTCCTCCTTCATTCTCTAAGTCATCCCGAGACAGTCTGCATACTCTGTGTCGGCAGAAGTCACTGGCCATGGTGGTAATTGCACGACAGGGAGCTGTCCATGCTGCGTGCGGTCGAGCAGCCACTGTCAAATGAGCGTACTATTCCGCGGCTTGCGCGGAGATGCGCAAAGGACCCTCGGTTGTTGCTCCGTCATGAACTGTCCCCTAAGAAGGCGACTACTGGATTGACGCTGTTCAGCCCTCAGAAGTAGGAACTGTTGCAGTTGCTCCATGAGCGTGCGGTGGATACGTTGAACTGTCCTCTGACAAGTCATTGTCCAGGCCCCGTCCGGCGCACCGTCGTAGTAGCTCCGGTGGTCACCCCCCACAGTGGCAGACATGGAACCACAGGCCTTCCCACAAGTTTGTGGGACGGACTTGAATCTGGACCGGATGCATCACTGCAAGAGCTTCCGCTGCCGCGCAGCTTCCTCAATGGGTGCAAGTCCTACTGCGGGACTGGCGGTCATGCTTGCGGCCTGTTCGATAAGCAGGCGGAGATCGTCTAGGTTGTTCCGCCACTGACACGCTTGGAGGGCCTGGTCAACCTGATGCTCCTGCACAAGTCTCTTGGACGTCTTTACCTGAGCGTTGTATAGCTGGAGGAAGACCCTGGACAGCTCAATGATCTCATCCTGTCTATCGCGCAGGGAAGGGATCGGCAATATGAAGGATGTCAAGTACACATCATCGCTGACAAGGGTGGGAGTGAAGGCCGAGTGATGACGCTCGACGCCGTATACCACACGGGCAGAGTAGTTCTTGAGCTCAGCGAGGTTTCTGGCTAGATCATCCTGAAGACTCTTGGGCATCTTGTCGAGATCTTCGATGTATAAGGTACCTTCACCAATTTCGGCCAACAAGCCAAATAGCTCGTTGTACTCGACGGAACCTCCACTCAACTTCTGATACCCAGCCGTCTTCACACCTAGCCTTTCGTTCACCAACTTATGCAGGAGTCTGGAGATCAGTTCCTTTCCTGCGCCCCTCTCGCCGATGGCCAAGACGGGACTTGGTGGGCCCATTGCCAGCATTAGCGCTTTGCTGTACAGGTTGAGCGAGACTGATGAGGTCGCGATGAAGATCTCGCCGTCCAGCAGTTCACGCACAGATCCTGATTGCGCTCTCTGCCCTAGCCCTTTGCGGCTGCGGCTTTGAGACTCGAAGGCCAAGAACTGCTCAAGCACTTGCTCCAGATCAGCTTCCTTCGTCTTGAACCAGATTCCTATCACATTTGAATAACCGGTCACAGCGGCAAGCAGCGCTCTTCCTTCATCTTCTACGATGATCTGATTCAATTGCCGCTGTGCACTTGCCACTAGCCACCACACTTCGGGATGTTCTGCTGTGATGCAGCGAAGCAGCTCATAGCCAGCATACTCACAGAATTCGGGATCTGGCCCAGATCGCTTCCTGGGCAGAAGCATGTCTACGATGACCAAACAAGGAAGAGCGCCGGCTTTTTCGAAGTAGTCGAGCGCCTCTTCGACACTAGCTGCTTCCTCTATGTTGTAGTGTTCGCCCACGGTCTTGCAGGTCGCCAAGATGGTCGTCTTGGTTGCCACACGTTGAGGTTTGTCATCGTCAACTATCAGGATTGTCGAGCTCATTCTCCCTCCCACAAGCGGTCCAAGTCATCAGAGTCTATGGGCTTGAGGTGTCCACTGGAACAAAGAGTGTGGTCTTCACGCCCCGATCAGCGGGCAAGTTGTCTACCTCTATGTCGCCATCAATGTACCGCAACAATGTCCATGTGAAGTACAGTCCAAGGCCAGTCCCTGTTGTACTGCTGACTGGCCGATGGCACTTTATGTCCCTGAGCGTACCGGGTGGGATCGTGGGTCCGTTGTTGGCTATGGAAATTGCTACTCGGTCGCCCTCATTCAACGCTCGTATGCGAACATCCTGGTCCCGTGACCGGCTCATAGCCTCCTGACAATTGTCAAGCACAACTTGTATTGCTTCGCCGTAGAACGGGTGCCATCGCAGCCGAAGAGGCATCATCTTCTTGTCGACTTGATCTCTGACGACCAACTGCTGGGCTTGGGCATAGTCGCGGATGATTCGAAGTACGCTTTCCAACTCTCTTGTCTGGAATTCCGGGCTACTGGAAAACAGACCAGATGTTTTCGCTCTGGTTATGATCCTTTCGAAACGCCTAGTCTTTTCGAGCACACTCCGAAGCTGCTGCATATTCTCCATGAACAGATCCGAGTTTTCGGCCACAGCCTCGGGGGTGGCAAAGTGGCGTGCCAGAGACTCCGAGGGTCGCTGGAGGTTGACGAAGCGATGCAATAGCAGGAAGACTGCGCTTCCCATGGTTCCCACAGCATCGGCAATTTGTGCTTGCCTTTGGTCGTTCTCGTGCAATCGCCGCTGTATCGAAGCCTCGGCCACTATCTTGTCTTGATAACTTCGGCGCTTGATCGCCTGGACAACTGGATCTTCTTTGGCAGCTGTCTGAAGTTGCTCCAGATACTGCTGAGCCCTGGCGCTTATGATGCCATGGACCTCCGCACCCCATTCGTCGTCGACCGTGATGCCCTCGCGTGTGATGGCGACAAACAGACCACCCAAATCCGGCGCAAAGGAAGGAGTTGCTGAGAAAACGGTTGCCGACAAGGACGTCATGAGTATTGATCGGTCACGCAGACTACCAGTCTCAGGGATACTCTCGAGGAGAGGCCGGATCCTGTGAAAGACAGGCTCTTCCTCACGGTGGGATGGAGAATTGATCAACATCCACCTGCCGCTCTGCTCGATGTCCCTCGAAAGCTCACCTGCCGCCTTCTTCTCTGGTCGGCGATATGATGTCTCCTCGTAGATGAACGGGCGACTTGAGGGTGTAGCCATGCCAATGACTACTGCGAATAGCTCTAGATCACTCGTCGACAGAAAAACCAGATGCTCAAGTTCCTGCGAGGGGCAGGCAAAACCCCTGGTTACAAAGGTGACGTAGTCCACCGGGAGCGAGTACTGTCCCAAGCGACTAGCCGCATCGGACTCATAGAGCCGACGTGCTCTGCTATCAGATTGACTTATGATCTTGCATAGCCCCTCGCCAATAGAATCGTTCATGTCACCTCCAGCACTAAGCCACCATGATCATGCAAGCCTCATGAGTCCGCCACATTGAAACTGGCCCTTGAGACACAGGCCTGCAAGTGTCAAGCATGCCCGTCGGTCCATTGGTTCTCATGTCGAACCCCAGGGCTTATTCTGCCACGACTTCGCCTGGGTCAGGTCGCTGCCGATGCAGCTCATTGGACCTGCACAGGAGTGTCACTTCCGTGCCATCTTTCATACAGCAGAAGGAGGTAGTCGGCGGCTTCCAGAACCGCCCTCAAGGGAACGCGATTGCGCAAGCGTTGAGTCGAGCAGAGGCCTCAGCAGGTCTCAGCTGGGTTGCGCGGCTCTGGGCCCGTTGCCTTTGTACTCGTACAAGTGGCACCCAGACCAAGGTTCTTGTACAGAGGCTAAACTGGACCATCAAGGGAATACCTGAGTGCGATCGGATACACATCGCCAGCTTGCGCGCTGACAAATGATGGAGCCGTCTTGATAGGTGCCATAGCATAGACTGGTTCTACTTCAGCAACACGGCGTCTTGACCAGTCCAACAGGTGAGTAAGCTCCGCCATCATGACTGCAGTGTCCAGATCGTCACTCACCAAGGTCACATCCTCAAGTAGGTTGTCCGGAAGTGACAACCCGTCAAAGCCTGCGACGATTATGGTCCTCTCTTTCGCATGCTGGGCAAGCAGAACTAGAGTCTCCGGCGAGATTTCCTCGCGTAGCGTGGCGAGCCAGACGTCACACACTTGCGCCTCCCTTTCCTGTCGGAGGTCCAGTATGGTTGATTGTGGTGCTAGAGTACGATCATTCGAGATATGGAAGACGGGCAACTGCTCGTCATCTCGCAAGACGCCCCTCAGCTTGTCAAGTGCACCACCGAGGGCTGTGTTCTCCCCATCTTGCTGCTCCAAGTTTGCTCTTATCTGGATATAGGCTTCAACGGTTTCTAGTAACTGATCGTACTGTTCATGAATGAAGACGTTCGCGTATTCGGAGAGGGGACTCCGCACTAGCCTGTTGCGATATTCCACAATATCTGTCGAGCCAATCTCGCGAAGATCGCTTCGCTTCAGGAGACTCTTCACCTGGAATATGGCTGCATGAGCAACTGCATCAGTGTCACCCCTAGCGGCACTCCACTTCTCGAAGAGACGGAAATCGTGGTCAGCCTCCGCAAACATCTGCAACCCGGAGTATGCGATTGCGCGCTCGAAGATTATCTCGTAGCGTGCTTCTTCGCTTCCTACAAAATAGGGGTGTTTGAGTGCTTCTTCGCAGTACTTCAACGTTGAGTCAAAGTCCTTCAACTCGGTGTGGATTGCCGAGTAGCAACACATGTATATCGGTGACGCGTCTCGAGCAGCCTTCATGTAGCGTATTCCTTGCTCACGATCCCCCAGCTCAGTGTAGATGTGGCCAAGGCCATGGCATGCCTCGGAGTATGACTCAATGTCCTGTCCATCGCCTTCTCCTACACCAGGCTGCCGAAGCAGTCTTTGAAAGCACTCTTCCGCGTCCCAGAGTCGGACCAAGCCCTCAAGGCAGTAGGCCTTCTTGAGCAGTGCATGCACATCTCCTGGACGGGCTTTCAGAGCCTTGTCAAGGCATGCGTTAGCCTGCGAATACCGGCTCACTTTTTGACAAAGCGTCGCCAGGACCAGCCACAACTCGTAGCTGTCATCATTGCCGATCTCGGTCACGCGAGCAAGGGCCTCTTTCAGTCCCTTTCCCTCACGAAGGCGATCCAGCACCACGCAGATATTCACTGATGCCCTCGTCTCGTGCTTGGGGTCTTCACGGAGTTCCTGATAGAGGGTGAGGGCATGTCTGTAGTCGTCGACTGCCGCAGAGGGCAAGCTAGAGACCGACGGCTCAAGTAGCTCCCTGCCAATCCCGCGGTAGACATACACAATCGGCTCCCATGGACTTATGGCAATTGCGCGATCCAGTCTCAGAATGGCACTTGTCAGCTCCATCCTGGTCACACCCTCTCTACCTAGGGTCTCGCGCATCTCTGTCAGTAGCTGCTCGGTCTCCATTGTCTGCAGTCCTCAGACGGGACACTGGGGGCTGGATGGCCGTCTCTGTTTGGTCGCATCGTATGTGAATGGAGTAATGAGGTCTCTGTATCTGTCTATCAAAGCGTCAGCTCGGTAGCCATGATCTCTGCCTTCACTGAGTGGCGTCGAAGCGCAGAAGCCACCCTTACACTTACCTCGAAGCTGACACGGTGTACAAACACTGCGTAGCCAATCCAGACTGCGAAAACGCTGCAGGTCGGGATCCGTGTTCCAGGAAGACATGATGTTTTCCTCGAAAACGCTTCCGACGGTCGAGAGCGGATCGACAGGGTCTCGCCGCAACAGTCCTTCCGTGCCAACCGCAGCCCAATCGTAGCCGTATCTGCTCTCCAGTATGAGATGGTGGTGCTCCAGGGGAACCAGACACAGTGGCAGGGGATCAATCATACGGCACTTAACCCTGTACGCGGTCTCTATGGTGTGCATCTGTTCAAGAACATCGTGGTAGTCGTCCAGGACCAGAAGGCCTAGCCCTTCAGCAGACTCGCTAGTGGCGCGTCCTCTCATGCTTGTCCTTTGAACCCATGTTCTCTTGACACCTATGCCTTCTTCTGCCAATTCAGCTACCGCGTCGTAAAGATGGCGGTAGTTAGCGCTGGTGAGATCATAGTTGAGATTGAGGCTGGCTTGCGCCTCACTCAATCTTCGAATGCCGCGACGCATCGCCGAATAGGATCCCGGGACCCTGGTTATGTGTTCGAACTGCTCCCTATTTGAACCCCGCAGCGATACGTCCACTTGCTCACAGTAACGCGAAATGCTCTTGGCGAGGCTAGAGTCCACCATCCCATTCGTGGACAGGATGATAGGCATTCCAATCTCCGAGCAATAGCGAAAGACCGCTACGAGGTCCGTTCGGACTGTAGGTTCGCCGCCGGACAGGAGTATTTCTCTAGTATTCAATTCGCGCAGCCGTTTGAGTACATGGAGGATAGACTCCAGCGAGGGATTGGCGAACTTCTTGCCAGAGGAGGCATAACACTGCCTGCATGCTAGATCACACTTGTTGGTGATCTCAAACACTAAGTGACTGAATCCTGTAACCATGTTGGTCTCAGCAGACGGCATTCATGCGCACTCATCCCAGTACTCGGTCGAGTGGAGTAGACGGTGCATATGCACCCACGCGAGTAACAACCACACCGGACACTTATTGAGCTGTCAAGACCTCTGCGCCAGCCCAGAGGGCTTCTGCAAGGCAGAACACCATTGCAGGCGCCGTGGTGCCTCAAGACACTTACCAACGCTCGGGAGGGTGCCTCATGCGCCATCGTGGACAACCAAACGCTTCTGACGCCTGCGGGAGGGGCCTCTCGAATTCACATACGACATGTTTGCGGTCGTCTCACCCTTCGGAGTGCACCGTACCCAGTACCTTACTACTTGCAGGACTTTTGGTCCCGCTGGGGCGAGATGTTCGGCGAAGATCGCCCCACTCTGGTCACCTCCCTACCACCCTCGAGCAGTAACGGCCAGCATTGGCTCAACGCACGATCCGCGAATACTGATGTGCACCTGGTGGCTGGAATTGTGGCACAAGAATGCTCCAGTGTCAGGTGTCCGCAATGCGACAACTGAGGCTCAACCCCAGAGAGCCCGTGTTGGTGACGAAGAGCTCGAACCCCAGGATGTCTGGCTCGAAACGCTGGGCTGGACCAACTGGTGACGGATGCGGGTCTACCACTCACTCAAGCCATTGTACAGGTTCGAGGGAGGGCTTATGACAAGATGCGTGATGGTGCTATGCTCCAAGCTCAGTACAAACGCTACGCTCCGGGCAATGTCTTTCAGACTGATCAGGTCACCGGATTTCTCAATCGGGTCATCCACGTGATAACTGGTCTCAGTTTCGGAATCTACCGAAGCGGTGGCACCGGGGTAGATGCCTGTCACCTTGAGATTGGGTTTCGATCTCAAACCGAGCTCTCTCCGCAGTATTTGTGTGAAACCTGAAATCGCATGCTTGGCTGAGATATAGGGTGTCATAGCATCCGTCATGATATTGTGCATTGGCAAGCCCCAATCAGCCACAATGTTCACGATATGCCCCGCATTCTCTGGAAACAGAGGGAGCAGATGTCTGGTAAGCACCATCGTTCCCGTGACACTGACCCGAATGAAATGTGCCAGTTCATCATCGTCGCACTCTTCGAGGGGATCCTCGAGATCTCCAAATGCTACATTGATTAGGAAGTCTAGCCCGCCGACCTGCTGTTGAACAAAACCCGCCAATCTGGTGATGTCATCGTGCTTTGCGAGATCTGCGACAGCCACATATCCTTCCTGTCCAGCCTTCTTGACATCCTTTACAGTCTCCTCCAACCAAGTTCTGCGCCGAGCAGTGGCCACGACAGTGCACCCTTCGCGGGCAAGCTGGACGGCAATAGCACGTCCGATGCCCCAGCTAGCTCCTGTGACTACGGCACGCCTACCACTCAAGACGGACATCTTAGCCTCCTCTCTTGGCTTACTCTGTAAGACTCTTGGTTCTAGCGGACCATACTTCCTATGAGGCCGAAAGCGACACCTGAGAGACGATCCCCTTCCTGAATCAACGAAAGCCTAAGTCATTCACAGACATCGTGTCAATGCCAGCTTCCGAAGGAAGTCCGCGAAGCTGACCCAACCCGGAATCGGCCACGTGTGCTTCAGCGGCGAAATCTTCGTGTCTCTCGTACAGGGTTGTCTGACTCACTCGCTCCAGTACAACAGGCAAGAAATCCCACTAGACTCCATGACATGCATATGCAGGCCGAAACCTGCTGCAACGGCTCTCAGTCCGTATACTGTGGTGCAGTAACGCTCAGCACCGCATTGAACCTCTCGTTCTCGAACCGCGAGGCGTGCTCGTCCGGGGCGTAGAGGCTCGTGCCATGTCCTCGGTGTGGCGCGCGTTCAGTCATGACCCCTGACATGCCAGCACCAAGGGCATTGGGGCGGTGCTCCAAGGAGCGCTGTGCGCTACCCCTTCCACCACCGCCCATGTCCAAGAGTCGTTCCTTAGGTCGTGCCAGCTCCCACGGTCTAGAAGACTGCAGCGCACTCCCTCCTCATCGTGCTTGAACCGGCCCGAGTGGGCAGGCACGAAAGTGCTGTAGGCCTCGCGTACGAAGGCCTCCGACTGGGAGATACTCGCGAAATCCAGTGGTTAGTCCGTACGCGGCGCACTATGGACGCTGGTGGCGCGTCATTCGAGCTTGGCGATTCGCATCTCCATGGCTCAATCATGCGCAACCTTCAGGCCAACTGGACACAGCCCTACCCGATAACATGGGTCTTCCCCGTGACCAAGCGAACTACAGACAGAGTCTACACACTATATGAGCACCGATTGCTGCTTCAAGCACCACGGCCTGAGTTGATGCTCAGAGCGAGAGAAACCACCATTGAGACAGCGCCGGAACGTACGCTCGCCTGCTTGTACACTGCGCCGCGGATCCAACGGGCACACGGCACTCGAGGCGCAGGATCCCTCGTGGTCGGTGAATGTATTGACTGCGAGGCCTCGACAACGGCTCTCCGAGACAAACTACGTGCCTGGCCGCGCTGATGTTAGATCCTGCCCCTCGGGACGATTGCCACCGTCGTATTCGCCACGAGCGTACATGCACTGCTCTCTCACACAAATCGTGACCTCGTCTACCACTAACGGAGATGCTGGCGGTTTGGGGCATCGCCGCTATGCATGTGGAGGTAACCGAACTGTGCAAGCGCATGGAGCACGTTGGCGATGCTTCGCTTCAAAGTAGTCTTGGTGCCGTACCCCCGTGAAGATAGAATCGCGCGCATCTCTTTCACGCTATGCTCGCCGGTGCACAACTCCATCACTGATCTCTCAAGGTCGTCAACCAGCAAACAGGTGCGCAGTCGCATATACGTAGCCAATGCCGTGTCCAACGGAACACAAATGATGCCGTCAATGTCGTCTCTGAACCAACAACGGGCGGAAAGCCTCGGCTTGCTGCCATCAGCGAAGGGTTCGACCGCAGTCATGTCGGAATCTACATGACCTAGCTTCGCGGGTCGTACGGACGGAGGTCTACGCTGCCCCTGATAGAATACGTCGGGAGAGGGGCCTGTGGAACCGGGGAGAGAATGAGGGCAACCGCCGCCACACTCTGATAGCAGGCCGCAGGCATGGCACTGATCGGGCAACCATTCCATGCGGACAAAGCTCCGGGTGGAGCAGTGGGCCATCCAAATGGTCTCCATACCGGATGTTAGTACGTTCCCGAACTCTTGATGACTACACGGACAGCCTCTCACGCCTCCATTCGGCCCTATTGTCGCTCGCCAAACGCCGAACTCACACAACGTGGTGAACTCTCGCTGTCTGGGCTTCAGGCGGCACAACGGAAACGCGTCACCTATCTCTACGGACATCGAGAACTCGACGGCCACGCGTTCAAGCTGGTCAAACAACACCGAGTACTGCTCGAACGACATGAGGTTGCCTCGGGTAGCCCGCAGGGCCCTTCCGCTCGGTGCGATTCTGTTTGCCGAAACGAAATCCAGGCTGATGCCTTCCCGCTTGATGATTCGCTCCACTGTGTCGAAGAGATAGCTATGGTTTGCTGGCACGGCGTCATAAACCACACCAACCGGTGTGCCCGCTCTTCTGAGATTGCGCAATCCCTCAAGGGCACTCGCAAAAGACCCTTGCACTCCGGTGATCTTGTCGTGGAGAGAGGCATCGGGGCCGCGAAAGGAGACTCCTGAACTATCCACATGCTCGGCAACGACCTCGGCCACATCCGGGTCAATGCAGGTACCATTGCTGACAAGGCTGAGACAGAATCCCATTTCACGCGCCAGCCGAAGAACCACGTCCCACTCATCGAGAAGGAAGAGTTCCCCTCCCATCAACTCTACGTGGAGTACTTCGGCTTTC
>Ga0307379_10007948_pt1 | contig 14352 bp, 10 predicted proteins | sample UN2MG_FD_202237 | JGI IMG/M metagenome (GOLD analysis project Ga0307379, IMG submission 202237) | Soil microbial communities from Risofladan, Vaasa, Finland - UN-2 | ecosystem: Environmental > Terrestrial > Soil > Coastal area > Acid sulfate soil | place: Finland: Risofladan, Vaasa | collected... | reverse complement strand
GGACGCGATTCGTCTTCGGGTGTCTGTTGAGCCTGATGTTGGCTGGCCTGTCTCTGGCGGCGTCGGCCCCGTTGCTGCCGGGAGAACGGGCTGCCCCGGCGGCCGCGCCGGCGGCCCTGGTGCCGGCCTCGCCGGCCCCTCTGACGCCGGCCACACCGGCCGCTCTGGTGCCGGTCACACCGGCTCCCTCGCCGGTCTATCCCTATACCGGCTACGTCAACGCCGACCTGGTGAACGTGCGGTGCGGCCCGGGCCTGTACTACTATCCCCTGGCCGCCCTGAGCAAGTCGAGCCGCGTGATCGTTGAGAGCGAGTCCAACGGCTGGCTGGCCCTGCGCCCGCCGGAAGGCGTGTACGGCCTGGTCCGCAAGAGCGACCTGACCATCGGCCAGAGCGGGGCGAGCGGCACCGTGTCGGCGCCCAGCGCCCGGGTGTACGCGTCGAGCCCGACGGCCAAGCGCCGCTGGTGCGTCATGGCCACGCTCCGCCAGGGCGACACCGTGCAGGTGCTCGGCCCGGCCGAGGGTGAGCTCGTGCGGATCGCGTCGCCGGCCGACGCCCGTGTATACGTCGTCGACCAGTACGTGGCGGCCAGCGGCACGCCCGATGTGGCTCCCGACAAACCGGCCGTGCCGATCGACGTCGAGCCGCCCCAGACCGAGCCGCTCGTCGAGGCGTTCAAGAAGGCCGAGGCCGACCTGAGGGCCGAACTGGCCAAGGACGTGCCCGAACGCGACTTCGAGCCGGTTGCCGCCCAGTTCAAGGACGTCGCCGAGAAGGCCGAGAAGGCGTATCTCAAGAACGCCGCCCAGCGCCGCCTGGCCCACATTGCGGCCCTGGCCGAGCAGCAGGCCGAGTACGTGCGGGTGGCCTCGCTGGCCGACAATCTCGACAGCCGCCTCGCCGACATCAAGACCCGCTGGGCCGACAAGCAGACCGAGGCCAGGCACGAGAAGGGCCTCCAGCGGAGCGACTTCCTGGTGACCGGCTGCGTGGCCAAACTCGAGAGCCTCGAGGATGTCGATTACCCCATCAAGTACAAACTGGTCGACCAGAACAACCGGCCGCTCGTCGTCCTCAAGAGCACCACCTACGACCTCGGCAAGTACGTCGGCAAGATCGTCGGTGTCCGCGGGACCAAGACGTACCTGAAGGAATGGCGGATCAACCTGGTCACCGTGGACGACATGGAGGTGCTGGAGGAGTAGGAAGCCCCCAACCGCCGAATCACGACCCGGAGCCACGCGCAAGTGGGCCTGACGTGTCTTCGTAGGGGCACGACATGTCGTGCCCCTACAACTAACCACGACCTGGAGCCACGCGGCCCAAGCCGGCGCGTGGCTCGGTTTTTGCCCCGCGCCCGGGAGCACCGGCGCCACGTCACCCCAGGCGCGCCCACCTCAGGAACCGGCGGAGGACGTCGCGGTTGGCCACCTCGGCCGCGCCGAACACGCCGCGCCAGAACACCTGCTGCATCGTCCGGCTGAACCCCTCCGTGCCGACCCGCTTGCGGGGAATCCGGCGGACCTTGTCGGGGTTCGCCAGCCCCCACGTGATGAAGGCCGAGACCTCGTCGATGATGCGGCGGCGGTGTTCCTCGAATTCCAGCATGATGGCCGATTGTAGAACGCCGGCGCCGCGAAGTCACCCCCCTTTTCGCGCGGGTGTCCCTCGCCGCCGCCCCGTGTTTGCGCGGCGGGTCCCCGTACCCGCCGCGCTCTTTCATTTCATGAGATTGCGGGTTGGCGCGGTGGGTGCGGGGACCCACCGCGCCACCATCCAGTCCTGAACCGCCATAGCGGGCGGTGTGCGCCGCTGCCGGGGACCGTCGCGTCGGTCCCGAAAAAACCTCGCGGTTTCCGCGACGGGCGCGCAAGCCTGACCGCCCGATTCACTGGCGGCGCCGGCCGGGAACCCGCGCCCGGCGGACCATCGCAACACACGCCCGTAAAAGGACTTACAGACGCCCTTCCGGCCGACGCCGCGCCGCCTTAAAAGCCCCCCGGAGCCCCGGCGGTTTGCCTCGGGACCGCCCATGCGTATGGTTGATCGTAGCCCACGGCCAACAGGCCAAGTGCGTTTCCTGGGACCGTCGAGTAGGAGTCTTCAATGGAGATGACCATGATCAAGGTGACCAAGTTGCAGGTGGCTCTGTTCGGCGCTGTGCTTGTGGCGGGCGGGTTGGTTGTGGTTCTCGTCGCGTCGACAGCGTTGGGTGGGCCGATTCTTGACGGAAAACTCGACCCCGCCGAAGGCTACACCTCAGGCCAGTTTCTCAATCTGACCGTTGAGAAGAGCAGCATCATCGTCTCCGGCGGCCAACTCTGGCTTTATCAGGACCCGAACTCCGGAGACGTATCCGTTGCCCTCACACTGCCCACCACGCTCGTGGACAATACCTACGGCGACGGCATGGTCGGATGGGGCAAGGGCGTCGCGCCAAGCGGAAAAAACCATAACTTCAAGGACCTCATCGGGAGCGACAAGGCCCAGTTCACCTTCACCGACGGCGCAGGAAACACCGTCCTCGACGTGGTCATGGATTACATGTCCCAGACCTCCAAGGGCAGCGGCGCCTACGCGTCTTTCGGCGTGACCGGCGGCGACGGAGAGGTCCAACTTGGCTCGGCCGACGCCGTCCTCGGGTGGGGCACCTCGCTCGACCACAACTTCAACGCCCTTGGCTTCGTACTGACTGAGGATTCTCCCGAGACCGACGCGGCCTACACCGAGAATCCCGACTTCGCCGGATGGATCTACGAGGTGGTCTACGAGTTGCAGGTCTCCGGCAGCCTCTTTGCCGACAACGGCTTCGGCAACGTCGAAGTGCCCATCGTGCACATCTCGCCCAACAAGATCGGCGCGAACAAGGTATACCCTTACACGGGCGGTGAGGTCCCCGAACCCGCTACGATCGCCCTCATGGGCATCGGCCTGAGCCTGGCGCTGGTGTTCCGCAAGAAGCCCGGCAGCCGGCCGGCCCGTGACTGAGCGATCGAATCTGTAGACGCATGTTCCAGCCCCGTGCGCGGTGGGTCCCCGCACTCGCCGCGCACGGGCGCATGGGCATGTGCCACGGGTTGTTTGTCAGCCCGTGCGCCTCCCCATCGCGACAAGCGTTGACGGTTCCCGCACCGGCGCCTTGCCGCCGGGCCCCCCTTGGCGTATGCTTCCCGGGCAACTGGCCAGCCGGGCCCGCCGGTGGCCGCCGGAAAGGAAACGCCGCGTGATCTCCTACGAAGGCCGGAACCGCCGGACCGTCAACCTCCTCAAGACGATAACCTTCGACCGGCCCGAGTGGACGCCGTGCGCCATCGGCCTGCTGCCGGCCACGTGGATGAAGTATCGCGAAGGGCTCGAGCAACTGCTGCTGGCGCACCCGCGGCTGTTCCCGGGGTTCCGCGCCGGCACGACCGACTTCGACGCCGTCGGTAGCCCCCTCTACGAACTCGGCCGGCACACCGACTGCTGGGGCACCGTGTGGGAGAACATCGCGCGCGGCCTCGACAGCGCGGTGGTCGGGTTCCCGCTGGCCGACGGGTCGGCCCTGGCGTCGTGGCGCGTGCCCGACCCGATGGTCGACGACCTGTTCGGCCCGCGCCCGCCGTGGAACGAGGTCCGCCGGCAGATGGACGAGGCCCGGCGGCGGGGCGACCTGGCGACCGGCGGCGGGCTGCCACACGGCTTTATGTACATGCGCCTGTATTTCCTGCGCGGCTTCGAAAACCTCATGATCGACATGGCCACCGACGACCCGCACCTCGCGCGACTCATCCAGACGGTCGAAGGCTACAACGCCGCCGTCATCCGCCGGTATCTCGACCTGGGCGCCGAGTACATGGCCTTCGGCGACGACCTCGGCATGCAGAACTCCCTGCCGATGGGCCCGGCCTTGTGGCGCAAGTTCATCGGGCCCTCCTACCACCGCCTGCTCGCCCCTTGCCGCGAGCGCGGCGTGCCCGTGTACCTCCACACCGACGGGCACGTCGTCGAGATCATCCCCGACCTCATCGCCGCTGGTGTCCGCGTGCTCAACCCCCAGATTCGGGCCAACGGCCTGGAGGGGCTCCAGCGGGAGGCGCGCGGCAAGGTGTGCCTGAACCAGGACCTGGACCGGCAACTCTTCCCCTTCGCCACGCCCGCCGAGATCGAGGACCACATCGGCGAGGTCTTCGAGGGGCTGTACCTGCCGGAGGGCGGACTCATGCTGCTGGCCGAGTGCGGGCCGGACGTGCCCCTGGAGAACATCGAGGCCATCGCCTGCACTCTCGAACGCCTTTGCCACCCGCCCGAGCCCGACGAGTAGGCGGAAACAGGGTCACCCTACGGGCTGACCATGCCACCCGACGTGCCACCCGCTGTCACCCGGCGCCGGCGGCGAAGAGTTCCTTCGCAAACGCGATGTCCTGGGCGATGAGCCGGTCGACGGACGCCTCGTCGGAGTACTCGGCCGTCAGGCACACCGGCCCCGAGTAGCCGCGGGCCTTCAGTTCCGTCACGACGACCGGCCACGAACACAGGCCCTCCCGGCCCGGCACCCATTCCTTCTGCCACTCGGCCACGGGGGCGCCCGGCGGGCTCGTGCGGCGCCACACGGCGTTCTTCAGGTTCACCATCGCCAGGTGCGACCAGACGATGTCGATGGCCATCTCCTCTTCCTCCCCGTCGAGAGCGCAGTGGGCCGGGTCGAGGACCGCCGCCACGTGCCTCGGGTCGAACCGTTCGACCAGTCGCCAGACGGCCAGCGCGTGCGGCACACAACGGTCGCAGTGGTTCTGGATGCCGAGCGTCACGCCGTGCTTTTCCAGCAGCGGCACCAGCCGCTCGTACTTCGCCAGCAGCCGGGCCTCGCTCGCCAGGTACCCGTCGGCGTCGATGGTCTCGCAGACGCGGATGACGGGCACGCCCGCCTCGGCGCAGGCGGCCAGGGTGGGCTCGTCGGTCGGGCCGGCGATGCTGGCGATGCAAAGCCCCGAGTCGGCCAGGACCCGCGCCGCTGCCGGCAGGTCCCTGACCACGGTCTCGGGCGACACCTGGAACCCCGGACGCACGGGCAGTTCCACGCCGTCGAAGCCCAGGCCCTTGACGAACCGCCCGAGGTCGCCCAGCGGCATCTTCCAGGGTTTCGTGAACACGGTGAAGGTAACGGGCTTTGGGTCCATTGAGGGCACTCCGTCGGTCAAAGGCGCCGCTTGCTTGCGCGCGCGGCTAGCTATCTGTCACGTGTGCCACGGCTTGCTTGCAAGCCGTGTCCCCGGCTCGCGGCTAGCCGTCCGTCACGCCGGCCTGCCAGACCACCTCACCGCCAATCATCGTCATCGAGACGTTCACGTCGGCGTCGAACAGGGCGATGTCGGCCTCCTTGCCGGCGGCGAGCGACCCGCGCGACGCGTCCAGGCCGATGACGCGGGCGGGCGAGAGCGTGGCCATCTCGACCGCCTCCGCCAGACTCACCCCCGCGAACCGCTGCACGTTGGCCACAGCCCGGTCCATCGAGAGGACGCTGCCGGCGATCGTGCCGTCGGCCAGGCGCGGCGCCCCGTCGACCACCTGCCGGTCGCGGGCGCTGACGCAGTCGGTAATCAGGCACGTCCTGGCCACGCCCTTGCAGGCCACGGCCACCCGGACGGCCGCCGGGTGCAGGTGGACGCCGTCGCAGACGATCTCGACGGTCACGTCGGGCCGGGCCAGCAGCGCCCCGACCGCTCCCGGCCGGCGGTGGCGCAGGCCGGTCATGGCGTTGTACAGATGCGTCGAGTGCGTGATGCCGGCGTCGAACGCCGCCGCGGCCTCGTCGTACGTGGCGCTGGTGTGCCCCAGGGCGCAGACGACCGGCGCGGCGGGGCCCGCCGTCGCGCGCAAGAGCGGGATGAGGTCCATCGCGTCCGGCTGTTCCGGTGCGATCGTAATCATCGAGAGGATCCCCCGGCTGAAGGCCAGGATGGCCTCGGCCGCCTCCCGCGACGCCGGCCGGACCCGATCCGGCGGAATGGCCCCGCACTTGTCGGGCGAGATGAACGGCGTCTCGAAGTACAGGCCCATCACGCGGCAGCCGCCGTCGGACCGGCCGATGCGCGGCCGCATGACGTCGCACACGCGGCGCGCCGGGTCGACCGACGCCTGGCAGGCCGTCGTGCCCGTCGCGGCCATCTGCCGCGTCGCCCCCAGGAACGCCGCGTCGGAGGGGTCCCACAGGTCGTACCCACGGAAACCCTGGGCGTGCAGGTCGAGAAAGCCGGGGGCCACGTAACGGCCGGCGGCGTCGATGCGGCGGTCGGCCGGCGGCCCGGCGCCCCGCCCGATGGCGGCGATGAGGGTGCCCTCGACGAGCACCCAGCCGCCGTCGACCTCTTCGGTCGGTGTGATGAGCGTGCCGTTTTCGATGAGCGTTTTCATGGTGCCCCTTTGCCCGGCGCCCTACTGCTGCTTTGTCAACTCGGCATGGGCCCCTTGGGAACCCGCGCGGTGGCCTTCCTAGGCCACCGCGAGTCGGCGCACGGCAACCTGTCGCGGCGGCCTAGGAAGGCCGCCGCGCGAACACATGAGCGGCGCTTACTTGCCGGCCGGGCGGACCTCGATGGCCAGGGCCGAGGTCGGCTCGAGGGCGATGTGGCGGTCCCACTTGTCCGGGGCCGGCTTCGCCTTGGGCGGCGGCGAGTCGCGATTCTCGCCGCCCGTCCGGTCGCTGACAAGAAGATTGCCCGAGAAACCGTAGGCCGCGCCGTCGAAGTGCAGGTCCACGGCGTGCGGCTTCTCGTCGACGTTGACGAACAGAAGCACCACGGCCCCGTCGGCCGCCTGCCAGGCGCCCGAGAGGACGGCCGGCGTCGTGACGATCCGCTTGCCGCCCCACTTCCAGTCGGCCGTGACGGTGGCGCCGTCGTCCTTGACGTTGGGCGGCCGCGCGAGTCGGCCACCGCTGAAGTACCGCCGCAGGTCGTACCGGAGGCGCCCGAGGCGTTTCAGAAACGGCCCCGCCACGGGGTCGTCGACGACGTCGGGCCCCATCCAGCCGAGTTGCTCGCCCCAGGTGAGGGCCTGGGCGGTCTTCTGGCGCATGGCCGGGCCCTTCCACGAGTCGTCCTGGTACGCCCGCGAGAACATCTCGACCTGCCCGCCGTAGACGGCCGCAAAGAGCGGCACGGCGTCCGCCTCCTGGAAGTGCCACGTCAGGTACCCGTCGAAGAGGTGGACGAACGGCTCGGCGTTGCACTCGGTGGTAATCATCTTGCCGGGCCGCTCGGCGGCCATGGCCTTCCGCAGGTCGGCCAGCAGGGGCCAGTAGCCCTGGGTGGTCCACCAGGCCCCCCCGCCCAGGGGGTGACCGTGCGAGGCGTCAAAACACAGCCGCGGCGAGGCCGCCGCCACCTGGTCGATGTACACGCCGTCGACGTTGAACTCGGGGCCCGTGAGGCGCAGTACGATGTCGCGGACCGTCTTCTGCCACAGGGGCGTGGTGGGGCACATGGGGGCGAGTTTCTGGCCTGAGCCGTATTCCTCGGTGTACGGCTCGCCCTTCTCGTTCTTGGTGGCGGCGGCGATGGCCGCGGTCTTAAAGTCCTCCAGGTCGGTGTCCCACAGCCGGCCGTTGATGTACGGCATGACGCGGACGCCGGCCGCCTGGAGCGACTTGACGCCCTCGGCGAAACCGTCCTTCGCGGGGAAGTAGTGCGGGTAATCGTTGTCGAACGGGACGACGTGCCAGTTGTACCAGTGGACGGCTGTCGGGAGGTCGAGGTACGCGGCGAACTTGGTCATGGCCTTGACCACGGAATCGGCCCCGCCGCCCGTGCAGCACCAGACGGCGACGTCTTTCATCCACGCGGGGGTGTCGGGCCGACCGGCCTGCGGGCCGCGCGGCCACCAGGGGGCTTCCTTCGAGACCCAGTCGCGGTAGATCCGGGCGACGTCGTACCAGTCGCCGTCGAACGACGCGACGACGACCGCGCCGGGCATCTTCCACCCCTTGCCGGGCACGCCGCAGTCGGGCGCGGGCCACTTCCAGGCGATGCGCAAGATGCCGTCCTTTGTCTCCATCTCCAGGCGCTTGGTCGAGGCCAGCGGGTCGTGGACACCCACGTACACGCTGCCCTTCGGACCGCAGACGCCGGCGCACTGCATGGGCAGCCAGCCGCCGGGGTACTCGCCCTTGAAGTCCAGACGGTTGGAGGCGGGCTTTCGGTGCAGCCGGCCGCTGACGGCCGGGACGACGACCACGTCGGCGTCGGTCACGGGCACTTCGAGGATAGGGAAAACGATTTCGCGCAGGGCGACGGCCTGGCCCTTGTTGGCGACTTCCATAGTCAGGCCGCGCGGCCGCTGGGCGGTCACGGTGACCGATAGGTCGGCCAGGGGCCCGTCGCCCAGCGTCGGCCAGACGGTGGTGACAGTGGCACCGTCGTCGCCGGCGCGTTCCTCGGACGTCAGCCGCCGCTCGATGGGGTCGATCCGGACGGTCGTCTTGTCGGGCAACTGGACCTGGAGGGCCCACTGCGCGCCCGCCCCCGGCTGCGCCGCCTCGGCCGCGACGAGGGGCATCACGGAAAGAAAGACCACTGCCAAGCATGTGACGGAACGCATGAGTGTGTCCTCCGCCCGTAGGGGCACGCCATGGCGTGCCCGAGACACCCGGTGCGGGCAGGACATGTCCTGCCCCCCACAACGAACACCGGGCACGATGTATCGTACCCCTACCGGCAATGGTGGCCACGCGACACAGAATGGAAAGACGCCAGCCACAGATCAAAGTCGTCCTGGGCCGCGTGGTGCGGGTTCTCGCTGTCCAGGTGCCAGCGCAGCGGGTTCGTGTGAATGTACTCGCGTATCCGCGACAAGCCTTCCTCATCGCGAACAACATGTTCGTAGTAGTTACGTTGCCAGACGATTGCTCGGGCCGAACCGGGAACCTGCCGAATGGCCCGCGTTGCCGCTGCCTTGAACGACCCCACCACGACTGCCAGCGACGCAGCCTGAGTGCTCCCGAAACGTCGCTGCGCCGCTTGGCTATGCTCTGCGACCGGCCGATGCGCCTCAGAGCCCTCTCCAAGGAATACAAGACCATGGACATGGTTCGGCATCACGACGAACTCATCGAGGCGCACAGCCGGGAAATGATTCGGCACGAGTTTCCAGCACTGTGTGACGACTTCGCCCCATGCGCTCAGCGCCACCCGACCGTCGACCACCTCGCCGAAGACGTGCTGGCCATTCCAGGTGCAGACCGTGACAAAGTACGGGCCGGTGCCTGCGTAGTCGTAACTCCTCAATCTGACCGATCGGCGCTGGGGCCGGGCGTCGCCTCCGATTGTCATACTTATCCTCCCCCGGTAGGGGCACGCCATGGCGTGCCCGAGACACCCGGTGCGGGCAGGACATATCCTGCCCCCCACAACGAACACCGGGCACGATGTATCGTGCCCCTACGCAGACCATCCGCGCCCGTTACGCCTTGGTGCCGGTCAGGGCGATGCCCTCGATGAAGAACCGCTGGGCCACGAAGAACAGGGCCAGCGCCGGCAGCACCATCAGGAGGGCGGCCGCCATCAGCAGGCCCCACTCGGTGCCCTGGACGCCGTTCAGGTGCGCCAGGCCCAGGGCGATGGTCCGGTTCTCCTCGCTCGTCAGGTAGATGAGGGGCCCCATGAAGTCGTTCCAGGCGGCCAGGACCGAGAAGATCATGACCGTCAGCAGGGCCGGCTTCGACAGGGGCAGGACGATCTGCCAGAAGATGCGCCATTCGCCGGCCCCGTCCAGCCGGGCCGCCTCCAGCAGTTCCTCCGGAATCGTCATGAAGAACTGCCTGAGCAGAAAGATGAAGAACGCGTTGCCGAAGAACGCCGGCACCGTCAGCGGCAGGAAGGTGTCGACCCACTGGAGTTTCGAGAACATGATGAAGACCGAGATCATGGTGACCTGGGCCGGGATCATCATGGTGGCTATCAGCAGGCCGAAGAGGAACCCCCGGTCGGGCCACTTCAGGCGGCTGAAGGCGTACGCCGCCATCGAGCACGACAGCAGCGTCCCGGCGGTCGAGAAGAACACGATGATGAGCGTGTTGCCGGCGTACTTGATGGCCGGGAACTCGAACAACGCCTCCCGGTAGTGCTCCAGCGTTACCGGGAACATGAGTTCCTTCAGCCGCGGCGAGTTCTCCAGGGCTCCCTCGAACTGTTCCTCGCTGCCCAGGTAGGGCAGCCACCGCGGCGGCAGTTTGAACATCAGCGTGTCCGGCTTGATCGAGGTCGAGACGAGCCACAGGAACGGGCCCAGGAACACGACCAGCAAGCCCACCAGGACGAGGTGGACGAGGGAGTTGGTCATCTGCCTGTGTCCGCGTGCGCCCGGCATCAGGGCTTCCCCCCCTCGTAGTAGACCCATCGTCTTGCCAGCAGGAACTGGACGCCCGTCACGACCAGGATGAAGATGAACAGCACCCACGCCATGGCGCTGGCGTACCCCATGTTCAGGTCCTGGAACGCCTGCCGGAACAGGTACAGGACGTAGAACAGGGTCGAGTTCACGGGCCCGCCGTTCGTCATCAGGTACGCCTGGGTAAAGACCTGGACGGCGCCAATGACCCCCATGACCATCATGAAGAAGGTGGCGGGCGAGATCATCGGTACCGTGATGTGCCAGAAACTGCCCCAGGCCCCCGCGCCGTCGATGCGGGCCGCCTCGTAAAGCGAGCGCGGCACACCTTGCAGAGCCGCCAGGAAGATGATCATCCCCCCGCCCACCCCCCAGAACCCCATGATGATGAGGGCCGGCTTCGAGCAATACTCGTTGCTGAGCCACGGAATGGGCTGGATGAGATCCGGCAGCCCGACAGCCAGAAGGCCCGCGCCCACGTAATCCAGGGCGACGTTGATGAGGCCGAACTCGCCGTTGAACAGCCACGCCCACAGCAGGCTCCCCGCGACGGCCGGCACGACCGTCGGCAGGTAGAAGCACGTCCGGTACAGCGCGCGGCCGCCGATGGGCCGGTTCAGCAGCAGGGCCAGGCCCAGGCTCAGCCCCAGGCCCACCGGCACGCTGACGGCCGCGAAGTAGAACGTGTTCCAGAGGGCCGTCAGGAAGTAGCGGTCCTGGGTAAAGAGTTGGCGGTAATTTTCCAGGCCGACCCACGTGGCCGGGCGGATGATCTCATACCGCGTGAAACTATACACCAGCGCCGCCAGGACCGGGCCGACCATGAAGATGAAGAACCCCAGGATCGCCGGTGCCGCGAAGAGGTATCCCGCCAAGGCCTGCCGGCGCCCCAGTTGCATGCCCTTGATCCGCCGGTACGAGTACCAGGCCCGGACACCCAGGAGCAGGACGAGGCCGGCGCCGATGGCCCCGCCCCAGACCCGCCAGTCGATGGGCTCGCCCCGCGTCTCTTCGAGAAACCGGTCGAGGGTCTCCTGGCACACCTGGTTCGCCACGTCCAGGGCCTGCTGGGGCGTGAGTTTCTGATGAATCACCTGGTCGACCGCCGCGCTCATCTCGGTGATGATGGTCTGGCCGACCGGCGTAATGGGCCGGTACAGGCTGTGCGTCATCTGGTCGATGGCCAGACGCCAGAACGCGCTCTGCTGGAAGAATGGGTCGTCGCTGGCGCTGCGTCGGGCGGGCAACTTGTTGCTGGAGGTGGCCATGTACCGCTGCGACTCGTCCGTCAGGATGAACTTGGCGAACGCCCAGGCGCCCTCGACGCACACCGGGCCACGCGGAATGACCAGGCTGAAGCCGCCCGACCACGTCGCAGGCACGCCGTCGTCGGCGTACGGACACGGGGCGGCGCCCCACTCCATGTCGGCCCCGTACTTCTGGACCGTCGAGAGTTCGCCCACGTCGAGCACGATCATGGCGATCTTGCCGGTGATGAAGGGGTTCTGGGCGTCGGCGCCGAACCCGCCGCTCAGCGTCAAGAGGTCCTCCAGACCGTACTCGAGCGAAAAATCGCGGATCCACTCCAGGGCCTCGACGTTCTTCGGGGCGTTCAGCGTCACGGTCCGCCCGTCGTCCGATAGAAACCGGCCACCCTTCTGCCAGCCGTACAGGTACAGCGACCCGACGTTGCCCCAGATAGGGACGTAGCCGACCTGGTCGAACCGGCCGGACGACCGGCGCTGAGTCAGCCGCCGCGAGTACTCCCTGAGTTCGCTCCAGGTCCGGGGCGGCTTCTCGGGGTCCAGGCCCGCCTCGCGAAACGCCTTCTTATTGTAGTAGAGGACCCGGACGTCGGTGTCGTACGGGACGGCGTAGGCGTGGCCGTCGTAGAAACACTCCTCCCAGGGGGCCCGGAAGAAGTCCTCGCCGCGGATGCCGTCGCGGGCCAGAAGATCGTCGAGCGGCCGGAAGGCCCCCCGGCCGGCGAAACTCGCCACCAGGAACCGGTCAAAGATCGAGACGTCGGGCGGCACGTTGCCCGCCACCGCCGGCAGCATCTTCGAGTGGATGTGCTGGTACGGAATGTCGACCTTCTTGACCCGGTACGCCGACTGCCCCGCGTTGAACCGATCCACCAGGTCCGCGATGACCCGCTGCTGGTCGCCCGTGGTGAAGAGGTTCCAGAAGACGATCTCGGTCCGCTCGTCGGGGGAGGGCGCAGCCTGGGCCGCGGCCACGATGCTCACGGCGATGGCGGCGGCCATGGCGGAGAGGCCTGGTGGTAGCATTCGGCCGAGCACACGCATAGGCCGCGATTATAGAGGCCCGGCCGCGGGGCGCAAAAAGGATTATGACCCCCGCCCCGCGGCGTCTGCGGCGAAGGCTTGATTCCCGCCCGCTCGCCGCTATGCTTGCCCCTGGTTTGGGCCGGCCGCGGTGCCGGTCTCGGAGGTGGAGATGGGGTGGCGGTGGTATCCTGCGCCAGGGGTGGGTCAGGCGGTGTCCGAGGCGCTGCGCGAGGCGTTTCGGCCCGAGCGCATCGCCCCGATGGCGGCAGGATTCGACCGGCGCGTCAAGTGCCGCGGCTACGGTTGCCTGGCGGCGACGCCGCAACTGCCAGGCGGGGTGTTCGTCAAGGTCTTCGAGCACGATACCCCCTGGCGGCGACTCCGGCACGCCCTGGGGCGCAGCGGCGCGGTCCGGGAATTCGGCCGCGCCGTGAGGTTGTGGCAGATGGGCGTCCCCACGCCCCAGCCGCTGGCCCGCGTCGATGAGGTCGGCCCGCTCGGCTGCCGCGCGACGTACTTGCTGACGGAGTTTGCCGCCGGGGCCCGATCGCTCCGCGAGGTGCTTCAGGAAGTGGCCGGGCCGCACGAGGAGGCGTTCCGCCGGACGGCCCAGGGCGTGGCCGAGTCGCTCGCCCAACTGGCGGCGCGGGGCATCGTCTCGCGCGACATGAACTGCGAGAACGTCCTCGTGACGGCCGGGGCCGACGGCGGGGCCGATCGGGTGCAGCTGGTGGACCCGCGGCACGTCGAGTTCCGGCCCGGGCCGTGGCCGGAGGCCGTGCCCGAGATGCTGGTGATCCTGGCCGGCACGCTCCTGGCGGCCGGCGTCGAGGAGCGGCTGGTGGCGGCGCTGGTCGAGGCGGCCACGGCGAGGGCGGCGGCCGAGGCGGGCGACCGGCCGGAGGCGTCGGTCGATGGGGTCCTTCGGCAAGGCCGGGAGTTCGGGAACCACATGCAGATACGCGACATCCGAAAAGGCAAACGGCCGGCCGCCGACCTGAACGTCGTGGCCGACCATTACCAGACGCTTCGCGACGCCGTCAATTACCGCGACCAGCGGTTTGCCCGGTCGCCGCACCACAGCCGCATCGAACGGGCCGAGCGGTCGCTGGTGGAGCGGATCGTCCGCGACTTGGGCGTCCGGGGCGAGGTGTTGGACGTCCCGTGCGGGTCGGGTCGGTTCTTTGCGGCGCTGGCGGCAGCCGGAGCCCGGGTGGTGGGGGCCGACATCGCCGCCCCCATGGTCGAACTGGCCCGCGGCGCCGCCGGGACGCCCGTGCCGTGCCTGCTGGCCGATGCCCGGCATCTGCCCTTCGGCGACGGTGGGTTCGACCTGGTGTTTGCGATGCGCCTGCTGCATCGTGTGCCGAGCGCGGCCGAGCGGGTGGCGGTGCTGGCGGAACTGGCCCGCGTCAGCCGCGGGTGGGTGCTGTTCTCGTTCTACAACCGTCGGACGCCGCGCGGTCTGCGCGACTGGATCCGCCGGCGCTACCCCGGCGAGACCCGGGCCCGCATTGGCCGCGACGTGGCTGAGGCCGGTCTGCGCCTCGTGCGGTTTCTGCCCGTGGCGCCGCTCGACCGCCAGACGCTGGTGCTGTGCCGGGCAGGGGGGACGGAGTAGTCCTACAACGCTACTTGCCGCGCGGCGGCCTTCCCAGGCCGCCGCGATTGGGCCTGAGGCATGTTCCTGGCG
>Ga0307379_10007942_pt1 | contig 14354 bp, 10 predicted proteins | sample UN2MG_FD_202237 | JGI IMG/M metagenome (GOLD analysis project Ga0307379, IMG submission 202237) | Soil microbial communities from Risofladan, Vaasa, Finland - UN-2 | ecosystem: Environmental > Terrestrial > Soil > Coastal area > Acid sulfate soil | place: Finland: Risofladan, Vaasa | collected... | reverse complement strand
GGCGCACAATCCCCTGCGCCTGCACGCGGCCTACTTCCTCTGCCCGCGCAACGAAGAGGTCCGAGAATGGTACGCGGAACTGCTGCAGGACCTTGCCCGCAGGTACCCGACTCTGGACGGGATCGAACTCTGCGAACCGGTCGTCAACTGGTTCGGCGAACAGGCCTGCCACTGTGACGTTTGCCGCGAGGCTTTCGCGGAAGCGCACCCTGGGGAGCCTGTCGGGAAAGAGGTGTGGCGGAGGTTCAGGGCGCAGGGCCTGACAGATTTCTTGTCGCGCTGCATGAAGGCCGTGTCTGAGGAAGGCATAGATACGTACATCATGACCATTAGCGACGCCTGGAGCAATGGCGCCATTCTCTCACCCCGGAGGCAGGCGGAGGAGTCGGGCTTCGATCTCGAGGCGCTGCTGGACGGCCCCTATCCGCCGGACTGGGTCAACTTCGAGATCATCTGGCAGCAGTGGGCCGCCATTTATGGAACAGAGACGTTCAACTACGACTGGGCCGAGGAGACGGCTCGACGGCTCGTGCGGCGCACCGATGGACGAGCGAACGTGGTGCTGCATGTGGAGCTGACGGACTTCGGCAATCAGCGCATGACGCCGACGAAGATCGCCGAGACCATCGCCAGGGTAGAGAAGGCGCAGCCTGGTGGAGTGGAATGCTACCACTCCGGCGCCATCGATCGTAAAGCGGCCTGGCCGGTGCTCAAGCAATCATACGAGGATCTCCCGTGAACGGCATGACCTTCGCCCTGGCGCGCGACCTTCTGCTGGGTCTCTGCCTCATCGGAGCCTGGTCGATCATCGGCTTCTACACGGTGCTGACTGTCGCGGGCTTCATCTACTCGCGGGAGGCCCGCCGAAACCGCGCGCCGGAACCCGAGGAGTGGCCCGGCGTTTCGATCCTCGTGCCGGCCCACAATGAAGAAATCGTCATGGCCGGGACGCTGGAGAGCTTGCTGCATCTCGACTACCCGCGCGACAAGATCGAAATCATCGTCATCGACGACTCCTCGACCGACCGAACGCGGCGAGTCATCGAGCACATGATGGCCGCCGACCGACGCTTGAAGCTCGTCGCCATCCCCCCGGGCCTCGGTGGGAGAGGCAAGTCACACGCCCTGAATCAGGGGGTGCGCTACGCCACTCACGACGTGCTCGCGGTCTACGATGCGGACAACGCGCCGGAGCCGCAGTCGCTGCACATGCTCGTGTCCGAACTCATGGCCAACGACCACCTGGCAGCCGTCGTCGGGAAAGTTCGCACTCTCAACAGATCGACCAACCTGCTGACGCGGTGCGTCAACATCGAGTTCATCAGCTTCCAATGGATCATCCAGGCCGGGCGGTGGCGGCTGCTCGGGCTCGCCTCCCTGCCGGGGACCAACTACGTCATACGAAGAGAGGCGCTGCAGCGCGTCGGCGGCTGGGACGAAGGCGCCATAGCCGACGACGCCGAGCTCACGGCGAGACTCGGCCAGGATGGTTACCAGGTCAAGTTCGCCCCCTACGCGGTCACCTGGGAGCCCGAGCCCCAGCACTGGGGGGTGTGGCTTCGCCAGAGGCTGCGCTGGGCGCGGGGAGGCACCTACGTGGTGCGCAAGTTCCTCCCTCGCATCTTCCGCCTGCGTCGCCGAGAGCTCGTGCTCGAAGTGCTGCACATGCTCACCATCTATCACGTCTTCTTTCTCGTGCTGGTTCTGTCGGACCTCATATTCCTCTGCGGCATCATCGCAGGCATCGCATCTCAGCCCGTGGGCGGCCCCCTTCTGCTGCTCTGGGCACTCGCGCTGGCGATCTTCCTTCTGCAATTCTCCATCAGCCTGGCCTTGGAGGGGGAGAACACCCCAATCAATTTGCTCGTCACGCTCGCCATGTATTTCACCTACTGCCAGCTCTGGCTCTACGTCTGTGCTAAAGCGCACTATCTGGATGTGGTAAGACAAGAGAGACTGAGCTGGGAGAAAACCGTGCGAGTCCCTTTGGCGACCCGGTCGCCGGGTCGGTAGCGAGAGCAGAACGGTCTTCGAATGAGCTTTGAGTACGACGCTGTGAGAAGCATCGGGCTGTTCCTGGCGGGCCTGATGGGAGCAGCGCTTGGTCTTCGCCTGCTCTTCAGGTGGCGATATGCGACGGCCCTCGCCCGCGCGCGGCGCATTGCGGCCAGACTCCGGGCCCAGGCCACCACCCTCTCCGCGGTCGAGGACCGGTCGGCCGCCGTGGAGGAGCTGATCGAGTTCTCCGATTCGCGCGCCGCCGCGGCAGCCGTACGCGAAGTGCTCGGCGAGCACGACGACACGATTCGATCCGCCGCCATCGAAGTGCTGCGGCAGACCCGCGCCCTGGACGGGTGGCGGAGGGATCTGCGCAGAGGCAGGTTCCGAGCCAAGCTCAATGCCATCGAGGCTCTGGGCGAGGTGGGAGACGAGCGCGCCATCGAGGAGCTGCTCGAGGCGCTCGGCGACGATGACCCCGACATAGCCCGGGCCGCTTCCCGCGCCATCTGCGCCCGAGATGCCGACTATGCCTGCGAGCGTCTTGCCGATGCCCTCTCCTCCCCCAACCGACGCCTGGCGGAGACGGCCGCCGCCGGGCTCGTGCATATGGGGGAAGATGCGGTGGACTATCTCGTCGGCCAGCTTGGCAGCATCCGTCCCGAGACGCGGCGGCTGGCCGCCGAGTCGCTCGGGAGCATCGGCGGCGACAAGCTCAAGGACGTGCTGCTTCCCCTGCTGACCACGGACCCGGACCCGGAGGTCCGAGCGGCCGTCGCTGCATCGCTGGCCCGGGTGGACGGCCACACGGCGACACTCGAGATTCAGCGTCTGGCGCGCTCCGACCCCGACTGGTTCGTCAGGGCGCGAGCCTACTCCCTGCTGGCAGAGATGGAGGCCGAAGGCGCCAGTCAGTACCTCCTCGACGGCCTCGCCGCATTCGATCCCGAGCTGGCCGAGCTCTCCGAGAACGGCCACAACGTAGAGGTCTTCAGCGAGGGATCACGACGCGTCCGCCAGGCGATCGTAGCCGGGCTGAGAATGCTCGGCTTCACCGAGGATGAGATCGCGGCGGCCCGGCGAGGTGGAACGACGGCGGCGCTCTCCCCGGAACAGCTCGAGGAAGCGACGGCCGCCGCCAGTCTGCTCGGCAGTCGCGACCCTGCCCAGCGGGCGGAAGGCGTGCGGCGCCTGAGCGAGATCGGAGCCGTCGCCGCGGAGCCACTCACAGCAGCCCTTCGCGATCCCGATCCGATGGTGCGGGCAGAGATCGCTCGCTCGTTAGGAAGAATCGGCTGCCGTGACTCAGTGGGAGCGCTCGCCGAGTGTCTCAGGGACCCCGACCCGAACGTCAGGCTCGCCGCATCCACGGCGCTGCGGGCAGTGGTAACCCGGGAAGCGGCGAAAGAGCTCACCGACTAGCCGGTCGCGAAACGCCCACCTCATCCACCCCGCGAGGCGAGAAACCCGTCGAGCTCCGCCGCCGTCGGCAGCGACGGGATGACGCCCCGGCGCGTGCAGGTAAACGCCCCCGCGGCGTTGGCGTAGGTCATGACCTCTCGCAGGTGCTCCCCCGTGATCTTCGCACCCTTGGGGGCGTACATCAACTGGGACAGCATGGCCGCAACGAAGGCATCCCCCGCGCCCAGCGGATCCACCACCTCCACGGCGAACCCAGCCACCTCGCCGCGAGTCTCACCGTCGTCGTAGTAGCAGCCCCGCTCCCCGAGCGTCACCACCACCAGCCGCGGCCCCACGTCCAGGATCTTCCGCACCCCGCCTTCGAGGTCGTGCGTTCCGGTGATGAACTCCCATTCCTCCGCCGCGCAGTGCACGACGTCTGCCAGCGCCATCGCCTCCCAGATACGACCCTTCCCCTCTCTCGGATCCTGCCACAGCGTCGGCCGCCAGTTCGGGTCATACGAGACGAGCAGTCCTGCCCCCCGCGCCATCGCCGCAGCGTGAATCGTCGCCTCGCGCGCGGGCGACCGGCTGAGGCTCACCGAGCCGAAGTGAAAGAGCCGCGCCGACTTAAGGTAGGCCGGGTTGACGTCTTCCGCCGTGAGCAGGGCATCGGCGCCGGGGTTCCGGTAGAAGCAGATGTCTTTCTCCCCATCGCTGCGCGTGGCGACGAAGGCCAGTGTCGTGCGGGCACCCTCGCTTACTCGGAGCAGCTCGATATCGACTCCCTCGCGATCGAGCGTCCTCCGGAGAAACTCCCCGAAAGGGTCCTTGCCGATCTTGCCGACGAAACCTGTGCTGACGCCCAGACGCGCCAGTCCGACCGCCACGTTCGCCGGGGCGCCCCCGGCGGCCCCCGTGAAATCGGGGAGATCCGTGAGCGAGACGTCCTTCTCGATGGACACGAAATCGACAAGCAGTTCGCCTAGGGCAATCGCTTCAGGCAACCTACGCCTCCCGCGGGAAGATCCAGTCGTTTCCTCCCCCGGCATTGTTTCGACGTGGATGCTTCCCATCCTCCCGCATCTTCCCCCGAGAGGATGACGCGAACGGCCGCTCGAATGCAAGAGACTGGGGACGCGTTGCAAGGAGAAGATGATCGGATGCAGTTGCCAGCCTTCGTAGAAGTCGAGCAAGCTCTCTATTCGAAAAGAGTCGCTGACCTCCCGGCTGCCGTCCGCCGCGCATGGGAGGCGGTTGGATGCGAGCGCCGAATCCGCGCGGGCGACCGGGTCGCCATTACGGTTGGCAGCCGGGGGATCGACAACCTCGCCACCATCGTCGGCCTGCTCGTAGAGACCCTGAAAGAGGCCGGGGCCAAGCCCTTCATCCTTCCCGCCATGGGCAGCCACGGCGGCGCCACCGCGGCAGGACAGACCGCTCTGCTCGCATCGCTCGGCCTCACGCCCGCCTCCGTCGGAGCCCCCATTCGCGCCTCCATGGCCACCACTGAGGTCGGGAGCACGCCCGGCGGGATTCCGGTCTATGCGGCGCGCGAGGCGTTGAACGCAGACGGTCTCGTGGTGCTGAATCGGGTCAAGCAACATACCGACTTCACCGGCGATTACGAGAGCGGGCTCGCCAAGATGCTGGCGATAGGCGTGGGCAAGAGAGAGGGCGCGGCGGCCCTGCACTCCCGACGCTGCAAGAGCCTGCGGGAGGATATCCCCAGCGCCGCCAAGCTCCTGATCGAGCGCCTGCCCGTGCTGGGCGGCATCGCCATCCTCGAAAACGGATATCACCAGACGGCCGAGCTTGTGGGCCTCCCGCCCAATGAAATCATGGTCAGAGAGAAGGCCCTGCTGCGCCGCGCCCGCCGCACGGCGGCTCGCCTTCCGTTCCGCGATATCGACCTTCTCATCGTCGACTGGATCGGAAAGGACGTCAGCGGCGTGGGTTTCGATACCCACGTCATCGCCCGCAGGATGGTCTGGGGAGAGCCCGAGTTCCGCGGAAGCGCCGTGGGGGTGGTCGCCGCTCTCGACCTTACGCCTGGCTCCCATGGCAACGCCCTCGGCCTGGGCCTGGCAGATCTGGTAACGGAGCGACTCCTCCGGAAAGTCGATTGGCCGGCGGTGCAGACGAACGTCCTGCACACAGGCTTCCTGAACCGAGCGAAGCGCCCACTTGCGTTCCGCAACGACCGCGATCTCATCCGAGCCGCCTTCGTAGCTCTGGGCGACCCCGACCCGAAGCACGTGCGCATCGTGCGCATCGCCGACACCCTCCATCCCGGCCGCGCCTGGATCTCGGAGGGTCTGCTGAAAGAGGCGCGGCAATGCCCTCCGACCAAGGTGCTTGGCGAGCCGTCCGCGTTGACGTTCGACCGCGCCGGAAACCTCAAGCGGCTGAGGCGACGGATGGATTGACCTAGCGGGGAACGGTGACCAGCCTCTCGATGGCGTCCGCCACCGCGCTCTCGTTGTTCGTCAGCGGAGACACCCAATCGGAGGCGGCGGCGGCATCCTCATTGGAGTTCGCCACTGCCACCCCACAGCCGGCCGCTTCCAGCATCGAGACATCGTTGAAGTTGTCGCCGAAGGCGAGCGTCAGGTCCCTATCGATGCCGTAGTGGTGACAGAGACCCATGAGGGCCCGGCCCTTCCCGGCCTCGCGATGATAGAACTCCAGATACTCCGGGTTCGTCCTCATCACCGTCACCTCCGCCCCCCACCGCTCCCGCCAGACTTCGTACAGCTCGTCCCGATGGCGGGGGTTCGGCTCCCCCGGCACGGTCGGGTCGGTGACCACGATCAGCTTCGTCGGCTCGCTCCCGCGGAAGCGCTCCAGGTCTGGGACGAACTGATAGACGGCTCCCGTCTGACGGGCATAGAGGTCGGCGAACCGCCTCAGCTCGGTATCATCTCGGGCATAGAGCTTCTCGTCGACGTAGTAGTTGAGGTGGAAGTGCTCCCGCCGCGTGTAGTCGATCATCTCGTCCGCGTAGCGCGCGGGCAAAGGGGTCTCGAGTACAACTCCGCCGCCGGCCGCCCGCGATTTGCGAGCCACCGCGCCGTTGTAGGCGATCGTGGGACCGTCCATGCCCATCACATCGTAGAAGGGCCGAATGTTGTCCGTCATGCGGCCGGAGGCGAGGACAACGATGCCGCCCGCTTCCGAGAACCCCTTGAGAGCGGCCGCGTCCGCCGATGAGATTCGACCCTCGTCATCGAGGAGCGTTCCGTCGAGGTCCAGTGCGATCACGCGAAACGGTTTGGGGGCAGGTTGATGTCGAGCCATGGCCTACCTGACTTCGTGGCGGCGACGCGCCCTCCCTTCCGAGGCGCTACAAGCGAAACCACATATGGTATATTGAAGGTGAGCGGGGCGAGAAAGGAGATGCCGGTGGACAGAGGCGAGCGAGCAATGAAGGTAATCGGGGTGGTCCTCATCATCTGTACCGCGATGGCCTGTCTCGGCTGGGGTTTGAGCCGTTGCGCGGCTCAGCAAGACGAGGTCGGCCGCTACCAGGTCGCCGTTCCGGATCTGGTGCTCGACACAGCAACGGGCAGACTGGTGAACTCAACGGGGCAGGTGCTGGAGCAGCCCGTCGATCCGACTGGCGAGGAGATCGGCCGCTACTCCGTCGACGGATACGTAACCGCCGTCACCCGCCGTGCCGGCCTCGACGTCATCAATCAACCCGTCGTCTGGCCCGAGCTGATCAAGGGATACGTGGTGCTCGACACGCAGACGGGGCTGATCGTCAGAGAGAAGATATACTACAGGCAGGCGCTCCAGAAGAACGATCTGTAGACGGCAAGCGGGAAGGGCAAACTTCTAAGAGACGCGGGCGCGCCCCTCGGGGCCGCCCGCTTTCTTTTTCGGCCGAAGGGGGGCTTTGCTCAGGCCGAAGACCAAGGATGTCGAATCTTGTAAACAAGATACGCGATTCCACGCGGCGCTTCAATTGACGCCCCCAACCCCGTGCTGTATCCTCCCGCGTGGAGTCAGCAGAGGCGGGCCGGTGGGACATCGCCGACAGGGGGCTGGGTTGCCGGCGACACCGTGGGCCAGATAGCACTGCTTTCATTCCCACCTATGCTGATCCAATACTACCGGCCTCGGGCTAGGGAGTAGGAACCGTGGACAGGGCACGCAACAGCAATGTAGGCTGGTTTCCCGCGCGGGGCTCCTATGAGGAGGCGGTGCTGAGCTGGCAGGAGCAGATCGACCAGTCTTTCCGCCGCCGCGATCTGGAAGCCCAAAGGACAGGATCAGAGCCGCAGTCTCGTCAGGAGAGCAGCTCGCGTTCGACAGGCATTGCCGCGGACTGACACCTCTCTCGCTCAATGCGCACGTTGGACGGCTGAGCGCGATGACCGGCGACAGTTGAGGGTGGGGAGATGTCATTTCTCATCTCCCATGGAGAAGAGGGCGGAGCCTGCTCCGCCCTCTTCCTTGGCCCGGGGAGGGGGCACGGCACAAACGTGGAACCTGTGCACTATCCTGCTGGAACCGGTATCAGTGGATCTCCATGGCTCGCTGCGTAATCGCCGGTGTGATAGTCACCTACGCGCTCGCCGTATTTCAGGCTACGCTCGGCTCGCGGCTGGCCATTGCGGGGGTGTCTCCCGATCTCCTCTTCCTCTGGACCGTCTGCCTCGGCCTCCTCAGCGGTCCCCGCGTGGGCGCTCTCGTCGGTTTCGCCTCCGGCGCGCTCGAAGGCTCTCTACGCCAGGCGCTGATCGCAGCCCTCGGCCTCAGTAAAGGCTTCAGCGGCTTCGCCGCGGGGCTTCTGGCCACCAAGATGTTCCGGGAAAACTGGTTCGTCTCGGCGATCTCTGCGGCCCTCCTCACACTCGTCAACGAAACCCTGTTCCTGCTCGTATCCCACCAGGACACCTGGACGCACGCAGGTCGCCTCATCGCCGGTAGAATGGTCTACCACGCGCTGCTCGCGCCAATCGTCTTCGCCCTCATCGCACGCGCGAGAGAGGCGCTCGTGGGGCAGCGGGCGGAGGTGGGTTGAGCGATGTCCCAGCGGCTCATCATGCTGCGCGTCCTCGTCGTGCTCCTCTGTGTCCTGGTCCTCGGTCGCCTCGTCCAGCTCCAGGTCATCCAGGGCAATCGCAACCGCGAGCTGGCCGACGAGAATCGCATCCGCGTCGTGCGCCGCCTCGCCCCGCGGGGCAACATCTACGACCGCAGCGGTCGTCTGCTCGCCAGCAGCCGCCTCGCCTTCTCCGTCAGCGTCGTTCCTGCAGAGCTCCACCTCACGGGATCCGAAGACCCCGGCGCCGGCTTGGCCGAGCTGCTCGGCATCCCGGAGGATGATCTCCTCTCCCGCCTCCACCGCCAGGGCGCCGCCCGCTACGACGCCGTCCCTATCTATCGAGACGCCGCGCCCGAGGTCGTCGCCCGTCTCGAAGAGCATTCCCCCTATCTCTCCGGCGTGAGCGTGCTCGCCGACGCCGTGCGCTACTACCCCGAGGGGAAGCTTGCGGCCCACGTCCTGGGCTACGTGCGCGAGATCAGCAGCGAGGAGCTGGCGCGCCCCGAGAACGCCGGCTATCGACGACTCGACCTCATCGGCAAGGCCGGCGTCGAGAAGGTCGCAGAACACATCCTCCGGGGCGTCGACGGGGGAGATCAGATCGAGGTCGACGCGGGCGGCCGCCGGGTCAGGACCCTCGGGACCATGCCGCCCCAGTCCGGTCGCAGTGTATGGCTCACCCTCGACATCGACCTCCAGCGGGCCGCCCAGGAAGCCCTCGGCGATCGCCCCGGTGCGGTCGTAGCTATCGACCCCTGGACCGGCGACGTGCTCGCCTTGGTGAGCAGCCCCTCCTACGACCCGAACCTCTTCGTCGGAGCACTGAGCCCCGAGGACTGGAGTCGATTGAGCGGCCCCGGCCACCCCCAACACAATCGCGCGCTGACATCCCGCTATCCTCCCGGCTCTCTGCTCAAGATCGTCACGGCCGCAGCCGCCCTCGAATCCGGGGAGTCCGATACCGGCGACCACTTTCGGTGCCAGGGCGTCTACCGCATCGGCTCCTGGGGCCTTCGCTGTTGGAAGCGAGAGGGGCACGGCGACCTCAGCTTCACACAAGGCTTTGCCAAGTCCTGCAATGTCATGTTCGCCACGCTCGGGCGGCGCGTCGGCCCCGAGCGCCTCGCCGAAATGGCGCGCCGTTTCGGGCTCGGCTCCCGCTCCGGCATCGACCTGCCCGAGGAGGCCGAAGGCCTTATCCCGACTCCCGATTGGAAGCGCACGACGCGCCGAGAGAGCTGGTACCCGGGAGACACGTGTCAGATGGCCGTGGGGCAAGGCGACTGCCTCGTCACGCCCCTTCAGATGGCGCTCGAAGTGGCCGTCGTCGCCAATGGCGGAGGCCTCGTGCAGCCACATGTGCTTCGCCGCGTCGATGGAGAGACAGCCGCCCGCCCCGCCGAGATCCGCCGATCGCTCGGGCTCCGCCCCTCCACCATCGCCGCCTTGCGCGCGGGGATGGAGGGCGTCGTCTCCCCCGGAGGCACCGCCGCCCTCATCGCCACCGACCGCTACGGCATCGCGGGCAAGACCGGCACCGCCCAAGCTCCGGGCGGCCCGCCGCACGCATGGTTCGGCGGCTACGCTCCCGCGGAGAACCCCACGCTGGCGATCGCGGTCGTCGTCGAGCACGGCGGCGGTGGCAGCGCTATGGCCGCGCCCATCGCCCGCCACATGTTCGACACAGCCCTGCTGCCGGAGGCCGAGCGCCCCACCTGGCAGGCCCCGGGAACATCATCTCAACAGCCCGCGCGCCTCGGAGAATAGCCGATATGCTCTCCCTCCTCCCGATCCTCTCACTCCTCGCCGCGATCTGCAATCCCGTCGCCGCCGCACCCGCGACCGGCGCCGCTCCACCGCCCGTCGGCATCGAGCTCACCTACGACCGCCCTCTCGGCCAGGTCGCGCAATACCGTATGACCCTCGACGCACGAGGCGAGCAGAGGAGCCTCGGAGAGCGCCTTCCGGTTCGCTGGAAGGCGCAATTCGAGCTTGTCGAAGAGGTGGTGGCGAAGGGAACCGATGGCACGCTCTGGCTCCGAGTGCGTGCGCGGCTTCTCGACGTGACGGATTCCGCCGGCACCCTCGCCGGTGGAATGCCGGCTCGGTGGCCCACCCTCCAGGTGCGGCTGACGCCTCGCGGAGAGCTGATCGACGTCTCACCGGCGATCGGCGAGCCGGACCCGGGACCGCGGGAGCGCGGCCTCGCCTCTCTCATGGCGCAGCCGGGGGCGATCGTGCTGCCGGACGGGAGGGTGCAGGTCGGAGAGGAATGGACGTATGAGTCCGGTGGCATCCGCCAGGCCAGCCGTCTCCTGTCGATCTCAGCGCCCGGAGGCGACGAGGTCGCTCGCATCGCCAGCACCGGGTCGTCGCCGCTGGCCCTCGACGAGGCCAGCCCGGCGCTGGGGCTGACGACCCACCTCACCGGGCGAGTGCAGCAGGAATCCGAGGTTCACCTTCTCGTCGCCAGAGGTCTCGTGGCGCGCCACACGGGCGAGATGCGCCTGGAGACGAAGTCCGAGGCCGCGCTGGGCCTCCCGGACGGACCAGCCGCCTTCGAAATGGAGACTGACCTGAGAGTGACATTCGATGTTCAGCTCGTCGCGATCGACGGCCAATCGGTCGAACGCCGCTGAGGAGTTAAGCACTCATGCCGTTTGGCGAGGCGTTCGGCGTCGTGTTCAAGATCGTGATCTGCGCCCTCATTGCGTTCGCGGGCGGATTCTGGATCCTCTCCGGCTGGTTCGACCGGCGGCTCTCAGGGCGCGAGGCCCTCGTGCTCGGCTTGGGGCTCTTGGTGCTCATGTTCTACTCGATCTCCCTGGCGCTCACAGGGGGACCAGGAATCCTCATTCTGTTCGGGGTCGTCTTCGGCGCCGCGTTCGTGCTTCGGAGCCTCGCTGGATACGCCGAGCGCTCGACTACCAAGCGGCTGGACGACGCCGATATCGCCAAGTACACAGAGGCCATCGAGCAGTACCCCGACAACCCTCACGCCCATTCACTGTTGGCCGACGTCTACCGCCGTCTCGGAGAGCACTCGCGCGCAACCGAGGAGTACGAGATCGCCCTGAAGATCGACCCGGGGCTCAAAGAAGAGCGCTACTGGTTGGAGAGGATGCGGTCGGAGATCGAGAGACTGGCGAGCGGACAAATGTGCTGTCCTCGCTGCGGGACTGCACGGCGGGACGCAGAACTGGAATGTCTGGAGTGCGGGCGAGCCTACTCCAGCATCGAGACCTGGCGCCACGCCTTCCAGACGATGAAGCCGTCGAGAAGGGCCCTGTGGCTCGGTCTCGCCCTGGGCGCGGCGGCCGCACTGACGGCGGCGCTGACTCTCGTCCAAGGCGCAGGGAACCTGGTGATCTTTGCCGCGCTTGTGGCCGCCCCGTTGGTCATCATCGTGATGAGCGCCCGCATGCGGCGGCGAAGCGGATGAGCACCTATCTCACGCATGGAGTCGAGCGAACATGACCGGATTTGACCTCTGGACCCTGCTTGTCATCGGAGCGCTGGCCCTCAGCGCATGCAACTCAGCCGGCGCTGAGGCGGGAGCAGTCCAGCAGCGCACGCTCCCCAACGGGCTCGAAGTCCTCGTCCAGGAGGACCACTCGGCCCCCCTCGTCTGCTCCTTCATCTGGTATCGCGTGGGCATGCGCCACGAGCCCGCGGGCGAGGCCGGCATCAGCCACTTCCTCGAACACATGGCCTTCAAGGGGACCGAGCGGCTCAGCGGCCGCGAGATGAACCGGCTCGTCACCGCCAAGGGCGGATACCTGAACGGGTTCACCTCGATGGACTACACCGCCTACGTCGAGACGCTTCCCCCCGATTCCCTCGATCTCGCCTTCGACATCGAGTCCGAACGCATGGCCAAGTGCGTCCTCACCGCGGAGGACATAGAGGCCGAGAAGGGGGTCGTGATCTCGGAGTTCGAGGGCGCGGAGAACGATCCCGCCTTCCTCCTGCGGCGGCGCGTCATGGCCGAGCAGTTCCCTGGACAGCCCTACGGCCGGACCGTCATCGGCGAGAAAGACGACCTTCGTTCTCTGACGAAAGAGAAGGTTCTGTCCTACTACAAGAACCACTACGCGCCCAACAACGCCGTGCTCGTCATCGTCGGCGACATCGAGACCGAGGCCGTCTTCCGCAAGGCCGAGCAGTACTTCGGCCCCATTTCCAGCGACAGCCCCGTGCCCGCCGTCCCGAACCGGGGGCGGGGTCCCACGGGCGAGAAGCGGGTCACGCTCGAAGTGCCCGGCAGAACGCCCTATCTCCAGGCCGTCTACGAGGTGCCCCCCATCCAGCATCCCGATCACGTTGCCCTCGAAGTCTTCCAGAACATCGTCAGCAGCGGCCGGACCAGCCGACTCTATCCCGCCCTCGTCCACAGCGGCCTGGCATCGGGCGCCGGCGGCTGGCAATACGAGAACCCCGAGCCCACCGTGTTCGCCTTCGAGATCGCCATGCAGCCCGGAGTCGATCATCAGACGGTCGAGGATGTCCTCGATCAGATCATAGAGCGGCTCAAGGATGAGCCTGTCGGCGAAACGGAGCTTCTCAAGGCGAAGAACAAGACCAAGGCCAACTTCGTCTATTCGGCGGATGGGGTCACGAAGCTGGCGCAGCAGATCGGCTATTACCACCTGATCCACACCCACGAGTATCTCACCACCTTCCCCGAGAAGGTCGATGCCGTCACCGCCGACGACATCCGGCGTGTGGTGGCGAAGTACCTCGCCAAGGACAACCGCACCGTCGGCTGGCTCATCACCACCGGCGAGGAGGGCGGCGGGCCTCCGCCCGGCGGAGCCGCCCCCGCCCACATCCGATGGCAGCACCGCCCCGACGCGTCGCCGCCGGCCGATGCAGCGGACACCCTTCTCCCACCGCCCGCGGGGCTGGGAACGGTCGCCCCGATCCACCAGGTGAAGCTCGACAATGGGCTGGTCGTGGTGATGCAGGAGAACCACGCCGCGCCCTTCGTTGCACTCTACGGCAACATCATCGCCGGGCCCGTGCTCGACCCGCCGGGGAAGGCCGGGCTGGCCGCATTCACCGCCGAGACCATCTCTCGCGGCACGCAGAAGCGCTCCTGGCAGGAGATACGAGAGGAGATGGAGACCGTCGCCGCCGAGATCCTCTTCGGCACCGGGGCGCAGGTGGCCACCGTCGGCGGCCGATGCCTCACGGACGACCTCGAGCTGCTCCTCACGTCGGCCGCGGAGCAGATGATGATGCCCGCATTCCCGGACGACGAGATCGAGAAGGTCCGCTCCGAGATTCTGGCCGCCCAACAGCGACGCGACGAGGACACACAGCAGGTTGCCGGGAAGGAGCTCTTCGCCCACCTCTACCCGGAGGGCCACCCCCTGCACGACCCGCGCCTCGGGACCGCCGAAAGCGTTTCCTCCATCACCCGCGCCGATCTCCTTGACTTTCACTCCCGCTGCTACCGGCCGGAGAACACGATCCTGACCATCGTCGGCGACATCGATCCGGAGCGGGCCGCCACGCTGATCGAAGGCGCCTTCGCCGCCTGGCAGACGAAGGGCGACCCGGTCAGGCCCGACCTTCCGCAGGTGTCGGTGCCGACCGAGCCTCAGACCATCACCGTGACGGTGCCCAACAAGACCCAGGTAGACATCGCCCTTGGGTTCCCCGGCATCGCCCGGCGCGACCCCAAGTACTACCAGGCCGACCTCATGAACTACGTTCTCGGCCGAAGCTTCATGAGCCGGCTCAACATGCACATCCGCGAGCAGCTCGGCCTCGCCTACTACGTCTACAGCTTCTACTACGCCTACTGGGGACCCGGCCCGTGGGTGCTCCACATGGGCGTCAACCCGGCAAATGCCGACAAAGCCCTGCAGGCGGCACTGGAGGAGCTTCAGCG
>Ga0307379_10007941_pt1 | contig 14355 bp, 15 predicted proteins | sample UN2MG_FD_202237 | JGI IMG/M metagenome (GOLD analysis project Ga0307379, IMG submission 202237) | Soil microbial communities from Risofladan, Vaasa, Finland - UN-2 | ecosystem: Environmental > Terrestrial > Soil > Coastal area > Acid sulfate soil | place: Finland: Risofladan, Vaasa | collected... | reverse complement strand
AGAGAAGCTGGAGGACTACGCCACCGACAGGGCCCGCCGCTCCATAGAGGCGCTGATGGAGCTGAAACCGGAGATAGCCGTCATACGTAAGGACGGCGCGGAGAGGACGGTGCCCGTCGAGGACGTATGGCCGGGAGAGGTCTTCGTGCTCCGACCCGGTGATAGGGTCCCCCTCGACGGCGTGGTCATCGAGGGCGCCTCCAGCGTGAACCAGGCGACCATCACTGGCGAGTCCACGCCCGTCTCCAGAACGGTAGGGGAGGAGGTGTACGCCGGTACGATAAACATCGACGGCTTCATGGCCGTGAAGGTGACCAAGCTCTCCGGCGAGACGGTGCTCTCAAGGATCCTTGAGATGGTCGAGGAAGCGGAGGAGGGACGCTCCCCCACCGAGGCGTTCGTCGACAGGTTCTCCCGCGTCTACACCCCGACGGTCATAGTGCTGGCCGTCCTCGTCGCCGTCGTCCCGCCCCTCGTCTTCCAGCAGCCCCTCCAGCAGTGGGTCTACCGTGCGCTCGTCATGCTCGTCGTCGCGTGCCCCTGCGCTCTCGCCATCTCCACGCCCGTCGCGATGGTCTCGGCCATTGCGAGCGCCAGCAGGAACGGTGTGCTGGTCAAGGGGAGTACCTACCTTGAGCAGGTGAGCAACGCGAAGGTCTTCGCCTTCGACAAGACCGGCACCCTGACCCAGGGGGAGCTGGAGGTCACGGACATCGTGGCAACCGAGATGTCCGAACGGGAGGTCCTGAGGCGGGCGGTCTCCCTGGAGGCGAAGGCGGAGCACCCGATAGCCAGAGCGATCCTGGAGAAGGCCCGGGAGATGGGCGTCGATGTGGAGGAGACGACCGACTTCAAGGCGTACGTCGGCAGGGGAGTCGAGGCCTGCATCGATGAGAAGACGTGCTGCATCGGGAACCTCCGCCTCTTCGAGGAGCTCGGCATCCCCGCCATGGACGGCGTCGTCGATAGGCTGGAGGCAGAAGGGAAAACCGTCGTTCTGGTCTCGGAGGAAGACTGCACCGTCGGCGCCATCGCCCTGATGGATCGCATCCGGGAGGGCGTTCAGGAGACCATCAAGGAGATGAAGTCCCAAGGTATCAGGGTCGAGATGCTCACAGGTGACAACGAGGAGACCGCAAAGGCGATAGCTGAGAGGATAGGGCTCGACGGCTACATGGCCCACCTGCTGCCCGAGGAGAAGGTGGACGCCATCGAGAAGCTGAGGGAGGCCTACGGACCGGTGGTGATGGTGGGGGACGGCGTCAACGACGCCCCAGCCCTGGCCGCCGCCGACGTGGGTATCGCGATGGGGGCGATAGGCAGTGACGTCGCCCTGGAGACAGCGGACATCGCCCTTATGGAGGATGAGATTAGGAGGCTCCCCTATCTGGTGAAGCTTAGCAGGTCCACGATGGGGCGGATACGGGAGAACATCGCCGGTTCCATACTGGTCAAGCTCGGGGTGGCGGCTCTCGCGTTCCCGGGGATGATCACGCTGTGGATCGCCGTTGCCGTCGGGGACATGGGTCTCAGCCTTACAGTCATCCTGAACTCCATGAGGCTGAGCGGCATCAAGGCAGACGGCTTAGAGCCGTCAGATGTCCACGACCACTAGTTCAAATTAAAATACCGCCAAATATGATGAAATAACTATGGCGACCGATTTCATCATCGTTATTTTAGCTACCTTCATCGTCAGCCTTTTCTCCCTGAGCGGTATCTTTGCTCTGTCCCTCAACGAGGAGAGGCTCCACTCAGTCCTCTTCTTCCTCATCGCGTTCTCGGCGGGAACCATATTTGGCGCATCACTCTTCGACCTCCTCCCGGAGGCCGTCGAGCTGGTAGATGAGCACCTGGTCTCCCCCTACATCGCCCTGGGCTTCGTCGCCTTCTTCTTCCTTGAGCGCTTCATCTACTGGTACCACGGTCACGGCCACTCAGAGGACATAAAGATCATAGGAGAGAAGACTGAGACCTCAACGTTCGCCTACCTCAACGTGCTGGGCGATGGGATACACAACTTCCTGGACGGGATGATAATCGCTGCGAGCTTCTCGGTCGGGTACCAGGTCGGGGTGGCTTCGACGATCGCAGTCATATTCCACGAGCTCCCCCAGGAGATGGGAGACTACGGCATCCTCATCTACTCGGGCTTCGAGAAGGTGAAGGCCCTCGCACTGAACTTCGTCGCGGCCCTAACGGTCGTGGTAGGGGGTATATTCGCCTCCTTCTTCCTTGAGGCGGTCGACACCCTGAGCGGATTCCTCATCGCGTTCTCGGCCGGTGCCTTCCTCTATCTCTCGGCCGCCGAGTTGATACCTGAAATGAAGAAGGAGGATGAGTTCTGGCGTTCACTTATCCAGTTTGTCGTCTTCCTCATCGGGATGGCCGTGATATACTCCCTCGGCTTCATCTTCCCCCACGAATGAGTAAAAGATCATACGAATTTCTCCCAGTTCATTGCTGGGTTCCTCTTTGGACTAGAAGTCAATCTTCTCCATGAGGATTTGTGCGCATCCGCTCACAAGTTTGGGGACTAAATTCGCCCTCTTACGCGTTGTTCTATATTCTAGAGAATGAAGTAAATCGTTTCTGTTTCGCCTTCTGAATTCGATATCTTTTAATAAGGTTTTTATGCTTATCATCAACCTACAAGTCGGGAGATTTCCGCGTGTCCAGAGAGTTTAACTACATAGTCAGGATTCACGGGTCGAACCTAGATGGCACAAAGACGCTGCCATACTCCCTCTGTGATCTCAGGGGCGTCGGGATCAGGGTCGCACGGACCATGATCAAGAGTCTTGGCCTCGACCCAAACCTCAGGATGGGGACCATCTCTGAGGCCGACGTTAGGCGCCTCGAGGATATCCTAGACAATCCCACGGCCAGGGGGATACCAACATGGATGCTCAACAGGAGGAAGGACGTCCAGACGGGGCAGGACCTCCACGTCCTGGGATCCGACCTCGCCCTCAGGCAGAAGGATGACATCGACGTCATGAGGGAGACCAGGAGCTGGAAGGGCGAACGCCACGCAAGAGGGCTCAAGGTAAGGGGCCAGAGGACGAAGACCACCGCAAGGAAGGGTAGGAGCGTCGGAGTCAGCCGCAGCCGGATCAGACAGCAGCAGCAGTAGATGGAGGAATGATTGATGGGAGACCCCAAGAAGAAGCACAAGCTGTATACAACGCCCAAGCGCCCTTACGACGTGAGAGCCTTCGAGGAGGACCTCAAGATTCTGGGTGTCTACGGCCTAAGGAACAAGAGAGAGCTCTGGCGCGCAAGGACCGAGCTGAGCACCCTCAGGAGGAGGGCCAGGGAGATGCTCTCCTTTGACCCTGTGGAGAGGATCGAGATGGAGAGGATTCTGATCAGGAAGCTGTATGGGCTGGGTCTCGTCCCGGAATCATCCTCCCTAGACAACACCCTGTCACTCTCAGTGGGGGACCTGCTGGAGCGGAGGCTCCAGACCGTTGTCTACCGGACGGGTATGGCGAAGACCCTCTTCCAGTCGAGGCAGCTAATCACCCACGGCCACATATCCATCGACGGAAGGAAGGTCAAGTCTCCCAGCTACAGAGTGACCCGCGAGGACGAGGCGAAGCTCGCTTACGCTGGCTCAAGCCCCGTTTCATTGAAGGATCACCCCCTCAGGCAGGAGATCGGGATGGAGGAGTTGAAAGGAGGCGCACCCGTTGAGTGAAGGGGAGAGGTGGGCCATTATCCACATCTTCAGCAGCTTCAACAACACTATAATTCACATGACTGACCTGACGGGCGCCGAGACCATCGCGTTCGCATCTGGCGGAAGGTTCGTCAAGGCCGACAGGCTGAAGCCATCACCCTACGCCGCGATGAAGGCGGCCCAGTACGTCGCCGACGTTGCGAAGGATCGCGGCATCAACGCCATCCACATCAAGGTCAGGGCACCAGGGGGATCTGGATCAAAGACGCCGGGTCCCGGCGCACAGGCTGCTATCAGGGCGCTCGCCCGTAGCAACTTCAGGATAGGAAGGATCGAGGAGACCACGCCGGTCCCACACGACGGGACCAGGAAGCCCGGTGGAAGAAGAGGTCGCAGGCCTTAGCGGGTCGGGTTGAATGGTCATGAAGGTCGATGTTCTGAGCGTCAGCGACGATACAGTCAGGTTCCTCATTGAGGGAGTCGACGTAGCATTCATTAACGCCCTGAGGAGGACCATGATCTCCGATATGCCCTGCATGGCCATGGACGACCTCTTCGTGTTCGACAACTCATCGGTGGTCAACGACGAGGTTCTGGCCCACAGGATCGGTTTCATCCCACTGACGACCGATCTGGATAACTACGTCCTTCCGGAGGACTGCGAGTGCGGGAGCGACCTAGGCTGCGAGCACTGCCGTGTCGTCCTCACCCTCGACGTCGAAACGGACAACGAGATCCGGACAGTCTACTCAGGTGACTTCGTGTCCGAGGATCCCAACGTGGTCCCGGTCACCCCGGGCATCCCCCTGACGAAGCTGGCCCCCGGACAGGCGGTGAAGATTGAAGCCTACGCCCGCCTCGGGACAGGGAAGACCCACGCCAAGTGGCAGCCGGTCTCCATGGCCGTCTATCAGCACATGGGAGAGGTGGAGGTAGACGAGGCGAAGTGCACGGCTTGCGGCGAGTGCGCCAAGGCCTGCCCCCGGGGCGTAATCTCCCTTCAGGATGGCAAGCTCAAGGTGGTCGACGTGCTCGCATGCACATTGTGCGGTGAATGCGTCAAGGCGTGTCCCGTGGAGCCCGCAGCCATCAAGCAGGGACTGAAGGCAGACGCCTTCCTCATGATCGTCGAGTCCACTGGCTGCCTACCCCCGGAGAGGCTGGTCACGGAGGCGGCGAGGATCCTCAGCAAGAAGCTTGAGGAGTTCTCCGATAGGGTGGAGAGGGGCGAGTATCACGACGAGATCGAGGACTTCGAGTCCGCGGAGCAGATATCAGGCAAGCTTTACAGCGTTGGATCTTCGGATCCAGATGAGGATGAAGAGGAGGAGCAGCAGGAATGATCAACCCAGAGCTCAAGAAGACGATCCAGGCCCTCAAGACGGCCTCGAAGAAGAGGAACGCGGCCATATGGGCCAAACTGGCAGACGATCTAGACACCTCCAAGAGGTCGAGGGTCTCCACCAACCTCAGCAACATCAACAGGCACACCGAAGCGGACCAGGTCGTCGCCGTACCCGGGAAGGTCCTGGCATCAGGCGCCCTGGGTCACCCCGTGACTGTGGCGGCCTTCGCGTTCTCTGACACGGCGGTTGACAAGATCTCAGCGGTCGGCGGCAGGACCATGAGCCTGATCGAACTCCTCGAAGAGGGTATCGAGCCCTCGAAGATCAAGGTCCTGAAGTAGCCCCGTTTTCTCTCATCTATAATAATCTAGGTCGCTGTAGGTAGGTATCTGCCTTATTTTAGGCTTAATCAGTCTAGATAGCACTATTCCGACCACGAAGCCCCCCACGTGGGCCCAGTAGGCGACCCCCGTGTTCAACGGTACGAGAGCGAGGAGGAACTGGTAGGCGAACCAGAGCCCGATCATCGTGAAGGCTTTCACTCTTATCACCCTGAAGAAGTAGCCAAAGGACACGAGGGTCCGTATCTTCGCCGACGGGTAGAAGATGAAGTAGGCTCCGAGGACCCCCGATATCGCCCCTGAAGCACCGACTGCCGGGTAGGTAGAGCCCCAGTCAGTGATCACCCACAGGCCCGAGGCTGCCACTCCGCAGACTAGGTAGAAGGCGAGGTACCTGAGGTGGCCGCAGCAGTCCTCGATGTTGTCCCCGAAGATGAAGAGGAAGAGCATGTTGCCAAGGAGGTGGCTCCAGCCTCCGTGGAGAAATATGTTCGTAAAGAACGTGTACAGTCCCCCTCCTGCAGCCACGCGGGCAGGTACCACGCCGTAGCTGTAGAGGGTTAACCAGAAGAACTCGCTCCCTGAGGTTGACTGCCAGACGAAGGCCGCGATGCACGCCACGATCAGGGTCCAGTTGACGATGGGCGTCAGCCTCGTCGGGTTCTCATCGCCGAGGGGAAGCATGGTTAAAGATATTTAATTAGACTAGATTAAGCTGCCTGAAGCCTTGATGACGGGCATGACTGATCATAGAAGCTCTTACATTTGAACATGCCTTTTCGGGGCTTGTATGGTCTTCATTTTTTACATGATCACCTTTTTTGTGACATGGAAAAATATATGAGTATCTAATTGAACTCCTACAGAGATCGGGAGATAAAAAATATGGACAAGATACTCGAGGATATCCGGGTGCTGGACTTTACCCATGTATGGTTCGGCCCATGGTGTACGATGATGATGGCCGAGATGGGAGCCGAGGTCATCAAGATCGAGCCCCCCTGGGGCGGTCTGGGCAGGATCTCCCAGGGTGGCCAGATGTACGGAGGGATGAGCTCTACCTTCCACCACCTCAACCTCAACAAGAAGGCCATCGCCGTCAACACTAAGGAGCCTGAAGGCCTCGACCTCGTCAAGGAGCTTATAAAGAAGGCCGACGTCGTGGTGCAGAACTTCGCCCCAGGCGCAATGGAACGAATGGGTCTTGGCTACGACGTCCTGAAGGAGCTCAACCCGAAGATCATCTACGCCGCTTTATCGGGCTTCGGTCAGACCGGCCCATATACGTCCCGACCATCATACGCTGTGATCGCTGAGGCCATGGCAGGATACGCTCTGGCCCAGGGACGGAACGCCGATAAAGAGGGGCCGCCCGTCAGCATGACCGGCGCCTTCGGTGACCTCGCTCCCGGAACCATGGCCGCCATGAGCATCATCGCGGCCCTAAGGTATAGGGACAAGACGGGCAAGGGTCAGATGATCGATGTCGCCCAGCTGGACTGCATGATCGCCTATCAGACGGACGTGACTGCCTACCTCGTCAGCGGTAAGACCGAGAAGGAGCGCAGGCTGGAGATGGAGGAGATGCGGAAGAACCGCGGTCCAGGTATGGTCCGCATCGGGGGCATCCTGAAGTGCACCGACGGCTGGATACATGTCGCCGGCTGGCGGGCGAAGGGCATGGACAGGCTCAAGGAGATCATGGGCACCGACGAGATCGACCCCGACGAGGTGAAGAAGAAGATCGAGGGGATGACCAGGGATGAGGCCCTTGCCTTCTTCGTGGACGTGGGCCTCCCCGTAGCGCCCATACTGGAGGCTAGCGAGATAACTAAGGACCCCCACGCCATCGCCAGGGACATGTACACGGAGCTCGAGCACCCCAAGATGGGCAAGTACACAGCCATCAACTTCCCTGTGAAGTTCACAGAGACCCCCGGTGTGGTGCACTCACCCGCACCCCTGCTCGGGCAGCACAACAAAGAAGTCATCACGGACATACTTGGTTGGCCGGAAGAGAAGTACATCGAGCTCAAGAAGAAGGGTGTAATCTCGGAGAGCACATAGGCCTACTCTTACCTTTTTTATCTTTTTATACTAAGATTTCATTTCCCCCCTCTACAACCACATTTTATAAATGAATACAGGTGAACTTACGAAGGATCGTAAGTTGACTGAACTGTTATTCGACGGAAAGAACGCTTTCAAGTACATAGAGAAGATGGCTGTGAACATCGGGACCCGCCCAAGCGGGAGCGATGCCGAGAAGAAGGCCGCGGAGTGGATCGCATCTGAGTTCAAGAGCATGGGTCTGAAGGCCACCATCGAGGAGTTCGAGGTGACGACGGGGCGCGTCGTCTCCCAGGGCCTCAAGGTGCTGGAGCCCTACCAGGAGGACGTGAACTGCGAGGTGATGCCCCTCTACGGCAGCACTGGCCCCAACGGGGTCACCGGGGAGTTAATCTACCTGGAGACCTACGACGAGGAATACCTCACGCCAGACATCGCAGGTAAGATCATAATGACCTCCGGGCGTCCGCAGAATAGTAAAAAATCGTACAGCATCATGTCGAAGCTGAAGCCCAAGGCGATGATCTTCATAGAGACCTCGCCCAAGGTGTTGGCCAAGAACCTCTGGGGGAGCCACCTGGTCAAGAAGAAGTACGGTGAGTTCCCCGCCCTCCGCATCACCTTCGGGGACGCCCTCAAGCTCCTAGAGTCGGGGGCCAAGAAGGTCCACGTCACTGCCGAGACCGAGACGATGACCGTCAACTCCCAGAACGTGATTGCCGAGCTGGAGGGCAGCGAGAGAAACGAGGAGATCGTCGTGATCGGTGGCCACTATGACACAGTGCTGGAGGTGGCCGGGGCCGGGGACAACGCCGGAGGCACCGCCATCGCCATGGAGCTCGCTAGGGTCTTCAAGGAGAAGGGCACCAAGAGGACGATGAAGTTCGCCGCCTGGGGCTGCGAGGAGCTCGGGCTTCTGGGCAGCAGGGACTACGCCACGAAGCTGAGGAAGGCCTCTGAGGAGGCGAAGAAAGAGGACGAGGACGACGACCAGACCGAGTTGGACAGGACGGTCCTCTGTGTCAACCTCGACGTACACGGTGGATACATAGGGACGAACTCCTCACGGGTCCTGGGCCCCCCGGAACTCACCGCCTCGGTGAAGCTCCTCTCCAAGGAGACCGGGAAGGTCTTCACGGTGAACGAGGGCGTCTACTCCTCAGACGGGACCTCCCTGTCGGCGGTGGGTATCCCGAGCGTCTCCCTTTCGAGGGGAACTCCGACCAACCAGCTGATGCACAGCGTCGAGGACGATATAAGGTGGCTCAACCCGAAGGCGCTGCAGGATCAGGGGGAGTTCATAGAGCTCTTCCTGACAAGGTACGTCGCCAACGCCGCAGGCTTCCCCTTCGAGAGGACCATCCCCGAGAAGCAGAAGAAGGAGATAGAGGACTACTTCAAGCGCTCCATGCGGAAGCTTCCATAAGCTCATCCTCCATTCTACTATTTTTTTTGTAGCAACCTTCTTATTGGTAGGTATAGATGTAGACGGGATGCTTATGAGCGGTCTTAGAAGCTCCAAGAACCTGACCTTCGTCGCCATGATGGCGGCCCTAGGCAACGTGCTCTCCTTCATCTCCATCCAGCTGGCGCCCCTTGTGCCATCCATTCCCGTTGGGCCAGTCTCGATCTCACTTGCCCTCGACTTTTCCCATCTCGCGACATTCATCACGGCTCTCTACGGCGGTCCCGTGATCGGCGGCCTGACGGGCCTCATCGGAGGCCTGGTGGCGGCGTTCGAGTTCGGATTCTCCAAGGGTAATCTCATATCTGGATTCGGGATACCCGTCGGGAAGGCGATGACCGGTGTGGTCGCGGGTCTGGTCATGAGCATGTTAAGAGCCAGTGAGAAGAGGTCGATGCTCGTGCCCTCGACACTTGTATCCTACATACCCGAGGGTATCCTGACTGCGTTCATCTTCATCTCCCTCTACCCCCTCTACTTCGGGATGCCGTCGTTCCTGGCGACGGCGATAGCCACTCAGGTGCTCGTGAAGGCAGTATGCGAGATGATCGCCATGGGGCTGGTGCTAATGTTCCTTGCGGATAACAGAGGGTTCACGGCATACCTCAAAGGAGTCTTTTCTTGAACCAGTATCTTAGGAACTGTTTCAGCCATCTTGATCAAGTATCTTGACCGAGACCTCGTCGCCGTCGCTCAACCCGAGTGCCTCCCTGATGTTCACACCTGAGATGACCTCGACCAGGTTCTCAAGGTACCCCGGTACCAGTGGCACGATCACTCCGCCGTCGACCTCTCCGTTGATAATGCCCTGGAAATATTTACCATAGGCGTATCTGCTGTCGATGGGTTCAACGGCGATGCCGTCATGGGCGTCGATGAATGCCCTGTACTTCCCCCTGACGGACTCATCCACGATCACGTTCAAGGTTCCTGGGAAGGGCGTGAATCCGCATTTCTCCTCTATCTGAATGATAACCCAGTCGAGGCTCAGGTAGCGAGCTCCCTCGCCCCGTCCGACTGACACCTTTCCCCTGAACCTGAATCGCAATGGGAGTCTCAATTATACTGATCTTAGCCCATATTGAGTTCCCTATCGATATTATGCATAAATCAGTCAATTATCGTATTTTCCTGCGTAATGTTTTTTCAGAAAATATTAAATATTTGTTATTTATGGAGACCTCACCACTGTCCTTAAATTTGTCATTGCCCACAAGCATTAGATATAGCTTGGTAGGGCGGAGGGCGCTCACCTCGGAAGACGTGCGTTCGCTCGTCTTCGAGTCCATCGGGCTAATTTCCCGGGCCCAAGATGACCTCGATCTTAAAATCTGCCCTAACATTCAGGAGACGAAACGAAGGCTCAGGGAAGGGACCTTCGAGGCGAAGCCCCTCTCCAATATGCGAGAGGAGACATATCGTATGGCGTTCGGCTCCTTCTCGCCGCCTGCCACCATCGTGCTGGACAGCCACCTCCCTTTCTGCGACATGCCCATGGATATACCTGACGTGCCCTCCACCATGACGCGCTACACGGCCGTCCATGAGGTGATCCACGCCGACGATCACGCCGGCGGCGATGTCACGTTGCACGCGACGAGGGAGCACTTCTTCAGGCATCACAGGGACAAGCTGGAGAGCGGCATGGAGGTCATCGAGAGTGCTGACAACGGGGACTGCATCTGCAACTGCGAGGAGCTCGCCAACATCTGGGCGATCCAGTACGTCAACCTCCTCACCCACTATAGGTCCTACGTCGTTCTCAGGCACCACCGACTACCCCGCCTCGACATGGTGTGGGACATGATGCAGAACGACTTCTTCCCGCCCAACCTCCTCACCCAGATCGAGATCGAGAGGGACATGAGGTACGTCTTCGAGAAGATGATCGAGCGAGCGGGAGAGTACTGCATCATCGACGCTCTCCTAGAGTCCAAGCGCATCCGGGATAAGCACGTGACGCGGTACGCCGTCTGACCTCCGCGGAGTTTATATCCGTTTCACAGCGTTCTATTGTTCAGTATGCTCTTTGACACCCTCGTTCAGACCTACGTCAGGCTTGAGTCGACCACTAAACGGCTGGAGATGACCGACATCCTGGCCAAGCTCCTCTTCGCGGCGGAGCCAGCGGAGCTCGAGAACGTGATCTACCTCACCCAGGGAAAGATCCACCCTGACTGGACGGGGGAGCCCGAGATCGGCATGGCCGAGAAGATGATCGTGGAGACAATCGCGCGGGCCTCGGGGCTCAACAAGAATGAGGTCGAGTCCCTCCTTTCCGAGACGGGGGACGTCGGACTGACGGCTGAGAAGGCCTTGGAGTCCAAGCGGCAGGCGATGCTCGGAGGGCACAAGCTTAACGTCTCCGACGTCTATAACGCCCTCGACCAGATAGCGAATGAGTCCGGGAAGGGGAGCAGCGGCAGGAAGATCGACAGACTCGTACGGCTGATGGTTAACGCCTCCCCTCTGGGCGCCCGTTACTTGGCGAGGGTGGTTGTGGGCACCCTGCGCCTTGGCGTAGGTGACATGACGATGCTCGATGCCCTCGCTCAAGCGTACACCGGCTCATCCAAGAATCGCCCGTCCCTGGAGCGGGCGTACAACCTCACCAGCGACCTTGGCTTCGTCTCCAGGAAGCTGGCCGAGGAAGGCCTCGAGGCGCTCGAAAGTGCGGAGGTCGTCGTCGGTAAACCCATCAGGATGATGCTCGCCCAGAGGCTCTCGACCGCCGAGGAGATACTTGACAAGCTTGGGGACTGCTCAGCGGAGTACAAGCTCGACGGCGAGAGGTTCCAGATACACAAGAAGGGTGGGGACGTGGACATCTTCTCCCGGAGGCTCGAGAACATCACCGGGATGTACCCCGACGCCGTCAAGATGACCTTGGAGCAGGTGAGGGCCGAAGAGGCGATCCTGGAAGGCGAGGCGGTCGCCATCGACCCCGAGTCGGGGGACATGAAGCCCTTCCAGACCCTGATGCAACGCCGGAGGAAGTACCGCATCGAGGAGATGATGGAGAAGTTCCCAGTCGCCGTCTTCCTCTTTGAGTGCCTCTACGTGGACGGCGAAGACCTAACACTTCAGCCCTACACCGTCAGGCGTGAGAAGTTGGGAAAGGTCGTCGAGGAGACCGATCGCTTCAAGCTCGTTAGGGCTTCTCTAGTGCAGAAAGAATCCGAACTCGACGAATTCTTCGAGGAGGCGATCGCCGAAGGCACCGAGGGCCTCGTGGTCAAGTCCACATCTGAGGACTCCGTGTACAGGGCGGGCGCCCGCTCCTGGCTCTGGGTGAAGCTGAAGACTAGCTATCAGAGCAAGATGGTGGACCCCGTCGACCTCGTCGTCGTCGGTGCATTCCACGGGAGGGGCCGGAGGGCCGGCAGCTACGGCGCCCTCCTGACGGCCGTCTACGATCCCGAGGAGGACGTGTTCAGGAGCATCTGCAAGGTCGGCACGGGCTTCACGGACGAGGACCTCGCGAAAATCCCCGAAATGTTGGAAGAATACGTGCACGAGGGCAGGCATCCCCGTGTCGACTCCCTCATGGAGGCAGACATCTGGTTCAGCCCGGGGCTGGTCATGGAGGTGCTGGGCGATGAGCTTACTCTGAGCCCCGTCCATACCGCGGCCTACGACCAGCTCAGGAAGGACTCGGGCGTCGCCGTCAGGTTCCCTAGGTTCATACGCTGGAGGGATGACAAGGCCCCCGAGGACGCCACCCAGGTCGGGGAGGTCGTTAACATGTACAACTCCCAGCACAAGACAGTCTGAGGAACAGTTATACCCTCATCGCGACCTCAAGGTAGCTGAAAGGATGGACGCGTTACTGGCCAAGCTTGATGACTCTTACGCTCTCGTGAAGCTGAGGGAGATGATCCGCATCGACTCGGTTGTCGGCAACGAGGGGGGCCTCGCCGAGTACCTGCGCTCCGAGCTGGAGTCCCTGGGGCTCGTATGCGAGATTGACGAGGTCGAGACCGGGAGGCCCAACATCTACGCGAGGCTCGAGGGCTCCGGGCCAGGGAGGAGGCTTAACTTCAACGGTCACACCGACACGGTGCCCGTGGTCGACGGATGGGAGACCGACCCCTTCACCCCGGTGGAGATGGATGGAAGGCTCCACGGCCTCGGCTCCTGCGACATGAAGGCGGGTATCGCGTGCACCTTGGACATGATTAGGGCGTTCATAGAGTCAGGCCACGAGTTCAACGGGGAGCTCTCCTTCTCGGGGGTCATCGACGAGGAGGCCTACGGGAAGGGGGCGAAGGCGATGATGAAGTCGGACTACTCCGACGTCGACGCTATCGTGCTGGCGGAGCCCTATCCCGGCGATGAGACGAAGCCCATCCCCCTGGGGATCACCGGGAAGATACTGTACGATATACACGTGACGGGGAAGGCGGCCCACGGCTTCAGGCCCCACCTCGGCGTCAACGCCATCGAGGAGGCGTCCAAGATCATCGCCAGCCTGGACAGGCTGGAGTTCAAGGAGCACCCCGACTTCGGGACCGGCAACTACTCGACCCTCAAGATCGAGGGCGGCTACGAGGTCTACTCCGTCGTCATCCCCGCCAGGTGCAGGTTCGAGGTGAACAGGCTCCTCGTCCCCGGGGAGACCGTGGAGACCGCCATCCAGGACATGCAGAGGCTCGTCAACTCCCTCGGCCTTGACGCCGAGGTCGACGTCAGAACAAAGCCCCCGAGATACGAGGCGTACGTAATGAATAGGGATGAGCTCATCCTGGAGGTCTTCGACGGCGTCTACAGGGCGGTCATGGGTGCGGCGCCCCTCTACGAGCACGCTTACGGCATCACGGACGCCAACATCTTCGCTGGCGAGGGCGGCATCCCTTGCCTACATCTAGGACCCCGACGGGGTGGGGCCCACCAGAAGAACGAGTACGTGCCCCTCGACTGGCTGCCCAAGGTCTCGAGGATGTTCGCCCTGATAGCGGCTAGATTCCTTGAATAGGCTGAGGGCCCTCCTCCGGGGTGTCTTTCCCTCTATATATTTAACATCGGTCCTCCTCGAAGCTGAGAAAACGTTTCCTTTTAATATGTCCTGAAGGGGAATATCTGCAAGGTGCCTGATATGAGTGAAGAGATCACCTACAAAGAGTTCAAGAAGCTGGACATCAGGATCGGGACGGTCGCCGAGGTGGAGCGAGTCCCGGGCTCCGACAAGCTCTACAAACTCAAGGTGGACATCGGCGGCGAGTTGCGTCAGATAGTAACCGGCCTCGTTGACTATTACACGGCCGATGAGATGATGAGCAAGGTGATTGCGGTCGTAATGAACCTGAAGCCCGCGAAGATATTCGGACAGTGGTCCTACGGGATGCTACTAGCCGCGGAGAAGGATGAAAAGCTCGCTCTCCTGACGGTCGACCATGAGATACCCAACGGAGCCAAGATTACCTGAGAAATGCGACATTATTTCTGATT
>Ga0307379_10007940_pt1 | contig 14356 bp, 9 predicted proteins | sample UN2MG_FD_202237 | JGI IMG/M metagenome (GOLD analysis project Ga0307379, IMG submission 202237) | Soil microbial communities from Risofladan, Vaasa, Finland - UN-2 | ecosystem: Environmental > Terrestrial > Soil > Coastal area > Acid sulfate soil | place: Finland: Risofladan, Vaasa | collected... | reverse complement strand
CCACCGATACCACGCCTAACGCCAGCCTTCTCATGCGGCCTCCTGGTGCCGGGAGCCGGATTCCGGGACTCCCTTGCGGCGACCTTTCCGTGCGTGTCTGGCGTGTGCCCGTTGGGCCAAGCCCTGTGCCACGGTTGGAGAGTATACCCCAGGAAGGCGGGCCGGTCAAATCGGGGCAGGCGGTCGAGGGTCCCGGCGCATGGGAGCATTTTGCATCCACCGCTGTAGCGCGGGGGTTTATCCCCCGCGGTCGTGGGGCTTAGGACATCTGGCGCGGGGGGTAAACCCCCGCGCTACAAGTTATGCTCCGATGGCCGGTTGCGATTCACGATGCAAGATGCTCATGGGCGGCGGGGGGCCGGAAAGTCGTGGACAAGCCCCCCGGCGCCGCCGATGATCTGGCGGGGATTAGAGCAGTTTAACATCGCGTGTTCGCGCGGCGGGTCCCCGCACCCGCCGCGCTGGAGGTCCGACTGCGGGTTGGCGCGGTGGGTACGGGGACCCACCGCGCCCAAGTGGTGGTGTGAATACGCAATCTTCAAACGCTGTAGTCCTGCAACCGGTTTCACGGAGTCGCGTCGAGGGAGCGCCCCGCCCATGACGAGCAAGGAACGGATGTTGCGTGCCCTCGCCCGCGAGGTGCCCGACCGTCTGCCCATCACGATCCACCAGTGGCAGCCGTATCACCTCCGGAAGCACCTGGGCGGCGTGACCGACCTGGAGGCGTTCCGGCGGTTCGGCCTCGACGCCTCCATCCCCTACGGCGAGACCGTCGACGAGGCCCGGGGCCAGGACGCCTGGCGACACGAGGCCGTGGTCGTCCGCGCCGACCCCGACGACCACCTCACCCACCACACCGTCCGGACGCCCGGCGGCACGCTGACCTACAAGACGGGCGGTAACCGGATGACCACCTGGATCACCGAGCACCTGGTCAAGCGCCCCGAAGACATCGACCTGGTTGACAAGTACATGCCCGTCCCGCGTCTGAACACTCGGGGCGCGGCCGCGGCCTACGACCGCGTGGGCGACGACGGTATCCTCCGCGGTTTCGTCTGGGGCGACCAGGGCGGGTGCTGGCAGCACGCGTGTTGCCTGTACGGCACGCAGGAGATGATCTTCGCGGCCATCGACGATCCGGCCTGGACGCACCGTTTCATGGACGTGCTGCTGACCAGGAAGTTGCGGTTCATCGAGGAGTCGCTCGACGGCGCCCGGTTCGACCTCATCGAGACGGGCGGCGGGGCGGGGTCGAGCACGGTCATCTCGCCGAAACTCCACACCGAGTTCTGTCTGCCGTACGACCGCGCGATGCACGACGCCCTGCACGCCGCCGGGCAGAAGGTCGTCTATCACACCTGCGGCGGGATGATGCCGCTCCTGGACCTTATCGTGGCGAACGGGTGCGACGCGTCCGAGACGCTCAGCCCGCCCGGGGTCGGCGGCGACGTGCGCGACCTCGGCGAGGTCAAGCGACGGATCGGGCACCGCGTGGCCCTTATCGGCGGCCTGAACCAGTTCCAGGTTCTCGAACAGGGCACGCCCGACGCGGTGCGGGCCGAGGTTCGCCGGCTCTTCGAGGCCGCGGGCCGGCGCGGCGGGTACATCTGTAGCACGTCGGACCACTTCTTCGAGGTCCCGGCCGAGAACCTCCAGGCCATGGCCGATGCCGCCCGGGAGTGCTCGTGAACGACGGGGGGGCGTCGGGGCCGGGCAAGATACGGAGTTGGCGCGGCAAGTAGTGGTGCGTGAGCGCTAAACCTACGGACGGGGGTGCCATGCTTTCGCTTGCGAACGCATGCGCCTCTGGCGCTCGGACACCCATGCTTTCGCAGCGGCGCGAAAGCATGGCACCCGCAGAATCCATGTTGACGCACCACTAGCCGCGCACGCAAGTAAGCGGCTCGCCGTGCCGCTCGCTAGCGCTCGCGGCTAGCAACGCCCCGTCACGCCAAGTGCCACTGGCTGCTTGCAGCCAGTGCCTCCAGAACACTGGCAGACAAGCCGCCAGTGGCCCCCCGCTGAAAGTGATACTACCTTTCTGGAAATGGCACCAAGCCGCCGCGCACGACCGCGGTGAGCCCGCGCGGTCAACTCGGTTCGGGCGCGGGGCGATCGCCTCCGGCGGGGTCCGCCGCCGGGTGGGGCCTGATGGCCCGGACCAGGCGATTGGCGTCCTCGGCCACCATGTAGAGGCAGGGCACCAGCAGCACCGTGACGACCGCCGAGAAGAGGATGCCGTACCCCAGCGACAGGGCCATGGGGATCATGAATCGGGCCTGTCGCGAGGTCTCGAATATCATCGGGGACAGCCCGCCGAAGGTCGTCAGGGTGGTCAGCAGGATGGGCCGGAACCGTCGGATGCCCGCCTGGCAGATGGCCTCGGCCGGCGCCGCGCCGTCCCGCCGCAGCCGGTTGGCGTAGTCGATCATGACGAGCGAGGTGTTGACGACCACCCCCGCCAGGGCCACGATGCCCATCATGCTCATGACGCTCAGGTCGTAGCCCATCAGCACGTGCCCCAGCACCGCCCCCACGACGCCGAACGGGATGGCCACCATCACGATGAGCGGCTGGACGTAACTGCTGAACGGTATCGCCAGCAGCACGTAGATGCCCAGCAGCGCCATGACCAGACCCACGTACAGGCTCTGCATGCTCTCTCGCAGGTCGGCCTGGCGTCCCTCGTATCCGTAGCCCAGGCCGGGGTAATCGCGGGCGAGGCGGGGCAGGATGTCGGTGTTGAGGGCGGCCTCGACCTTGCCGGTCTCGCCGGCGGGCTCGACGTTGCCGGTGACGGTGACGGTGCGGCGGGCCTCGCGGCGTGTGATGGTGGTGTAGGCCCGTCCGCGTTCGACCTGGGCCACCTCGCGCAGGGGCACGTCGCGTCCGGCGGGGGTGCGGATGAGGAGTTCCTCGATGTCGTACTCGCTGACGCGCTCGGACTCCGGCAGTCGGACCTTGACCTTGATTTCGTTGCGTCCGCGCTGCTGCCGCAGGGCCTCGGCCCCGTAGAACGCGTAGCGGACCTGCCGGGCCACCTCGGCGGCGGTCAGTCCCAGGCTGTGTCCCCCGGGGCGCAGCGAGAAGTTCAACTGCTGCTTGCCCGGCGTGTAGCCGTCGTCGATGTCCTTGACGGTGGGGAAGTTGTCGAGGGCCTCGGCCAGGGCGGCGCTGGCGCGGTCGAGGACGTCGATGTCGCGGTGGCTGAGTTCGACGGTCAGCGACGGGCCGGACCCCGGTCCGCCGCGGTCGGACTGGTAGCGGAGCGACTCCAGGCCCGCCACCTGGCCCACGCGTTCGCGCCACTGGCGGGTGAACTCGGCGGTGCCGATGGGCCGGGTGCCCGGCTGGGTCAGGTAGGCCCGGACCTCGACGACGTTCTCGCGGACCAGGGCGAAGACGCCCTCAACCAGCCGGTCGCCGCCGTTCTTGGCCGCGATGTCGTCGGCCCCCTGGACGAGGCGGTCGCGGACGGTCGTGGCGTGGTCGAAGGGGCTCCCCACGGGCAGCACCGCCTCGACGAACGCATAATCCGCCTCGACCTTGGGCATGAGGATCATGCTGATCCGCCCGCTCCAGACGAAGCCCAGCACGATCACCATCATCGTCAGGCCCACCGCAATCGCCAGGTACCGGCCACGCAGGCACAGGGCCACCAGGGGCCCGTACCCTTTCTGGATAACCGTGGAGACGCCGCGGCTGACCCGCTGCTGCTGAAGGTGCAGCCAGTGGCCGATGCGGGTCCGTCCGCCCTCCTTGGCGTGCGCGAGGTGGGCGGGCAGCACGAACAGGGCCTCGATCCACGAGAGGGTGAAGACGGCCACCACCACCAGGGGGATGGCCATCCAGACCTTGCCCATGATGCCCGGGATGAACATCAGCGGGATGAACGCCACGATGTTCGTCAGGATGCTGAAGGAGATCGGCAGGGCCACGTCGCGTGCCCCGCGGATCGCCGCGTCGGTCAGCTCCATGCCAAGCCGCCGGTAGTTGTAGATGTTCTCGCCGGCCACGATCGCGTTGTCCACCACCATGCCCAACGCGATGATGAAGGCGAACATCGAGATCATGTTGATCGTCACGCCCAGCATCGGCAGAAACAGGAACGCCCCCAGGAACGACGTCGGGATGTTCATCGTTACCCAGAACGCCAGCCGCATCTCCAGAAACAGCCCCAGCACCAGCAGGACGATCGCCAGGCCGTAGACGGCGTTCTTCAGGAGCAGGTCCAGGCGTTGCCGGTAGACCTCCGACCGGTCGTTGCGGAGGTCGTACTCGACGCCGGGCGGCAGGTCGGGGGCGATCTCGGCCATGGCCCGCCGCACCGCATCCGAGACGCCGATGGGCGTCTGCACGCCCACCCGGTACACGTCCACCCCCATGGCCCGGGTGCCGTTGTAGGTCCCCACCGAGTCGGTGTCCTCGAACGTGTCGCGAACGGTTCCGATGTCCTCGATGTACAGGACCGTTCCCTCGGGCGTCGTGATGATGGGAATTCGGGCGAACTCCTGGGCCCAGTCGCGGCGTTCCTTGACGCGGAGCAGGATTTCACCGCCGCGCGTCTCAATCTTGCCGCCAGGCAACTCGACCGACGTGGCGCCCACCCGCTGGGCGATCCCTTCCAGCGTCAGGCCGTACGCCCGCAACTTCTCCTGCGGTACCTCGATGTGGACCTCGTACGCGCGGCCCCCCTCGATATCGACCTGGGTGATACCGGGGTCCATCAGCAGCCGGTCGCGGACCTGCTCGACGATCTCCCGCAGCGACCACTCGCCCACGTCGCCGTGCACCTCGACCGTCAGCACCTCGCGGCGGCGGATCTGGAGCACGACTTCCGACTCCTCGGCCTCCTCCGGGAAGGTCGTGATGCGTTGGACCTGCTGCTGGATCTCCTGGTATGCCTTCTGCTGGTCGGCGTCCTCGTAGAGTTCGGCACGGACCGTTCCCTGGCCCTCGCCCGCCGTGGCGGTGACCTCCTTGACGCCCTCGACGCCCCGGATGGCCTCCTCGATGACCAGTACGATGCCGCGCTCCACCTCCTCCGGGCTCGCACCCGGGTAGGGCACCGTGATGGTCACCATGTCCAGGTCGAAGTCCGGAAACACCTCCTGCTTGATCCGCGCCGCGACAATGACCCCGCCCACCAGGAAGACCAGCATGACGATGTTCGTCGTCACGCGGTTCCGGACCATCCAGGCCATGGGGCCCGGTCGGATGCCGGGCGTCGGGAGGGAAGTCATCGGAGCGTGCCCTCCGCGGCGGGCGCGGGCGCCGGGTTGCTTGCGGCCGATTCCGGCGCCGGCGGCTCATCCGTCCGCAGGCGAAGCGGCATGCCCGCGACCGGCGCCGACAGGTCGGTCGTCACCAGGCGGTCGCCGGCCTGGATGCCGCCGGTCACCAGGACGTGGTCGCGGCCGCGGAAGGCGATCGTGACGGGCCGGATTTCGAGCCGGCCATCGCGGCCCATGACCCAGATGTTGCGGCCGTCGCGGACGAGGCTGCGGTTGACGGTGGCCGCCGACTCGATGTCGGTGCCCTCGATCTCGACCCGCACGTAACTGCCCAGCAGCAGGGCGGGCTGGTCGCGGTTCGCCTCGGCCAGTGCCAGCGGGTCCTCGACCGAGACCAGCAGCCGAGCCATGCGGCCCTGCTCCTCCAGGTCGCCCATCAGGCGGCAGACGTGCCCGGTCCGGAACCGGTCGGCACCCCACGCGGCCTCGTCGTACACACGCACCGCCGACCCCTGCTCCGTGGCCGCGCGGGGTATGCGGACCCACTTCAGTTGGTCCACCGGCACGGCCACTTCGACCCAGTAGGCGTCGGTGCCGACCAGGGTCGCCAGGGCGGTCGTGGTCGAGACCGTGGCGCCCAGGTTGACGCCGCGCGACGTGACGAGGGCGTTGAACGGGGCCCGGATGGCCGTCCGCTCCAGGTCGAGTTGGGCCTGGCGGAGGTCGTTACGGGCCTGGTCCACGGCCACCTGGGCGGTCTTCTTGGCGACCTCGGCCTCTGCCAGGGCGGCCTTGGCGCCTTGCTCCGCCGCCTCGACGGTGCGCAACTGGGGTTGGCGCAGGACCAGTTCCTTCTCGTCCTCGCTGACGGTCTCGCCGAGCAGTTCGTACTCGCGCTGGGCGACGGCCTGCTGGCCCTGTTCGAGTTGGCGTTCGCCTTCGGTGCGGGCGATGGTGCTGCGGCGTTGCTCGATGGCCAGGTCGGATTGCTCGATGGCCAGTTGCGACTGTTTCAGGTCGAGTCCGCTGCGCTCGACCGCCAACGCGTAGTCCTGGCGGTCGATCTGGAGGATGGGATCGCCTGCGCGGAACCGCCCGCCCGGCAGAAACTCGGCGCTCACCTCGACGATCTCGCCGCTCACCCGCGGATGCAGGTCGACCGACCGCGACGGGCACACCGTCCCCATGGCCGGCACCACCGCCTGGTGCCGCGAGAACGAGACCGCCTCCACGTCGACCAGCAGCGCCCGCGGCGTCGGCCGTTGCCGCTTGGCCTCCGGGGCCGTGGTAATCAGGTGCATGGCCAACAGAACGCCACCGGCCACCACGCCCAGCGGCACCACCACGTGCAGGAGCACGCCGACCAGTCGCCGGCGTTTGCGCGGCGGCCCGGCCGGGGCCGCGGCCGCGTGGCCGGCGGGTGCGGGTGTCTTCGGTTCGGATGTCATGCCTCTGACCTCATTAGTTCTACACAATGCCAGTTCGCTACTTCGCCAGTTCGCTACTGCATCCCGCCTGGCGGCCTTCCTAGGCCGCCAGGAACACGCTTCAGGCCCGATCGCGGCGGCCTGGGAAGGCCGCCGCGCGGCAAGCGCGTGCCACGGCTTGCTTGCAAGCCGTGATCCACAGCCTCACCGGTTGGCGTCGGCGTCGTCGGCCGGACGCGTCAAGTCCCATCCGCCTCCCAGGGCCCGGTACAGGCCGATGCGGAACTCGATGAGTTCGCGCCGGGCCTGGAGTTGATTCCGCTGGAGCCGCTGCTCGTTCTGGAGCGCCGTCAGGACGCGCAGATAGTCCAGGGCCCCGTTGACGTACTGCTGGCGGGTCTGCTCGGTGCCCGTGGTGGCCAGGTCGAGTTGCCGCTCGATGCTGGTCAGCAGCCGCTGCTGCTGCTGTTCCTGGACGAGGGCGTCCTCGACCTCCCTGAGCGACTCCAGTATCGCCTGTCCGTACGCGTGAAGCCGCTCCGACGCCACGGCGCGGGTGCGGCTGACCTCGGCCTGCCGCTGGCCGCCGTCGAAGAGCGGGGCAACCAGGTTGGCGCCGAGACCGGCCAGCCAGTTGTCGAACAGGTCGCGGACCTGCTCGGCCGAGGTCTCCGCGCCGACGGTCAGGCTGACCCGCGGGAACCGGTCGGCCACCGCCGCCGCGACCTGCCGGTCGGCCTGCTGGAGGCGGTGATAGGCGCCGCGGATGTCGGGCCGCTTCCGGATGAGGTCGGCGGGCAGGCCGGTGCGCGGCAGGCCGGGCAGGGCCGGCAACTCGCCGTCGGCCCCCGCCACGGTCGCGCCGGGCGGCCGGCCCACCAGGATGGCCAACTGGTGTTCCAGCACCTTCAGGGCCGACTCGGCCCGGACCTTCTCGGCCCGCGTGGCTTCCACGAGGCCGCGCTGCTGGAGGACGTCGACGGCCGAAACCCTCCCGCGGCGGAAGCGGAGCGTGATCAACTCCAGGTACTTCTCGTTGGTGCCGATCTGCTCATCGAGCAGGGCCAGTTGGCCCCGCAGGTCCAGGATGCGGTACCAGGTGCCCGCGACCTGGGCGGCCAGTGTCATGGCGGCGGCCGCCAGGTCGTCTTCGCTGGCGCGGACGCCGAACTCGGCGGCGTCCACCGTCGACCGGACGCGGCCCCACAGGTCGACCTCGTAACTGGCCGCCAGGCCCAGCGTCAGCGTGGTCTGGTAGTCGGTCGGCGCGCCGCGGGTCGCCTGCCGGGTTCGCAGGGCCTCGGCCTCGCCCGTGAGGCTCGGCCAGAGGGGCGCGCCCGCCCGGCGGGCCGTGGCGGTCGCCTGGTCCAGGCGGTCCCACAGGATGCGGAGGTTCAGGTTGCCCGCCAGGGCCTGTTCGACGAGGTCGTTGAGCCGCGGGTCGTCCAGGGCGAGCCACCAGCGGTCCGGCACGGCCTGGGCGCCGGTGCCGGAGAACGTCTCGGGCACGGCGACCGGCGGCGGGGGGGCTTTCCTCGGCGCCACGCACGCGGGGCACGCGGCCAAGAGGAGGCACAGCGCGAGGCACGCGCGGCGGCGGTGGTGGAGCAGGTCAGGGCAGGGGGGCATGCGTCTCCCCTCGTTCGGCGTCCTCGCGGACGGCCCGGATGCCCGCCAGCGAGAACCGGACGATGTGGTCGGCGTAGGCGCCGAGGTCGTCGATGGGCAGGGGGCCTTGGTCGCCCATCCGGCGGACCAGCCGCCGCCGCCTCATCAGGTCGAGGCATTGACTCAGGATGCTTATCTGGCAGAACCGGACCTGCCGGTCGGACGCCTGCGGCCCGATCAGTTCGCGGACCAGGCCGGTCATCTTCTCGCGCAGCGGCCGGATGGTGTCGCGCATGGCCTCGTGCAGGAGACCGGTCGGGTTGGCCAGTTCGGTGCAGATGATGGCGAACTCGCAACTGGCCTCGTCGGCGATGCGGTCGAGCAGGGCGGCCACCCGGGCCCGCAGCCGCGCCTCGGCCGGGGCGTCGTCGGCCACGCCACCGTCCGGCGGGTGGGTCTTCAGCGACGCCTGGAACGAATGACGCCACGCCTCGACGTACAGGCTCTCCTTGTCGCCGAAGTGGTAGTTGACGGCCGCAATGTTGGCCCCCGCGCGGCGGCAGATGGCCGCGATCGTCGCGTCGCGGTACCCTTTCTGGGCGAAGACCTAGCAGGCGCTGTCCAGCAGGCGTCGGCGCGTGTCGTGAGACCGGTTGGCGGGCGAACCCATCGGACGTCCTCGGCTATCCAATGGGCATTTTAATCGGAGGTTTGACCTTGTCAACCCCTGTTCTGGGGGTTCTTGCCCGGACGTAACCCCTCAATCCGGGCACGGCTTCACGCCCTGGCCGAGCCGCGACCGTAAGGGAGCGGTGCCGTCGCGGCGGGGGGGCCAGTGTACCGCTCCCTTACGGTCGCGTCTCGGTTTCGCCCCCCGAAACGGAGGGGTTACGCCCGGAAGGCCCATGGTTACCCTTCGGGATGACCATGCCACCCGGCTACGTGCTTACACTTCCCAGCCCTTGCGGTAGTCGCGGCGGGCGTACTGGTTGATCTCGGGCGTCCTCACGGACCCGTTTATTTCAGCGTCGTCAGGTACAGGACGATGTTGGTGGCGATGGCGGCCGCGTCGGCCGGCCTGTAGCCGCGGCACTGGTAGGCCTCGCAGCCGGTCAGGCTGAAGAGGACGTCGAATGGCGAATAGAGTCCGATGAGTCGGTCGGCCCTCGTATACGCCCATGAGTTCGGCGTTGAGGCGGCCCATGCGCTGCTCCTTGAGGGCCGAGCGGAACTCGATGCCGCTCGCCAGGTTGTGGCCGACGGCCGGGTCCATGGCCCCGGTCATGAGGCCGTGGTCCTTGGTGAGCAGCCGCAGTTGCCACGTCATCTCGGCGGCCAGTTGCCGGACCGACTGGCCGAAGTCCGGCGCCCCCGTGACGGCCTCGAACCAGAGGAACCCTCCCTTGGCCACGTAGGCCTTCAGGGCGTCTTTCTGGGCGGGTTTCCAGACCAGGGGGGTCGAGCCGGCGATGTAGGCGACGGAGCAGTCGCCCAGGTCCCCCGCCTCCGTGCCGCACTCGGCCAGGGGGGTCCCGCCGGCTTCCTTGACGTCGAGCGTGACGGCGGCGCGGGTCTTGACGATCCGGGCGAGTTGGGCGAAACCGCCGTAGTTGGCGCCCACGTCCCAGTTGCCGCCGTGCACGAGGCGGGCGATCTTAAGGGCCGTCCGGGGGCCGGCCTTGACGGCGGTCGGGTACCGGTCGGTCTTCTCGGCCTCGTTGCCGGCGAGTTTGGCCCGCAGGGGCGCCCCGTCGGTGGCGTAGGTATACAGATTGATACCCCAGTTGAAGAGGTACGCCTTGGCCGCGAAGGCCTTCATGTGCCACGGGCACGAGATGTCGTCGGGGCTGTAGAAGACGGCGGTGCGGATGCCGTCGTGGAGGCCGAGGAGTTCGGGCTTTTCCCTCATGGCGTAGACCGACCGCCACAGGGGGTGGGCGGCGTTCAGGCGGACGAGTTTCCACTCGGGCCAGACCCGGCGGACGAGGTCCTGCAGGCCCTTGCGCACGGCCGGGTTGCCGCACGAGGCCTCCAGCAGAATGGTGCCGCCGGTGTCGGTGAAGGCGCGGAGTTTCTTCAGGTCCTGGTCCGTCCACTTGGGCAGCGTCTCGGGCGTGACGAAGAGGATGGGGGCGTCCTGGAGTTCTTCCAGGGGCGATTTGAGGTCGACGATCTGCCAGTGGAACTGCTGCTCCTTGATCTTCTCGATGTAGGTGGTCAGGTTGGCGATGTCGCGGCGGTGGGCGTTCCAGGTGCCGTCGAACTTGAGTTTGTTGAAGAGGATGGGCGCGCGGCCTTTGTAGAGGAACAGCAGGCAGAAACACGTGTTGATGGGGTCGCCCCAGGCCCCGTTGGGAAACTGCTGGCCCACCAGTCGCGAGGCGCCTTCCTTGTACCAGTTGTGGGTGCCGAAGTACTTGTACCCGGCGGCGATGCCGACCCGCTCCATGCAGTAGAACCAGTAGAAGTTCCACTGGTTCAGGCCGGGGTTCTCGTCGGGCTTGAAGTTCTTGCTGAGCCAGTCCAGGGCCGAGTCCATGCGCCGCTCGGATTCCGTATGGGTCGTCTGGCTGCGGCCCCTCTTGCAGGGGCACCCGCTGGCCGGGTCGAGGACGTCGGAGATGATGAAGAGCGAGGCGAGGCCCGCGGCCGTCATGGACCCGTACGAGCCGCTCATGGGTGTCCCGGCCGGCATGTTCGCGGCGTACCCCCACCCGCCGTCGGGATGCTGGCCCTTGAAGTAGAGGTCGCGGGCCTTGCGGAGCGGTTCCTGGGGGAACTCGATGCCCACCAGGCTGGCCTCGCGCATGGCCAGGATCGGCCACTGGGTGACGGAGAAGTCGTAGTCGGTGGAGTCGAGCCGGTACCGCCAGCCGCCGTCCGGGTTCTGGCCCATCTCGAGGCGCCGGATGTCCTCCATCATCTTCTGCCGGATCACCGACCGCTTGGTGCCGAGGATCTTGTTGTGGACGTACGACAGGCCCATGACACGGATGGGGACGCCGTAGCCCTGTTTGCCGCTGAAGTTCGAGTCCGGGTTCTGGACGACCAGGTAGTTGAGGCCCTTGGACATGACGTCGCTGTTGGGATGCTCGCCCATGTAGGCCAGCGTCATGAAGATGAGGGCGGAGGCGGAGGCATCGCCGCCCCACGATCCGTCGGGGCTCTGGAGACTGATCAGGTACTGCCGGCCGCGCTCGATGGCGAGGCGGACCATCTCGTCGGTCAGGTTGGCGACCGGCGGTCCCTTGAGACTGGGCTCGGAGAAGGCCGGCGCGGGTTGGAGCGCCCCCGGCTGCGGCGCGGCCGGCGGTGCTCCGGGCGCCGGGATAATCGGCGGCGGCGCGGCAGGCGGTGCCCCGGGCGCCGCGGCGGTCGCCTGGGCCCATGCCGCCAGGCCCATCGCCAGAACCAGCCCGAGGACCCCCGCCGCCCTGACCGCCGTCCGTCGAGTGGTGCTCATGGCGTCCTCAATGCTATTCTGTCCCGCGGTGATTCTACCCCGAAGGCGCGCGCTGGCAAGCGTGTTTTCTCGTCTCCGGCGGCGGCACCGCTCCCTGACGGTCGCGGCTCGGCTTCTGATGGTCGCGACTCGGTTTCTGATGGTCGCGACTCGGGCGCTTCTTCGCTAGCCGCGAGCGCCAGCGAGCGGGGCCGTTGGGCCCGCGCCACGGCCGCGACCTCCCCGGGGGCGACGGCGTGGGGCGTTCGCGATTGACACGCCCCAATCCTGGGGTATATAAAAGGGCGGGCAAATGCTTGGATGTTTCCTTGCGCCGGGCTTGGCGAGGTAACCTATGGCACGGCTGCAACGGTTTTTGCTGGTGGCGGCGGCCTCGGCCCTTCTGCTGTCGGCAGCCCGGGGAGAGGAGAACCCCGCGCCCGGCCCGGCGTGCACGGGGTTGAATTCCCCCACCGGCGCCGATACCATGGCCTGGGCGCAGGGAACCCGGTGAGAGGACGACGCATGCTCCGGAAAGCCGGATGGCTTGGTGCTGCGGTGGTGGTGGCGGCGGGGGTGTTCGTGGCCGCGGGATGGGTCCACGCCGCGCCGCGCGGCTGGCCGACTCGCAAGAGCGGCGACATGTGGATCGTCGACACGCCGCACTACCAGTTCGAGACCGACCACGAGCCCAAGGCCGCCCAACTCATCGCTAGCCACCAGGAAGCCCTCTTCCTGGAACTCTACCGCCGCATGGGCAAGACGAAGCCCGAGACGGCCATCAAGCGGATGCAGGTCCGCGTCTTCACGACCGAGCGCCAGTACAAGCAGGCCATGGGCGAGAACGCCGAAGGGTCGCAGGGCCTGTACACGGGCAGCGTCATCGGCGGTTACGCGCCGCCCGACGACCTCGAAAGGTTGCTCGAGACCCTGCGCCACGAGGGGACGCACCAGTTCGTCCGCCAGTTCATCGGCGACAAGTGCCCCGTGTGGCTGAACGAGGGGCTGGCGGTCTTCTTCCAGTACGCCCAGTTCGAGAAGGGCGTACTGAAGATCGGCCAAGTGCCGTTGATGACGTTGAACATCCTCAAGAAGGCCATGGACGAGGGCAAACTCATTTCGATGTCCGAGATGTTGTCCATGTCGTACGACGGGTGGTCGGCCGCCGTCCGGGCCAAGACGCCCCGGGCCAACATCCAGTACCCGCAGGCGTGGTCGATCGTCCACTTTCTCGAAGCGGGCGATGGCGGCAAGTACCGGACCCCGTTGCTTCAATACATCTATTTTCTGTCGCGCGGCCAGGCTTCCGACCGGGCGTGGGCGAAGGCCTTCGGCACGAATACCCCCGCCTTCGAAAAGCGATGGAAAGCCTACCTCAAAGAGCTGAAATCCACCGGCGGCATCAACTGCCGCATGAAACTCCGAATGCTCGGTTCCTGGGCGCTTAAGGCCCAGAAGCGGCCCGAGATTCTCAAAGACATGGAAACCTTCCGGACGGTCGCCGTCACGGGCATCCTCGGCGGTTTTACGATCACCCTGGGTGGCGTCGAGACCGAACTGAAGGACGCCGAGAGCATCCGGGACCTGTTCCGGTGCCCCGACGACAAGTCCAAGGGCGACGCCCCCAGTTACGAGATCGTGCCCGACCCCGCCGGCGGCCCCTCTCGGATCCGGTGCACCCGCCACCTGGGGTATGTCCTGGAGACGGGCTACGAGAAGGACGAGGAGGGCAAGTGGAGCGTCAAGGTCATCTCCCGGCCCGTCTTGCCCGGCGAGAAGAAGGACGGGGCCGCCAAGACGCCTCCGGCCGGGGCCGCCAAGCCCGGTGACTAAGCTCGACTCTTGCCATTTCCCCCGGGGCAGGACCCCTGCATACCCCAGGTTCTCGGCAAATGGCTTGGGATTACTTGAACACCATCGGCCTTCGAGGCTGTGCAAGAACCGGCAACCCCGTAAGTCCCTGTTGTTTATGGGCTTTTTCGTATGCTCCAAGATGGCAAGAGTCGAGCTAAGAGCCTCAAGCACAAAGAACGCAGAGAACGCAGGGATTGCGGAGATCGCAGCGAAGAAAGGCAGATAAGGTTGTTGTAGAAGAAAAGACCTCTCTGCGTTCTCTCCGTTCTCTCTGCGGCCCCTGCGTTAAAGTCTTTTCGTTCGAGCCTGTTACTTCTTCTCGGCGGGGGACGGCGCGGCGTCAGACACGGCCCAATAGACCACGCCGAACGCCACGCCCGCCACGACCAGGCCACCCGTCACGATCGCGATAATCGCGCCCGGGCTCAGCTGCTTGCTGCCGCGCGGGGGTGCCTTGGCCGGTGCCCGACCGACCAGCCGGACGGGAGCGGAGGCTTCGGCCGGGGCCGAGGGTCTTGCCGCCGGGGCCTTCGCCGGCCATTTCAGCCGCTGCTGGCAATGAGGGCACTGGGTGTGGCCTGCCGCATCGGGGCCGGCGGCCTCGAACGACTGCCGGCACTTCGGACACCGTATACGCATGCCCATGGCGCGTCTCCGTAGCCATGCCAGGCCCTACCGCACGCACGACTTTACCCGGTTTCGCACCGGATGGCAAGGATAAGGGAGGCCTCTGCGCGGGTGCCACTGGCGGCTTGGCCGCCAGTGGCACCCGGCGTACTTACACCACCGCT
>Ga0307379_10007939_pt1 | contig 14357 bp, 7 predicted proteins | sample UN2MG_FD_202237 | JGI IMG/M metagenome (GOLD analysis project Ga0307379, IMG submission 202237) | Soil microbial communities from Risofladan, Vaasa, Finland - UN-2 | ecosystem: Environmental > Terrestrial > Soil > Coastal area > Acid sulfate soil | place: Finland: Risofladan, Vaasa | collected... | reverse complement strand
GTAGCATCTTCATGGGCATTATAGCAGTTGACGGCAGGAATTTCGAGAATGTAATTCTAATAAACAATAGGTTATTGAGGTGACGGCAGGATTAATTTGGATTCTTCTCTATTCTCACAAATAATAGTCCATCGTGTTTGGGGCCACTACTGCCATAATAATTGCTCCACTTAAAAGAATTGTCTGTGTTTTTTTGTAATTCGGAAAGTGAAAGATAGCTATACTTGTTGTCTTTCATTAGTGTCTTGACAATTGAATCAATATCGTTGTGCTTCTCTGTAACATTATCATTCGTTTCGCGGATATCATAATACAGAGGGACCAGACCAATAGAAGCGACCTTTCCTTTTGTCAGTGAGTATTTTTTCGCAAAATATCGAGCTTGATAACGTTTGTCGGTTAAAAAGGAGTGGGGCACGCCCACGCGGCACAATAAGATCGCCTCGCGTTCTCGGGCTGTCCGGTAGGCCCGCTCGACCGTTTTCGTAAAATATTTTTCTCTGATTTCCCAACCCCGAAGAACAAGAGGATTTTTCCAGTCGCCTCCCTGAGTAGAGGTATATTGGTAAGATTGATTTGATGCCTGAAGCAAATCCAGGGAAAATAATATTTCTTCCTGGTCTTCGAGTGAGAATGTATCCAAATGATGTATGAATACCCCCTTAAGTTTCTTTAAGTAACGGTCCACTTTGTCGAATGTATCCTGGGTGGTCAATTGAGGAATGTCTTCTTGTATTATGCGTCGAGTGGCTTCGGAAGTTGATCGGCCCGCTAAATCCTGCAAAAATAATGCAGTCTCTTTTTTATTGTTATATATCGAGTGTTCTATATCAATCGCAGTCAGCAGTATCTTCTTGTCTGCAGTTTGACTGGAGTTGAACGCTTGAATGGTCTTAGGATATAGCATTGGATTAATTGTCTTTTCATTGCCTAAACTGACTGCTTCCATTAATGGGTGTGCGCCATAGCACAATTCCATAGCGTAGACAACCGGCTTATGAGTTGCCAAGTAGACTGCTAACCGCTCTGCTATCTTATGCAGAGGTTTAACGTTATGCTTATATTCCCCAAGAAATATGATTTCCTTTTCTTCTAGATCGAGTGGTAAATGTTCAAATTTGATATCGGGCAAAAGAACTAAATTATGCTTCAATAAGTCAGTCAATTGCTCAGGTGCGGGAGCAGTATTTGTCGTCGACGAGCAGGAAGATAAAAAAAGCAACGAGACGCAACATAAGAACTTTTTATAAATCATGTTACATCCTGTATAATTATATTAGAATCGATTCAAACGACTTTTATTGGTTGACATTCTTGTTTCCTTATCTCATCTGGCGGACACGAACCTCGATACCCTTCGAGTCCTTCAACAGATCGACGAGCTTTTTCGTGTCCGTCTGGCCATAGTGGTAGGGGTACAGAATCTTGGGCTTAAACGCCTTTGCAGCATCGGCGACCATCTCCGGCGTCATTGTGTATGGCAGATTCATCGGCAAAAAGGCAACGTCGATATTCTTGAGCCGCTTCATTTCCGGCGTGTTCTCACTGTCACCGGCGACATAGACTCGCTTGTCGCCGAACGTGATTATATATCCGTTGCCCCGGCCTTTGGGATGGAAGGGATTTCCGGCGGAACGCATTTGGACGATATTGTACGCCGGAACCGCCTCGATTCTCAGGCCCTGGACGGTCTGAACATCGCCATTGGCCATTACAAGCCCGGCAACACTTTCAGCGCAGGTTTTGGTCAATACGAGCTGCGTGCCTTCTTTGCGAAGAGTCTTTATAGCCGCCGGGTCGAGGTGGTCGCCGTGCTCGTGCGTGAGAAGGATAATGTCTGCTTTGGGCATACCGGCATAATCGGCCTCCCCGCCGACCGGGTCCACGTGAATCGTTTTACCGCCGAAGGTGAACATGAGCGTTCCGTGTCCGATGAGGGTGATTCTCAGATCGCCGGTGCCGGTTTTAATTATGTCCTGCTCGAATTTCGACTCCGTACCGGCCTGCAAAATCTGTTCGTTAAGGTCGCTAAGCGAGAAACCTTCTTTGATAACGATGTGCCTGCGATCCGTCAGGATTAACCAGGGCATTGATTTCACGCCCCAATCAAACGTGCTCTTTCCCATTTCAGGAGTAGATTTGCCGATGGCGAAAGGAATCTTGTTCTCCTTCACCCATTCGTTGACCACCTTATCATCAACATCGGTTACCTGGACACAAGCAACTACGACATCTTCCTCAGCCAAATCATCAGCTTTTTTTGCAAGCTCTTTTATATAGTTTCTTGACGGCCTCTGCTGCATATCCCACAAGCATACCAGAATCATCTTTTCGGAGGCACCGGCTGGAAGTTCAATTCCCATTTTCTCCAGTTCAGGTAAGGGCTTGCCTATCAGTAAAGGTGTTTTTATAGCTGCCCCTATGATACCAATGGTTAATTCCTCGTATTCATATTTCTTCTTCTGTTCGGCTCCTTTGACGCGCATCCTGACCGAGTACAGCGAGGTTCGTGCTGTGATAAATAGCGTCTGATTGTCTCTGCCACCAAAGGTGACATTGGCAGGGCGTTCGGGTACATCGATCGTCTCGATTTTGTTGCCCTGTTTGTCATAAACCGTCACTCCGGCTGTTGTCAGGTAAATGTTGCCCTCGTTGTCGATTGTCATGCCGTCGGAGCCCTCCGGGGCAAAAAGCTTCTTGTTCGAGAGCGAGCCGTCCTGTTCGATTTTATAAGCGAAGGTTTTGCCGCCGCCGTGGTCGGTAACGTAAAGCGTCCCGCCGTCCGGCGTGCCGATAAGGCCGTTCGGCCGGACCATGTCGTCGATGACACGGACGAGTTTCTTACGGTCATGGGACAGATAATAGACATGCTCGCCGTCCTGTTCCATGCCGTCTCTGCCGCCGTAGCGCGGGTCGGTGAAGTAGATTCCTCCCTTTGGGCCAATCCACGAATCGTTGTAGATTCCTCTCTTTGGGCCGATCCACAAATCATTGAGGCTGTTAAAAGATTTACCTTGATACTTCTCCGCTAAGACCGTCACTTTGCCTTCCGGATCTATAGACACCAGTCGGCGGCCGCCTCCTTCGCAGGCCAGAAGGTTGCCGTCTTTGTCGAAATACAGGCCGTTAGCCCCGCCGGAGTTCTCGCGAAACGTAGACAACTTGCCGTCGAGCGACCATTTGTGAATTCGATTGTTGGGGATATCAGAAAAAAAGATATTGCCCCGAGCGTCCGCCGCCGGTCCTTCGGTAAACGAGAAGCCCCCGGCCAGCTTTTCCACCTTAGCACCATCGGCAACAACACTTGCCCCGGCAACGCTCCAACCCATCGCCGTGACGAGAATCAATAATACCATCAAACCACGAAATTTCGTATTCATCTCAATCTCCTTTTACTTTTTAAGTTGAGCATTCAAACCCACGGCTTCATCAGCATTAGAATTATACTCGTTCGGCCATCATTTCTCATCACTGATTTTCGGGCGGATTCTCAGCCTGGCCAGGTAGATGCCGGTTTTGCCTTCATGACTGGAGTAGTAGCTAACGTAGAGGATGCCGTTGTGCCAAACCATGCCGGGATAGCTGGTATCGCCGCCGCTGGGCAGTTTTGCAAGTTTGGTCATGGCACCGTTTTCCACGTCAAGGTAAGTTATGGCCGTATGGGCACCGCCATCGTGCATTCGCCCGGCAGCGAGCCAGAAACCGCCGGGGATTTGGATGAAGTTGGGGCCGCCGAATCCGTTGAATTCTGCCCCGAGGTCCTTCCATTGCCACTGCTTATAGTCGGGCCGGCTTATGCCCAGCAGGGCACTGCTCGGATCGTCGCCTCGACTGTCGCGCCGCACGAGCGCATAACACGTCCCTTCGGAATCGAAACGCAGCGTCACTTCCGTCGGGTACCCTTGCTTGAACAGCTTGGGCAAGTGCGGCTCGTAATGAATCCCGTCATCGCTGACGAGCAGATCGAGATAGCGATCGGCACCTTTTCCGGCGGTGTAAGAGACGCCGTAGGCCTTGCCTTCGTGCCACGTAACGCACCACAGCCAGCGTCCCGGCTTGACTGCAATTTGCGGCTCGGTCCATTGCCTGCCGTCTGTCGAAAAGCTCACGAACGTTCCAGTTGGGGCCGATTGATTGTCTTCTTTGCGCGGGGCTGCCCCGCCGACCAGCATGAGCCGGCCGTCGGGCGTTACGGATAAATGAGCATCGCGAAGGTCGTAGCCTTCAAGAGAAATAGAAGCCGCAGATTTCCACGTATCGGCATCTTTCGATTCGAGTATCCGAATCCTGCCGTCGGTTGAAACGTGCCCTCTGCCCTCGCGAAATGCGCAATAAAACGCACCCTGCCATCGTACAAGGTCCGTGAAAGCATTGTGCGGAGCCTCGTCCCAAATCCTGCCGGCCTCAACGATCTCCACCGACACCGGAGCCGCTCCGAAACCACACGAGGTCAAAATCAAACACAAAACCATTACAATATATCGCTTACCCATCATATCCATCTGCCTTCCATTCTAAATCTTGTCATCCAGCTCATCAATTCCAAAACCTTCGGCGGTAACGACATGCCTGCGATCCGTCAAAATCAGCCAAGGCAGCGCCTTCACACCCCACGCGGTGCGTGTTGTCTCGATATCACCGGCTATCGTGCCGACGGGGAAAGGAAGTTTGTTATCTTTGGCCCACGCCTGGAGTTTATCGCTCTCGATTTTCGAGGCCTGGACGGCGGCCACGACGATGCCTTTTTGTACCAACGACTCGGCTTGTCTGGCCATTTTCAGGATTGTGTTCCGTGAGGGGCGTTGTTGGAAGTCAAAGAAACAGATGAGGAGCCTTTTGCTCTGCACCTGCTCGGATTTGAGTTCGATCAGCTCTTTCCAGCCGGGCAGGGGCTTGCCGAGCAGCGGTTTTATTCCGGTGTGTACGCTGCGTCGGCCGAGGACGACCTCGACGTCACGGTCGCCACCATTTGCGTCGAGGAATCCGGCGCCGCCGGATCCGCTGCCCATACCGGCCTGAATCCGCAGGGGACCGGCACAAACGCCATCTACGGCGAACCTGCCATGCTCGTCGCTGGAACTCTGGTGTCTCGGCTGTCCGGCTGTGTCGCTGCCACGCAGACCCGTTACGAAGATCGGAACACCCGCGACCGGAGTCCCGTTGGCATCGACAATCACGCCGGAGATGGACCGGTCCGCCGGCGTCAGGACAATCGGCGAGACCTCAACCTGCCTGTCCTGCGCCGTACCGAAGGGAAGTTCTCTGTGCTCGACCGGGCCAAAACCCTCGACACTCACCTCAAGGCGATACTGAAAATCCTCAGTGGGCGCCGGGACAGTACGGGCCTCATAGAAACCGTTGGCATCCGTAAACACAACTGGAGCCGCATTGGTTAACCAGCCCGGCATAAAAGCTCGCAGGGAAACACTCGCCGCGGGTATCGCCTTACCGTTAGGATCCGTGATACTTCCGCGGACCACAAAGGCCGGCGAAAGAGTCACGTCAAGCGATTGGGCCTGATCCTTGACTTCCACCAGGCCCGCCAAATTGTGTTCGGTATCCCGGGCCAAAACCAGGACGACTCGGGTGTTTGAACTCGAACGCCATGTGACCTTGAATCGACCCTGCTCATCAGTGCGTGAGGCTTCTTCGCAGACAGGCTTGGAACTGACGATCGCGCCAGCCACAGGCTGTCCGCTCGGATCGCGCACGATCCCGGTCACGACCGGATATGCAACCAGACTAACTTCTCGCCGGATTGATTCGCCCGTGGCGATAATTACGGGCTCCGGGTCTGTGAAAGAGTCGTAGGCTTCTGCCCACATCCGCAGTCGAGACTCTCCGGGCGGCACACACAAACGAGCGAAACCGTCGGCGTTGGTGCGCACTGAATTGTACCAGCAGGGATGCAGGCCGAAATTGGCCGGCAGCGAGACATTCACGGCCGCGTTCTCGATGGGCTTCTCTGTTTTAGCGTCCAGAATTGTGACCTCGACCAGCCCCCCTTTGCTTACCGGGACATTGACCTCAGCCGTCTGCCCCATCTCGACGGTAACCTTCACGTCCTTGCCGGCCCAGTCCGACGGCTGACCGTACGGGGCCACCACCTGAAGGGAATAGTCATTCGCGGCCAGGCCCGTGTAGAAAAAAGTGCCATCAGTGCCGGAGGTAATGGGAGGGACACACGAATAGTTGGCATATCTGGCATTCGGCCGGGCGAGTAGGCGGACACCTGCCACGCCTTCACCGGAATCCTCGCTAACGACCTTCCCTCGAAGGATTCCCTCCGGCTTAAGAACAATACGAATGTCGGTCCGTCCCGCGCTGAATTGGCTGCCCGCCATATTTGACAGCTCGTGCTCCCAGTATGTCCAGCAGGAGGCTTTGCCGGGGGCTTCGACCCAGAGATCGGCTGTGCTTTTAGCGGGGATGTGATCAAAACGGAATCGGCCCTCACCATCGGTCCGGGCCGTGAACCAGTCTTGCGGCGTCTCAAAGGTCACGCCGGGCGTCCCGCCCATCCAGCCCATCTTCAGGCACAAGCGAACCATCGCTTCGGAGACTCCCCGTCCGGCCTCATCGACCACTGTGCCTGCGAGAGCCGCAGGCTCCCCAAGACGTACAATCATGTCCTGTCCCGATTGCCCAAATCGTACGCTCTGCCAACCCATCGCAAGTCCTTTCTTCCAGGCAACGATCCAGATATAGTCTTTTCTCTCGGCGCCGACCTGTAGTTGGAATCTGCCGTCTTGCCCTGTGATCATACGACTGGGCGCTGCCCAGCTCGTCCGACCCGCCGCGTAGTCATATAACTGCTCGCAGCCGAACACCTCGGCGTTAGCTACAGGACGACCACGCCAGTCCACAACCGTGCCGGAACAATCCACCTGCTTGATGGGCCCTTGTGCCAACAGCACACCCGCCGAGCAGGCAATAATTGTGACGAAGACCGTCCCGGCGATAAGACATTTCTCATAGTGCCACATTGTTCATCTCCTCAATCATGGTATCCAGATTATCAAGGCCAAAGCCCGCCGCACGAACGATGTGTTTGCTATCCGTAAGAATCAGCCACGGCAGCGACTTGACGCCCCAGTTGAAACGTGTTTTCTTCTCATCACCTCGAATCATTCCCACCGGGAAGGGAATGTTGTTAGCCTTGACCCATCCATGGAGTGCATTGTCGCCAACTTTGGATGCCTGCACAGCCACGACGGTGACACCCTTTTCTTTCAACTGCTCCGCCTGCTTGGCAAGCTCAATAATACAATTCCGTGATGGCCGCTGGTTCATATCAAAAAAGCAGATTAGTATCACTTTATTATCCGTATCAGCCGGCAGCGGAGATATGTTCAAGTCTTTGAAATCAGATAGAGCTCTACCGACAAGTAAAGGCGGCTGTAGTGACAGAGATCCCCGGTCGCTGATTTCAAGTACGAGATTCTCATGTTCTTTATTCTCGACTGTTACAGAGAGAGGTTCTTCGCTATAGACAAAACGGGAAATATCGTCGAGGAAAATCGAATAATAAAGGTCATAGTCACCCGGCGGCAGCAACAGTTCCCAACTCCCATTCTTGTCAATAGAGTCGGAAGAAATAGTCTGACCTGATTTCAACCGAGCTTCAAGATAGACTCGTTTGGCCGAGGGACGCTGTTGAGTATCGGATTCAATCAATCGGCCTTTTAAAAGAACACCATTTCGTGCTTTAAGTGTTACCTGCATCGTTTTACCGGATTCGGCAACAAAACTCTCGGGTACGCAAACATAGTTTCCATCAGAGCCGCCTTTTAGCGACTGGAAAACGGGCACATATTCTCCAGACTCTAAATCCTCGATGATGAATGAGCCGCTTTCGTTCGTAACTATGTCACGCCCTGGCAGGTTGTAGGCCCTTAGCTGTATACTCGCGCGGGGCACGGGTTTTCCCGATGATTCGCTTATCAACAGACCCTTGACAACAGCCACGCCGACAGAGAGTTGAAAAACGCTTCCGGCATCCCGCTCCGGCGAAAAGTCGATTTCCTGACGCTTGAACCCCGGAGCCTTGACAACGACCCTGACAAAGTCCTTCTTATTGAATCTGTTCAATACAAACTCACCCTTTGCGTTCGTCCGGGCCAACATACCAAGTTCCGATTCGGCGGAAAAGTGCGATTGACTCAGCCACTGAATGGCCGTTCGCTGAGAAGTTCTTGTCCGCTGGCTCATGCTGGTCATATAGAGTCTTGCGCCGGAAATAGGATTCTGCTGCGGATCCACGATCTTGCCTGACCAGTACTCGCCCGGCTCATGCAGAACAAGTTTTACCTGAGAATCATCTTGATGCCAAACGCTGTTATAGGCCAGGTCGCAGCCATCTATATCGCAGCTCAGTATGCCGCGGTGCTGAACATTATCGCCGAAGGGCTTGACGTTGAATCTGGCCTGGCCTGCTTCATTGGTCGTAGCAGTGTGGGATGTTATAACCTCCCGCCCGGCTTCGGCAACGCTGAAATACAAGTTTACGGGGGCGTTTGGAATCGGCCGGTTTTTGTCGTCCACCAACGATACCTCATAAACGCTCGTCTCTGACGGCGACTTCAGGATTATTTCCAGGTTAGCCGCATCAGTGGGCGCCCAAATCTTTCGGCTCTTGTATCCTTTCGCATAGACGTTAAAGAGCACTTCGCCGTCTGCAAGGTTGGCGAGGCTGAATTCGCCCTTTTCGCCGGTAAAGACCGCCCTGTTTTGCCTGTAGCTCGCCTGAATGCCATGTGTGGTGAGAACCATGATCTTTGCACCTGAGACGGGCTCTCCTTTGACACTGAGGACTCTTCCTGAGAGTGTATTTAGATATTGTTCAACAGTGATTTCGATGGGTCTTTCGGATTCGTACTCTGCAAGAGCGATGACTTTCCCTCCGTTCTCCCCGATTGTGTGATTGATTTGCTCGTCCGGAAACCACCACGCAAAGTAGTCCGCCTTCGGGCACAGATCGTCGATGGTGAAGGTCCCATCGGTATCGGCATAGATTTGCTGTTGCAGGCAGTCACTATCGCTCCCGCTCGGCCGCAGACCCAAGAGGAGCTTGAAAGGCCCCACGGCCCGGCCTGCTGTGTCAATCACACGCCCTTTGTAACTTGCTGTGGGCTCAAGGTGTATCGTTGCGGCGGTCGCGCCCGCTTTCAGATGAATCAATCCCGCCTGGTTCATGTCCTCGGAGATCGCAAACAAATCAAAGTCTCGATCAGTCGGGGCCACCATTATCTTGAAGACTCCAGTGGGACTTGTTTTTACCGCCGGCACATCACAGTGAATATATAACGAGGCGTTGTTTACTGCCTGACCTGATTGGCCGAGCACTTTTCCCGTAAGCACCCTGACCGGCCATAGTCTGACCTTAAAGACCAGATCGGTCATGTCATCTCTGACGACTCCGCGGAAGGGTCGAAAACCTACTTGTCTCTGGAGATCCCAGTCAATGATGTACATGCCCCGGCGTGATCGATCGAACTGAAAGTGTCTCTCACTGCCCTTCGGGGCTGTGGTATGAAAGTTGCCTTGCCCGTCTGTTTCCAGGTGTTCGATGACCCCGCCGCTCTTTTCCATATGGAGCAGATGAAAATACGGCACGGGTTCGCCGGTATCGAAATTAACCACCTTTCCCGACAGCATACAGATGCCCACCGTGCCGCCTGCCGCGTCCTTCAGATCAGCCGCTTGCTGCGGGGAGTAGGAGTCATCCTCAATAGCACCAGACAGTGAAGCGGCGAGAATCATTGCCGCACCGAAAACCATTTTTCTTATTGCCCGCATTCTACTCATTCGAGTTTTTCTCCTATTTCTGAGGCCGCAAAGCCTTCGGCGACAACAACATGGTTGCGATCGGTCAGAATCAGCCATGGCAGGAACCGGATACCCCAGGTGAAACGTGTTTTCGTCTCATCCTCCCGGGACATTCCGGTCGGGAAGGGGATATTGTACTTCTTCATCCAGTCATCAAGTTTGTTCTGATCGACCTTCGAGGCTTGTACGGCTACAACAACAAGGCCTTTTTCTTTCAACTGCTCAGCTTGTCTGGCGAGTCGTGCGATGCAATTTCGCGATGGTCGCTGGTTCATGTCCCAGAAACAAACCAGAACGATTCTGCCGTCAATCTGTTCGGGAACTATGTTTATGCCCAGGCCGGTGAATACCGGCACCGGCTTGCCTAACAAAGATTCGGCAAATCCCGGTGGCAGCTCTTCGTGTGCGGCACGGGGAGGCAAGGCCTGTACCTCCAGAGCCAGTTTCTGCTCCCATTTTTTACTTTCAAAATAGATAGAGGGATATTCCGGCCTTTGATCTGTCACTTGTTCGCCGTCTTTGTATCCGAGCGCTTTGAACGAAAACTCCGAAACAGGAATAGATCTGTTCAGAATATTATCATTAAAGGTCACACTTCTGGTCCGGCTTGTCTCTCCGTAGATACCCGGTGATTTTACCGTGTGGTTGAACACGAAAGTCTTCGGCACCCATGCACCGTCGATCTGTTCATAGGTCCACTCGCGCAGCTCCGTGCCGTAATCAGAACGAGTGTAATATTTCACAACGTTGCCGCCCCTGGACAGGTCAAAGGTATGACGGTTCAACAAATGTTCGTCTCCGAGCTGCAAAGACACCAAATCACCCTGGCTCGTTGCTATAATATCGGAGATCCCCTCGTTCTTTACCCTGCGGTAAAGGAACGCCAGTCTTTCGACCAGATCATCCAGACATTTTGTCATATGTCCGGTCAGATACCACATAGGATCGAAACAGTCGGAATAAGAACCCCTGCGTGCCTTTTCCGGCGGCCAGATGACGAGGGTACTAAGCCTCCGGCCTTCTCGTGTGGTTATCGCCGGAGCACGGCGATAGAATCCCCCGCGAGTCGTCATGGCACTGATAGATTCAAGCAGGGTATCAGTCACCGGATGGCCTTCTATTTCCAGCCCCTTTCTGACGTATCGTTCGTTGTGCGTCCATTTCCACCGCGTCACACCCCGGCTGCGGTCGGAAAGAAAATCCACGGTCTGCCTGTCCCGCATAACCACGCCGTTTGCATCCGCACGCACGATTTCGATTTGCGCCCGGCCCTGCCACGTTCGGATTCTCGCCCTGTTGGCCTGATGAGCCGTCGCAACCAGACGGAGCAGCTCTATATCCCCTTTCGGTCCGGCTTCTACGGATGAGATGCTGCATATAACGATACCGGCCAAAACTATACAATCAACCGGTATAGAAGCTCTGCGCATGATAAATCCTCTCGACAACAGCTACTGCATATCGATTTCGATTCCTCGTTCAAGTTGCGGCTCCGGGATACATAACCTAAAATTAAGACGCAAATCTAAAGAGAATGTTACAGGTTTTTTTGCCTTTTTTAAATATTCGATCTATCTTAAAGCATTGCCGTGTAAGCAATTCTCAAGAATAACAAAGCCTTATGGAGCCCCCGGAAATGAGCTTCGTTCATTTGACAGGAGTTATGAGCCTGCCATTGGCTGTTATTATCAATATCGCAGGGGCCGCTAACCGGCATCCACTATTGTCTATTTACTTCACGCCTTTGACCCGCATCTGCAGGCCATAGACCGAGGTTTGAGCTGTGATAAAGAGCGTATGTCTATCGGCGCCGCCGAAGGTAACGTTCGCCGTCCAGCCGGCGTCGATTGGGATTTGCTCGATTTTCTCGCCGGCCGGATTGAAGACCGTAACGCCCCGGCCCGTTAAGTAAATGTTGCCTTCATTGTCGATTGTCATGCCGTCCGAGCCCATCGAGCAAAACAGCTTTTTTCCCGACAGCGTGCCGTCCGCTTCGATGTTATAAACATACGTCTTTCGGTCGCCGATATCGGCGACATAAAGCAACTTGCCGTCAGGCGTGCCAATGATGCCGTTAGGCTGGACAAGGTCCTCGGTGACTCGCATCATTTTTTTTCGGTCGGGCGTCAGGTAATACACGTGCTGGCCGTCCTGCTGCATCGCCGGGTCACGGGTCCAGTAGTCTCTTTTGTAGAACGGGTCGGTGAAGTAAATGCCGCCTTTGAGGTCCTCCCAAAGGTCGTTCGGGCCGTTAAGCAGTTTGCCCTTATAATCTTTGACGAGCACAGTCGCCTTGCCTTCAGGATTGATCGACCATAGCTGGTTATTCATATCCGCACAGGCCAGCAGGTTACCGCGTTTGTCGAAGTACAGACCGTTGGATCGGCCGGAAGGCTTAAGGAAATCCGATAGCTTGCCATCCACGGACCATTTGCAGATTCTGTCGTTGGGCTGATCGGTAAAGAAAACGTTTCCATCGGCGTCTACCGCCGGGCCTTCGGTAAACTTAAAGCCGTCGGCGAGTTTTTTAACTTTCGCTCCCGGTGCGATGATGCCTTGCTTCTCACCGCTCGCAGGTGTCACCGCCACAAGCTCGATGCCCTTGCCTTTTCCCAGATTGCGTGAATATTTCTTGTCTTTCGGATTGTTCCAATGCTCGTGCACGCCGAGGCTTGCCAACCTCTTAACGTTGCCGGCATGATCGGGATCGTAAAATGTCCCCGAAGCGGGATTATCTGCGAGCGCCGCCTCGTGCAGAAAATCATCCACGCCGGATTTGCGTGAAGGATCTTCGTACTCGGCGCAGAGAAAATCGAAGCCGACCGAATCGATAGCCACCGGGTCCTGCGAAGCCAGCAGGCTTGAAGTCCAGTCCCCATTGAAGGGCGGCGAAGTCCATCGTCTCGGCCCTTTGTCCATGTCTACCGGGTGGATCCCACAGTATAGCCCGTCAATCAGATACAGCACGGTCTTGCCGCCCAGTTGCGAATGGCCAATCAGGTCAACCAGGTTCCTGTATATTCCCACCTGCTTGGAAAAGGCATCTTTATGCAGGTCGAAATAGCCTTTTTCCGCCGGCCAGCGAATCAGTGAGCCGTAATGATTTTTTGCGGTGAGTGTCACGCCCGAGCCGGTATGGGCCTTGAGGTTCGCGAAGTTGATCAGGTATTCCGCCTCGGCATAGGAAGCGGGAACGTAGTCCTGTTTGACTCCTTCCGGATTGCAGCTCCAGTAAAGCGGCACAGAAGACCTCTTCATTTTAATCCGGCCGAACTTGCCGCCGTGGTCCAGGCACCGCACGCCCGGAAACTCCTTCTGAAAGATCTCGAAGTACTCGTTGGCAATATATGACAGGCTGTCGCAAATCGCGATATCGGATTGCTTAACGCCGACTTTCTCGACGAGTTGCCGCAGCAGGGCGACAAGCATCTGAGGCGACGTATTCATATAGTCGATCGTGCTGCCCAGCTTGTAGGTCTCGGCATTGACACCGCCGGCCGTAAAGATAAAGCCGACGAAATTGACCTTGATGACGATTTTTTCACCCTGCCTGTAGCCGACATCGCCTTTGCCGCGTGCTTTATTGAAATACCTAAAGAGCTTATCCCACGCCTCGGTGTCATCGGCCGCCCCGGTCAGTTCGCGGACCGCGCTGGAGACCATCTCGCGGACCCGGTCGGGGTCCGTATGTTCCGCCTGCCACGGGTGCCCGTTGCCGGGGCCGTCCCAATCCGTCGCATCCGGATCGTGAACCCAGACAACACGCCCTGGATTAATACCTTTGGCAGTTCCCATCGGCTCATTCACAGGCTGCGGCTCGGCAAGAACCGACTTCTCCGCCGTCACGGTTATCGCGATCCAAACTGCTGTGACACTCAACACTGCGCACGCCAGGCCCACGATATACCGCCGGCGAGCGAAGTTAAGTTTAGCCTTTTTAAAGGCCAGCGCCGAAGCTCCAAAACCCAACAGCAAAGCGACAAATCCTGAGGCCAGCGGAAAAGCGACCCGCTGACACGGATAGAGGGCCCGCGACGGTTTGGGGATAACGCGAATCAAAAACCATATCAGCGAGACGAGTCCTGCGAGCGGAAAAATCCATTTTACCCAGCGATATTTCCCATTGGCACTTTGAGACTTGCCCTGCTTAGGACATGAGTGGGCATCTTTTCTTTTCAGGAATTGCATCTTCATTACCTCCAAAATACTCGGCTATATTTTTCTCTTTAATAGTTGTTTCCAGTCGAAGTCATAAACGTAAACCTTCGATAACAGAACATTCGCAGATTCTATCGGAATCCCCCAAAAGCGCCAAGCACAAATTCCCCTGTTACATCCAGGGGGCAAAGTTAATATTCCTGATACAATCCAAAATTCGGATGCGCATAAATCTGTTTTTTTTGTTTAATCCAACTCGTCGTGAGTGCTTTTGGATTTGCTCTTTTTTATATAGCGTTCGAGAGGTCTGCTCAGTTTCCCAAGGCCGATAAGGGCAAGAACCGCAATCAGTGACGCGACAATCGCCAGTA
>Ga0307379_10007938_pt1 | contig 14360 bp, 10 predicted proteins | sample UN2MG_FD_202237 | JGI IMG/M metagenome (GOLD analysis project Ga0307379, IMG submission 202237) | Soil microbial communities from Risofladan, Vaasa, Finland - UN-2 | ecosystem: Environmental > Terrestrial > Soil > Coastal area > Acid sulfate soil | place: Finland: Risofladan, Vaasa | collected... | reverse complement strand
TTAAGCTAATAACGACAGTGAAGCTCGTACCGACATGGCCGAGGTATGACATAGGTGGTGGGGTTATTTCTGATTTTAAATCGGAAGCAGATTTTATCAAGTGGCGCAAATGGGCTATTCAGGAATACAAATTAGAATCAAACGACCAAACAGCTACAAAGCTGACTTTGACTGGTGAGCAGCTAACCCGATACCCTTTGATATACCGCGTGTATGGCGTACCAATGGAAGGCGAACTATTTGGCACAAGAATAGTAAGTGAAGATCCTGGTACAGCTATAGACGCGATAGACCTTGACGGTGATGTAGGTACACACTATACAAACTTCACTGTCCCCGGTGGAGGTGGAGGTGCGACATTCCGTGATTTCTTCTTTCAGAATGCCAGAGTGGAACGGGAAGTATCCCCACCAGAGTTTGAACGGTACAGTGATAAAGTTCAAGTGTTCCTATATGATCCGCAGTATACAAATATTATCTCAGATAAAGCTGGTAGCGATGTAATAGAAGCAGATAGAGGTGTCGAACTTACTGACAATCCTAATGCTTCACAAAAGACAGCTGAAAACAATCGCCGCAAGTGGATTATACCAGACATAGATAAAGTGTCATATAACTTTGACGAAAAGAATATGATGGTTGTATTTGATGACCCACAATGTCAACAGAAAAACACCAAGAGCTTATCTAACAAAGATAGATTCGCCAAGACTATTAAAGAATTCACATACGATACTAGCGGTACTCAGTTAGAGACACGCTCTGTATATATGACGGCTACATTCGCTACCGACTTGGCAGCAGTATTTGGTTCCCGTATAACAGCAGGTTTTGTTGAAGCAATCAATGGTGCTCCATTCAGTGCATATGTCAAAGCTCGTAACCAAGATATTATCTACCATAAAAATGCGTGGTATCCACAAACTCAGTTGAACAAAAGCACAACAAATCCAATAGATTCCACAGACTTAATGGATGGTAAAACAATCGGGGACGCTATTATCAGATGTGACACCTTCTCTAATTACAGAGAATATGTTGGGGAAGGTCACTATGAATTAGGTCGCGCTATCTTGAATTGGAAAGAAGGTTATTTGAACTATCGCGAAGAGATAAGCGCAGAACTACCATATATGGAATTAAACAATAATCTTGGTGATGGACTTATTGCTATAACTAATTCAGCTTATATTGGAATAGCTTCTTTCCTTGTCGCAATAAGCTGGAGGCGTGTTGGTGACAGCGACAATATTACCACCAGTTATTCTTTGAATAATTTCTACAGTACTAATAAAAATAATATAGACTTTGCCCCACTGAAACATGATGAGAATAAAAACCGTTTCAACAAGCGGATCAAATTCTCATTTGATAACGAAGTGCCATCTGGCGACCTACCCCCAATCTAATAATGGCTATCAATCCTTCAAAAAATAGTGGTATTATTCAAAGGCGTGAATACGATGCCCTTGTCAAAGAAGTACAAGAGTTAAAGAAAACTATTCATGCCAAGACAAGCTTGCCTTCTTCAGTGCAAAATCAACCAGACTCAGCCACCAAAGAATCTGTCATAGTTGGCAAAGCATTTAATGAAATTCAGCAGTACATGGTAGTCATGGTTATCTACCAACCTACCGAAGGATTAGTTCCGAGAGTATCGTTGTACGATAGAAGTGTGACAGTCGGAAAAATATACCAAATTGGTATAGCCCTAGAGTATGCTGAAACACACGACAGCATACGCGTCCAAATAGACGGCATACAGAGAGTCAGAATTGTTGCCAACGGTGGTGGCACCTATGGCGCGACAGCGGATAGAATGTTCAGATCCGGGATAGAGCTTAAGCCAAAGACTGGTGGATTTGCCGAAGTGCTAGATCATAGCGATGCAGCATCGGCAAATTTTGTGTGTGTTGGTAATAATTCACCTGCGGATATGATGGTGTTAGTCCGCATACTAAACCAGAATGATTCGTACAGAGGACCATTCAAAGGTTCAATAAGTCTTGCAGGTACAGGTATCACAGTTGGAATTGATAGAGCAGAAGTGGCTTCATCAAATTCTTACGACTACGATTTTAATGACAGAATAACATGGTATATAACTGATAATACTATGTTGACTTTATTGAAACCAACTGCCGAAACAGTTGTAGTATCAGCGGATAACACATACGTATATTACAAGGTAATTAAAACAAGTGGTGCTCTGACAGCAGTTCTGACAGCTTCTACAACACATCCTGCAACGCTGTCAACATGGTTACTTACAGAATGGTATGTAATGCTAGGCAAAGCTAGATTTGCTAACAGCGTTGTAACAGCATGGATACAATACCATCAGGGCCAGATAAATATCCAAGATAGAACACAGACAAGTTTTTGGGCAGAACTTACAAACAGAACATCACCGTATTCTTGGAAAAGACTGCAAGATGATGCTTCTACAAACTTTTCGCCTTCAGTAACTGGCTCCAGTAATGCTTTAGAAGTGCATGGACTTGATGGAATTCCAGAAGGAACACGCGTGAGACTTTGGCCTGCTAGTGATGGCACTGCGACATATAGATTTGAATGTGGGTTTGGTGGTTTAGGACCCCGGGACAGTGATTTGCTTGGTGCATCTGGTGAAACAGCTGATACAGAATTGTGGGATAGAGCGTTGCAGGAAGGTGGAAAATTCGGCGTATTGGTGGATGTTATTACTAGGATGGAATGGGATCCGGATAGTGATGCTATCCTCTATACATTTACTCGCAGACATGAGTATGACTCTAATGGTAACCTTATGTATATTGCCGCTGAAGTTAGATCTTCAATTATCAGTATCAATGAAATCTGCGATGAATGTGATCCCACTACCACAATGGCACCAACGATGCCAGCTTCAATGGCGTCAGCGTCAGCAGGCTCTGCAAGTGGTGGTGGTAGTGCTGGAACAGGTGGGGGTTCTGGCGGTGGAGGGAACCTGATAGTCTCAGGAGCAGGTACGACTGATGCGAATGGAACTTACATAAAACAAGGTCCAGATAATTGGGAACTTGTCAACGGTGGTTTTACATGGAAGATCGGTTTTGCTAACTTCGGTGGTCAAGACGCTTACTATATTGAGAGACTTGGCGGTGGAGGAACTTATTATAGAAATCCGCTTGACTCAACATTACCGACAGATGCTCCATGGGGTGTGCATGGGTTTAATGGTACACTTCCAGCACCTACCGTGGTAGATGCATAATGGATAGAAGTGAATTAATTCCAGAAAATTGCGAGAAAGGTGAAACGTTAAAGTATAGAGGTAGACGGGTAGGATTGTTTGCTTGTATGCTTGAAATCATCGCATTAGTAGACGTTTGTGAAGAAGAAGGAATCCAGTTTGAGATAGACATTGCCCTTGGCCTATACAGTTTAATGAGTCATGAAAAAGGCACAAACTGGTGGGAATATTATTTTGAGCCAATCCGCGCTAAAAACAAGTCAGAGACACACAACTTTGACAGGAAAAAGTGTTTATCTGCTTTGCATACATGTTATAAGCTTCCGTTAGAAAGAAAACGAGAAATTATAAAGCAGTTTATCAAACCACTACCAGACATACAGCGCACCATTGATACCTTCGCTTCTTTTTACAACATAGAAGATCGCTATGGGCTGCATTACAGAGGCACGGATAAAGTAACTGAAGGGGCTATATTGTTTCCAGCCGAATATGCTGTTGATAAAATAAACAGTGTAGATGGTGGGACAGAATGGAAGTTATTCATAGCAACAGATTCTCAAGATTTTCTCAACAGGATGATAACAATTTTAGGCGAAGACCGTGTAGCTTATACATCCTGCACCCGAAGCGACAATCATCGTCCTGTGCATGTGGCTAACAAAGCCGGTAATCAAGTGGTCATAGGAGAGGAAGCTGTAAGAGACTGCTTCTTGCTCGCAAAGTGCAAACGATTCTTTGGCACTACAAGTAATTTATCTACAGCCGCGAATCTTTTAAGTAATAGACCGCATGAAGATTTTATTCAACTCACTGTACAATACAGAGAAGAACAGAAGGAATGGCGTTCTTCTCGTAAGAAAATAATAATGGATAAACTAGAAATCTTAGGCATAGAAGAAAAAGATATAGTATTGTTGCAGTGGTTAATAGAAGACGGTGGAGTGTAATGATTTTTATTACTGGACCAGAAGGATCAGGGCATCATCTACTGCAAGACATCTACGAAACAATAAGGTGTCATGGCTATTTCTTTGCTTCATTGCCTTCCAACAGGGATCCAATGCCAAAGCTAGTTTGGCACAAGGTAGGAAAAAATACAGACGCTGGAACATTCGTACCGCTTAACTTCCTCACTGTTTGTGAAACTTCACAAGTCTTATTTTTGCACCGTGAGCCATATGGTTGCATCTATTCAGCGTGGAAAAGGTTTGGCAATGGAAGATACGATATGATTCCTACATTTGTCAGTTATTATGCAATGGCAATCACCCTACAAAAATCAATGTCTTACCTGTACAGAGGCAACTGTGCTGTATGGTATTACGATAAATTTGTTGAAGAACATTTAGGCACTGAGATAGACGGCGTATTGATTAAGCGCAGGGAACACACATGGGAAACTGATCTAGAATTTATAGCTGCAATGAAACCTTATGACCAGCTTTTAAACGAGATTGATACGGAATGGATGAAGAAGCTCCCGACACAACATGCAGTGTAAAATGGTCAGCGCGTAAGCAAGCTACAGAGTTTATAAAGTCTGTAACTGCGGGTGTGGTAGATTTCACTATGGGTAGACACATTCTTGCTAGACCCGAAATACGTATTAACCGCCTTACTGAATGTTACGAGCCATGCGAACATTACGATGTTGAAACGGAACGATGTAGGGTATGTAACTGCAAAGTCAAAAGCAAGACCGCAGTTCTGAAACAAAGATGTCCCAAGGGGAAATGGTGATGGAAACTAAAGGAATAGGGTTTACTCTATTCGGCAATAATTTAGTATACACTAGAGGTATGCTGGAAAATTGTCATCTTGCTAGAAGGTACTACCCTGATTGGCAGGTATATATCTACATTGATTATACTACTGAGCGCAAAACCTTAGAACGTCTTTTAGATGCTGGAGCAATCATTAGGCGCAGACCATGTAAATCAAAGTGGATGAATCGTTCTGGTAGATATTTTATAGTGGAAGAAGTGGAAAGATTTATCATACGTGATGCTGATAGCCGCATAGGTCACCGTGAAGTTATGGCAGTGAATGAATGGATAGAAAGTGGCAAGCCTTTTCATTTCATGCACGATCATGAAAATCATAGACCTCCTATAATGGGAGGAATGTGGGGCGCTGTATCAACATGTATGCCGGAAGGATATCTGTATGAACTTGAGAATTTTCAAGCTACAGACTGGGGTGTGTGTCAAGATCAAGTGTTTATAAAGAGACACCTGTGGGATAAGATAACTCCAGACGATTACCTGCACCACCGCAGTGCAGGATTTGAATGTGGGCATTCAGTTCCGTTTCCGACTCAAATGTTAGGAAGGGAATTTATAGGTGACACTTACTACAAAGTAAATCACTTGCGCAGTGTAATAAGAATACAGGACAGGCTTCCTGATATTACTTGATTTCTAAACTGTCACTTATTACTATCCCGCACCTTGCCCACCCCAATCCTACCTGTTATTGTTAGCTAAATACAAAACACAGGTGGTAGAATATGCAAGGTTCACTGCATTGCAGGGTAGTTGAAGGTGGTTGGATTGAAATGTCCATTAAGGCACCTTCCGATAACGACTTTACTGACATACTAGAACGCTTAAAATTTGATTTACATGTCATACAATATGACAAGAAGTTAAAGCGTTACAAAACTTCTGCTTATGAATTGCAACGATTGTCTGACTTGTGCGAAAAATATAAGATAGAATTGTTTGCCACTGAAAAAGTTATACGAGCTGATGCAAGACTAAGGTTTAAGAATAAGTATATCGAACGCATGGGGAAGAAAAATCATAACCACTTGAAAATTCCCCTATGGACAGAAGACCCTGATATGCAGCCCTTTGAATACCAGAAGTACGGTATTGCTATGGGTGTATACCTTAAGAAGATGCTATTAGGCGATGACATGGGTGTAGGTAAGACAGTACAAGCTATAGGCATTGTATTGAAGGCATGGGAAACGTATGACCTACAGCATGCCTTAATAGTATGTCCACCAAGACTTACGCAGCAATGGCGTAAGGAGATACTTTTGTTCACCAAGTTAAGGCGCAATCAAGTTACTATCTTAGGTGAACGTACATGCCGCTCTGGAGAACGAACCCATTTTGTTAGTAGAGCGCATGCCTGTCGAGATTGTAAGTACTTCGATGCGTGTAAGTTTGATGCAGAAGCACAGAAGTCATCAGCCGCTGATTTCAGGGCGTTACAGATTAAAAGATCCAAGGTGTTGATTTGTGGATATCAGTCGATAAGAATGCACTGTAAAGACTTCATAAAAAACCCTTATTATGTTGTTATCTTTGATGAAGCTACATTTTTGAAGAATAGAAAGGCTGATGTTACTAAATGCGCTTCTGCATATGTTGATTCCCTGCCTGCCTATTCTGTAGTGATACCAATGTCTGGAACGTTTATAGAAAACCGCATTGAAGAATTGTATAGTATAATGAATATTGCGAATCCTAGAGTACTGGGTGGATTCGATAACTTCAAGACTAAATATTTGGTCACAGATTATTTCGGCAACGTAACTGGATATAGAAATGAAAAAGTGCTTAAAGATAAGTTAGACAAGATGCTTATCCGACGTACTGTGGATGAGGTATGGAAAGATAGGCCACCACTTATTGAAACTACTATCGAATGTCCAATGGGACCAGAACAAGCAAAGGTTTACGCTGAGATTCGAGAAGGCGTATTAGAAAGCATAGCAGATAAGCAAAAAGAACGTGCAATAAACATGGCACAGATAGCTAACCTGATAGCTTACTTACTACAGGTATCGAATACAGTAAAATCTATAGACCCAGATACTGAGATTAAACAGCACTCGGCTAAGTTTGAGATGATAAAAGAAATGATAAAGGACGAATTTCCACGCAAGGCAAAAATCATTATCTTTACTCACTATGCTAAGAAGGTGTTGCCGCACTTGGTCAAAGAGATAGAAGGATTGAAAATGGGTGAAGTTCGCTTCATCCGTGGTGGAACTAAGGATAAGGTGCAAGCGCAGATTGTGCATGATTTTGAAACTAAAGAAAACTTCAGGTTTCTAATATGCAGTGATGCTGTGGCTTATGGTGCAAACTTCCAGTTTGCCAATTATATGATTAACTTAGATTTACCTTGGAATCCTGCTAAGCTTGACCAACGTATACGTCGGATATATCGGCGTGGTCAGAAGAAAACAGTGACTATTATCACTCTCTACACCCCCGATACTTTTGAAGGTCACGTGTTCCAGCTTAACGAACAGAAAAGAAAACTATTTCGGACTTTCCTTAAAGAAAGTGTAGTTGGTACAGAAACATCGCGTAAAGAACTAAGCGTTAAAGATTTAATCGGGATGATATGAATAAGATTGTTATACCAACCATACCTGTTGAAGTATTACAAACATTAAATTTAGTCAGCAATGATTCAAGAAAAATAGCATTGTTAGTTTTTAGTGAAATAATGGTTACAGAAAGCACACTCTGCGAAGTAACTAAAATACCAATGTCGAGTAAAAATCTGGAACCCGCATTTCGCAAACTGCTTAAGTTCGGCATTGTGGATAGACTGGAAGACGATGGTCATGTAATCTGGTACACAATACATTCCAAACTATTAATGGAACACATGTCCTGCAAGAGTTGCCACTTTCGCCATAAAGAGGTGTTCAGAAGCCCAGTGAACTCTGCACACTATTATACTTGTAATGCCCCTATACTTTGCGGCTACAACTACTATAGAGTCGCTCACGCAGTTCTAAAGCGTTACAAAGCAGAGCACGGCTTATCACCTGTAGCCACAGATTTCAGGTCAGCACGCAAAAGCGTTGTTGAAAACGTGCGCGAATACACAGGAAAGGATATAGAAGAATGGGCAACCAAAGATTTCTTGGAATACATATTGGACAAGTATAAAGAATACTACCCGCACATTGCTACACCTAACCGTGCATCGATACAAAAGAATTTCACTATTATCAAAAGAGCATTCATCGAAGAATTCGATGAATGGAAGTATCTTGTCAAGCACTACATTACTTGGAACTTTCAAGTGGCAAGTGCTGAATACAAAACAGTTAGCATGAGTAGAATGACTAAACCTTATCACATGCAGGATTACTTGGAAAAACATCCATTCGTCAATACAGTACAAGAATGTGGCGTTTATGGAATTAAATGTCCCTATTGGGTGGATGAAGGTTGCAAACTGGTACGGCAACAAAGTAGATGCAGTAAGAAAATACGAAGCGCAATGAGAAGGAAATATAACTAATGGCACGGAAGCTTGACGATACAGCTATACGTAGACAGCACAGGTCCACAGATTTTCGTGACAAGAAACTGGAGATGGAAATAATAGCAGGAGTGATACATTCCAAAGTAATAATGGAAGTGATACATTCAAAGTTTGACAGCGATTCAATTTCCAGTGATCCACTTAAATGGATATACGACCAAGCAGTGCATTTATACGAATATGATAATGAATTGCTAGACACACGAACTTTCAAGCATATGCTAAGTATGAAGGAAAGTAAAAAGAAAATATATCTTGCTCAATGGAAGAAGATTCAGAGAAAGAAGAAAAGCACTACAATGGCATCAGCCTTGGCTTGTGCAGATAGACTTAAGAAATTATACGATTTGCGCAACATAGAACTTGGCATGAAGAACTCCCTTAAGTTCTTAGAACGTGCACAAGCTGGTGATTTAAATGCTGTGGACGATGCCCGCCTAATAGTCGCAGAGATGGGCGAAAAAATTAATGTTGAAGATACTAAAAAGATTGTAGTCACTAATCCCCACGAAGACTACAAGCATTATAAGAAGTCATTTCAGACTGTACAAAAGGATCCACGTTCAATTATGGGTGTGCCCACTGGCATTCCACCTATAGATAAGAACATGTTAGGTTTACGTGACGGTGAACTAGGTGTTGTATTTGGTCCCACTGGTGGCGGTAAATCTATCATGATAATGAACTTTGCTGCTCATGCTTGGAGATATGTTGGGGATGTAGTAATCTTCACGATAGAAATGTCAGAGAACCAGTACAAATCTAGATGGTATTCATATTTGGCAGGAATAAAATATGAGCAGTTTAGAAAATACCAGTTGGATAAAGAAGAATGGAGCATACTGGATAAGACAATTAAGAAAGCTAAAACAGTTCCAAATCTTTGCCAGATAGTCGATGTTCCTGAAGGATGTAGTGTTGCTTCTGTGAGAAATCAATTGAAGAAGCTTATGCGTACCATGGACATCAAGCTAGTTGTTATTGATTACATGAACATCATGTGTGGTCCCAGTGGAAAGATCGATTTTAGTTGGGTTAATCAGCTGGAACTAGCAGTGCAGCTAAAGCTGGAACTAGCACGTTCACTTAATGTACCAGTTTGGACAGCGTGTCAGGTAGATAAATCTGGCGGAGCAGCATTCAGTTCGCATATTAAGGATCAGCTTGATGTTGGAGGCTTAATAGTTCATGATGAAAATAGCGAAGAAACAAATGAAATTTTCTGGCGGTGGATAAAGGCACGTGATTTTAAGGGTCAAGAAATTGCCCTTGAAACTAATATGGACTACATGAGAATGACACCACTGCCAGATGATCTTAATAGAGAATATAAGAAAATCAAAACTAAGAAAAAGGATAAGGTAATCGTATGACAAACAGAGTTATTTGGGAAGAACTTAATATCGCAGCAGGGTTTACAATTAAGGACACTCATATATGCTTACCAGTTACTAATGATAACACTAATGTAGCATATCGCATTGCTACGTTTTTACACATATTATCTGGATCCAATGACTTAGACTTCTTGAGTCGGTATTCCGAACACATCGTTGAATTTTCCGATAACCAAGAACAATTGCGTGGAGCATATGGCCCTAGAATGCGCAACTGGATTGGTGCTCATCAGCTACAAGAAATGATTAATCTCAACGCTGATATCAGTATTGAACCAGTTGAGAATATTGAAGAAAACGTAGTGGATATTGATGAAGACGGAATGAACGTATTGGCGCTACCTGGATCACAATATGTTAAGCCTGCGGGTATCGACCAGACTATGGCAGTATTCGACGACCTTAAACATGGTATGGATGAAACTTGTATTATAGTGAGGGATCCTGGTACTGATTTTGAAGAAAGTGATGATATCCCAGACTTAATTTCCATTGTATTTGTCAACGATTTAGGTGGAGCGTTTGACACAGACAGCAAACGGGGTACGCTAAATGTCACGGCACAGTACGGTGTAGGGAACAACGATAATTTTGTTAATGAAGTTTGGGCAATTAGTCTACTGGTGCAGATGTACGTCAAACACTTAAACTATAGTGGAAGTAGGTTTGTCATACTGTGCAATGGATGGAACGAAGATAATCACAGCGATTTGGAAAATAATATTTCCGACTACAAAGGAATAGGAATATGTGCTGAAGCAGTGCAATCTTTCTGGGAAGATCTGGATAAATTGCAAACCTTTGCACATAAGATACCTTCTTATCTAAATGAAAGCACATTTGAGAATCCTGATGTTTCTAATGATTGGTGTGTAGAAAAGTTGAAAGAATTTTTCATTGATAAGATAGAAAGTCCGTTCATGAAAGACATGGCGTTTGGCTTAGCTATATGGGCGTTTTGGACTTATGGAACTGCAAAGCCAACTTACGCAGGTCCATATGAAGATAAGGTATTTGATTTACTTAGTTGGATGCATCCAACTAGCATTCGTCTAGAGACTGCAGAATTCTTATCACATGAGAATCTACCTTATAAGCTCGGTAACTTAGTAGATGGGATTCTGAAAACCAGTGAGTAAACACCTTGACAAGCAGTTGATAAGCGAATATGCAAGACGGGAAAATGTGTCCCCGCAGGAAGCAGAACGCAGAATAAAATCTATGATTGATGCGATTCGGGACGTTCTACACTTGGCGTCCCGAGTTCATTTGAGGAGATTAGGAACTTTATGGTTGCAGGATAGAAAGTGTGGTTTTAAGAATCAGCATACGGGCGTAAAGGAAAGGATGGTATTTATCAAGTCGATAAGATTCAAACCCGCTAAGTCATTAAAGCAAGCTGTTAATGAAAAAACCAAAGATAAACTAATGGATAATTTTAGGGTATAAAAAACTTCAGATAGTTTGTACATAAGTATCCTACAATATACAGTACCATTAACAACTAAAGCACAGTGTGGTAGCAATGAATTGGAAGAAGCAAAAATTTTATAATCATCATCTTCACACGCACTACTCAGTGGGCGACTGTGTCACAAAACCGGAAGAACTAGTTGAAGCTTTACATCAGCGTGGACATAAGTATATCACAGTTACGGAACATGGTACACTAGCGTCCACTTATGAACTTTGGAAAGAATGTGGTAAACGCGATATCACTCCTATATTAGGAAACGAAGCATACTTTGTTGATGATTATGAAGAAGAATCTTCCAAGATATCCTGGAACTATGGGCACATTATTATCCTGTGTATGAATGAAATAGGTTGGCGCAATCTAAAAAAGTTGCATTGTATTTCATGGGAAAAAGGATACAAAATCAAACCACGTATACAGCTTAAAGATCTGTGTAAATATAACGAAGGATTAATAATTACCACTGGCTGTATGAGGGGTCCAGTGGGATACGATTATTTGGGTAACGACAAGCACTACGGCAAAACAATGAAGTTGCCAGAACGCAAGGAACGTATCTACACAAGGATTGCTAAACTTAAGAAAGCTTTTGGGGATAGGTTTTATGCAGAAATCCAACTACTAGAATTAGATGACCAAAAGAAAGTCAACAAATTTGTACTACATGTTGCCAAGAAGTTCAAATTGCCTATTATTGTGACAGGTGATTGTCACTATCTATGCAAGGGGGATACGGATATACATGATGCTATGTTGTGTATTGCACGTAAGGAAAAATTGAATGATGCAGAAAATTCTGTATATCCCACTAATCAACTCTGGCTTAAAACAGCCGAAGAATTGCGTACATCATGGAAAGAATGGTACAGTGAACTATTTTCAGAGCAAAAACTAGCTAGGTACATACGCAATACGGTTAAGCTTGCAAAGCGTGTTGAGAGGTATCCAATACGCCCTGAGCAGTCTTCTTTACCACCATTTAGCAACAACCCTAAAAAGCTTGTTAACGAAATCTGCTGGGAGCACCGAGAAGCTAATAATATCTTGGACCAAGATGAATATTGGGACAGGTATCAATATGAACTTGGTATCATTGAAGAGCTAGGTTATTTGAATTACTTTTTAGTGGTATGGGATCTAGCATTATTTGCCCGTGCTAATGACATTCCGTACAATGCGCGTGGCAGTGTATGTGGATCATTGATAGCGTACTTAATGTCCATTACTTGGATTGACCCTATTAAGTTTGACCTTCCGTTTGAGCGATTCCTAACAACAGACAGAATATCATTGCCGGATATTGACATGGACTTTAGCTCGAATAGACGGGATGAAGTCATTGTATACGCTGAACACAAGTATGGTAAAGAGTGTGTGGTACATATCTGTAACTACTTACGATTCAAGCCTAAGCAGATATTCAAGGATGTAGGAAGAATACTTGGTCACGATTTTCAAATGTTAAATAACATTACTTCGAAAGTTGAAGACAACATAAGTGAATGGTCAGAATTTACTAAGGTAGCAGCAGTTCATAATTTTCTACAAGATAACGAAGATATACAACCATTAGCTGAAAGGATGGTTGGTCTTATAAGACAACAAGGGATACACGCTAGTGGAGTAGTGGTTACTCCGGGTCCGTGCGTAGACTGGTTGCCCATAGCGTACAGGACAGACAATAGTAACGAACAGAAGAAACTCAAAGTGGTTACTGAATGGGATATGTACGCTTTGGAAGATTTGGATATTCTCAAACTGGATTTTCTAGGTGTGAACCAATTAGATATTGTAGCACAGACTATTGAACTAATAAAGAAGCGTCATAAGGTTAAGTTCAAGAATCTAGATGACTTGTATGCTATTCTATTAGCAGATAATTGTTCTGATCCTGCCGTATACAAGTTGATAAAAGATCAGAAAACAGTAGGTACGTTTCAGCTAGGAACCAGTGATGGTATGAGAACTCTAGGCTCAGATTTGAAGCCAGAAAACATACATGAAATTATTGCTATGATCTCACTATACAGAACGGCAGTCCTTGAAGAAGGCATGCACACACAGTATGTGAAACGTAAATATGGTGAACCCTTTGAATACCTTCATCCTAAAATGGAAGATGTGCTGAAAGATACTCATGGTGTGATGCTGTACCAGGAACAAATGATGGCGATGGGTGTGGTTTTGGCAGGCTTCACACGCAATGACGCAGACCATTTTCGAAAAGGTATCAAGCTGAAAGATATTAAGAAGGTTAGGGTCTGGAAAGATAAGTTTATCAATGGTTGCAAAGAATACAATGGAATTAAGAAGAACACTGCGTTAAAAATATGGGATTTCATGGAAGCGTTTGCAGGATACGGATTTAATAAGAGTCACGCTGCCAGTTATGGTGTCCTAGCTTACATGACTGCATGGCTAAAAATCAACTACACCGCAGAATATATGGCATCCTTATTGTCTTGCAATGCGACAGATGATAAGAAACTGTATAAATACATATTGGATCTTAAGAAGCAGAAAATAAAACTGTTCACACCGTATATCAATTTAAGTCAAGACACCTTTACAATAACTAAACGTGGTATAGTGTACCCTTTACAGGCAGTTAAGCAGTTGGGGGACAAAGCTTTACAGAACATTTTAGAAGAACGCAAGGCTCATGGAAGATATAAATCTTTTGAAAATTTTCATGACCGAGTTAACAAACGTGTAGTAAACGTGGGCATTATGATTAACCTTATCTTGGCAGGTTCTTTTAGAAAGTTTGGAACTAAAGAACAAATCTTTGATGAATTAATGGAATTGCGAAGTGAACCTAATACTATCCGCGTTCTATATTGCAAGGAATGCCGCCACCGATACCCTATAGCTAAGTCAAAGAAAAAGATTGAAGACGATGGCATCTTATGTCCTAACTGTGGAGATAATGATGTTATTTTGTGGGAGCGTAGCATAATCG
>Ga0307379_10007937_pt1 | contig 14360 bp, 7 predicted proteins | sample UN2MG_FD_202237 | JGI IMG/M metagenome (GOLD analysis project Ga0307379, IMG submission 202237) | Soil microbial communities from Risofladan, Vaasa, Finland - UN-2 | ecosystem: Environmental > Terrestrial > Soil > Coastal area > Acid sulfate soil | place: Finland: Risofladan, Vaasa | collected... | reverse complement strand
GCGTCCGCCACCCGCGAACCGTCTCGGGCGATAACACGGTCTCGTTGAACGGCGCGACCTATCAGATCCGGCCGCCCGAAGGACGCAACCACCTCGTCCACGCGGTGGTTGACGTTCAACAATGGTTTGACAAGTCCGTGCACTGCGTCCATCCACGCTACGGCCAGATCCGCCTCAAGCCCATTGGGTGATCCCAACGTGCCGTTGACCTCTTGCTTTGCCTCGGCCCCGACCGTACCTTCACCGACGCCGGGGAGCCGGCCTGCTACCCCGGTGGCTACGGGCAGGGGCGCGGTCCTCGCGGACCGCGCCTCACCCCTTCATCCCATCCCCTGCCCGGCAGTCCAGGCTGGCGTCTCCCCCCTCCGGGGGGACGGAAGGGGGGCGAACGGCCACAAACCGTTCCCCCTTCGGGGTGTGACGTAATCGCGTTGGCAAACCTGTGTCATAATCGCTGTGGCACGACAGGGATTTCGTCCGGATGCCCATCCGCATCTCGATCCGGACATCGTGAAGGGACGTTTTTGCCGCGAAGGTCGCGTAACGTAGTCCGTGCAGATTCCCGCCCCACAAAAGTTCGCCCCGTATTGGCATGGACTTCTTGTCAGCGCCGAGGAAAACCGGTTCTTGCGAAACGGCGCCCGTGTGTCTATCATGGAGTCCATGGCCAAAGAACCTGATTTCTCCATCGCGAAGCACAAGCGCATCGTCATCGCCGTCGTGGTGCTCCTGCTCATCGCGCTCCCCGTCGGGAGGGTCGCGACCCTCTACGCCGACTACCTGTGGTTCGGTTCGCTGGGGTACGCGAGCGTCTTCACGACCGAACTCTGGACCAAGGCGGCGCTGGGCGTGGCCGGGTTTCTGGTCACCGCTCTGTGGCTGGCGGGGCACGTGGTCCTGGCGACGCAGTTGTCGCCGACGCACGCCTTCCAGATCAAAGGACTGCCGTGGGTCCTTTCGGGCCGGCGGATTCGACGGGTGCTGCACCTGGCGGCCGTTGCGTTCGGCGTGGTCGTGGGGTTCGGCTTCGCCCAGGGCGCGGCGGCCTATTGGTACGAGGTGCTCCAGTTTCTGCACCGCGCGCCGTTCGGCTGGACCGATCCGGTCCTGGGCCACGACGCGCAGGTCTACGCATTCATCGTGCCGATCCTCGCCCAACTGAAGGCCTACGTCATGGCGATGGGCGTGTTCGGGGCGATCGGCGCGGCGGCAGCGTACTTCGTCAGCGGCGCCATCGGCTGGCAGTACGCCCGGATGACCCGCGCCGCCACGACCCATCTGGCCGCGCTGGTGGCCCTGGTCCTCGTGGCCGTCGGCTTCGGCTACTGGCTCGATCGTTACGATCTGCTGCTTTCGTCGCGCGGGGCCGTCTTCGGCGCGGGGTACGTGGACGTCCACGTCCGGCTGCCCGTGTTTGCGTTCATGGCGGGCGCGAGCGTCGTGGCGGCACTGGTGGTGTTGGCGGCCGGTATCCGGATGAAACCGAAGGCGGCAGGGATCGTCGTCGGGTTGCTCGTGGCACTTCACGTCGTTGCGGCCATGAGTTACCCCACGTTCCAGCAGCGGTTCGACGTGGTTCCGAACGAACTCGAGCGTGAGATGCCGTACCTGGAGCACAACATCGAGGCGACGCGATTCGCCTTCGGCCTGGCGGACGTGGACGTCCAGGAGTTTCCGGCGGGCGGGTCGCTCACCCCCGAGGCCGTCCGCGGGGCGCGCGGCACGATCGACAACGTCCGCCTCTGGGACTGGCGCGCCCTGAGACCCACCTACCAGGAGATCCAGGGCCTGCGGACCTACTACCGGTTCAACGGCGTGGACATCGACCGGTACCACGTGGGCGGCGAGTACCGGCAGGTGAGCCTCGCGGTGCGGGAACTCGAACAGACACTCCTCCAGGAGAAGAGCCGCACCTGGGTCAACCTCCACCTCCTGTACACCCACGGGTACGGCCTGTGCATGAGCCCGGTGAACGCCGTCACCGAGAGCGGCATGCCGGAGTTGTGGATGCGCGACATTCCGCCCAAGGCGACGGTGCCGGTCGAGGTGCCCAACCCGGCCGTTTACTTCGGCGAATCGACGGCCAACTACATCTTCGTCCGGACCCGGCAGGAGGAGTTCGACTATCCGCTCAGGGACGACAACGTCTACACGCTGTACAAGGGGCGGGCCGGCGTCGCGGTGGACTCATGGGCGCGGAGGCTGCTGTTCGCCTATTACTTCGGCGACTGGAACATCCTGCTGACCGACAGTTTCACGCCCGAGACGCGGGTGCTGTGGGCGCGGCAGGTTCGCGCGCGGGTGCAACGCCTGGCGGGGCCGTTCCTGGACCTCGACCAGGACCCCTATCCTGTCATCAGCGACGGGCGCCTGGTCTGGGTCATCGACGCCTACACGCGGACGGACCGGTTTCCGTACTCTGCCCCCGCCGCCTCCGGGCGGTCACGGACCAACTACATCCGCAACGCCGTCAAGGTTGCCGTGGACGCCTACGACGGCAGCGTCACCTTCTACGTGGCCGACACGAAGGACGCCATGGTGCGCGTGGCGCGTAGCATCTTCCCGGCCCTGTTCCGCGACCTCTCGGAGATGCCCGAATCGCTGCGGGCCCACCTGCGGTACCCGATCGACCTCCTGGACATCCAGGCCGGCCAGTACCTGGCCTACCACATGACCGACCCCCGGGTCTTCTACAACCGCGAGGACATGTGGCAGCGTCCGAGCGAGCAGTACGGCGGCCAGACGCTTGCGGTCAAGGCGTACTACATCATCATGACGCTTCCCGGCGAGGCGGAACCGGAGTACCTGCTGATGCTTCCGTTCACGCCTCGCGGCAAGGACAACATGGTCGGCTGGATGGCGGGGCGGTGCGACGGCCGGCAGTACGGGAAACTGCTCGTGTACCAGTTTCCCAAGGACCGCCTGGTCCTCGGCCCAAAGCAGATCGAGGCGAACATCGACAAGAACGACGCCATCAGCCAGCAGATCACCCTCTGGGGCCAGAAGGGCAGCCGCGTCATACGCGGCAATCTGCTGGTCATTCCGATTCGCGACTCCGTTCTGTACGTCGAGCCGCTCTACCTGGACAGCGAGCAGACGCGGTTCCCGGAACTGAAGCGTGTGATCGTGGCGTCGAAGGACCGCGTCGCCATGCGCGAGACGCTCGACGAGGCGCTCGCCGCCGTGTTCGGCGAGGCGCCGCCGCCGGAGGCGCCGATCACCAAGCCGCCCGAGGGGACAACGCCTCCGGCCCCCCACGGCAGGCGCGCGCACGAACTCTTCCTGAAGGCCCAGGAGCAGTTGCGCCAGGGCGACTGGGCCGGCTACGGCAAGACGATCGACGACCTGGGCCGCCTGCTTCGCGACATGGCCGGCGAATCGTCCGAGAAGTGACACGCCATCCGTACGGGCGAGGCATGCCTCGCCCCTACACCCGACGAAGGGCTCCTGGTTCCTGTTTGTGACCCGCCCGGCGGCCCGGACGCAAAAGCCCTTGAATCCGCCGCACGTGCGTCTATAGTGAGCCAATTCCGGACGCCACGAAAGGTCCGCACCCATGGCGAAGATCGACCTCGACAACCTGCCAAAGGCCGTCAAGGCGGAAGCCGAGCGGCAACTGGACCTGCTCAGGCGCGGGGCCGTCGAGATCTATACCCAGGACGAACTCCTGGCGAAACTCGCCGCCGCCGTCCACGAGGGCCGCCCCTTGCGCGTCAAACTCGGGATGGACCCCACCGCCCCGGACATTCACATCGGCCACACCGTCGTGATGGGCAAGATGCGGCAGTTCCAGGACCTGGGGCACACGGCGGTCCTCATCATCGGCGATTACACCGCCCGCATCGGCGACCCGAGCGGCGAGGACCACACGCGGCCGGTCCTCTCGGAAGACGAGATTCGGGAAAACGCCAGGACGTACTTCGAACAGGCCGGCAAGGTGCTCGACACGAGCCCCGAGAGGCTCCAGATCCGCCACAACAGCGAGTGGCTCGAGCACCTCACCTTCGCCGACGTGCTGAGACTCGCCGCGCGGATGACCGTCGCCCGCATGATGGAACGCGACACGTTCGAGATACGCTACAAGGCCGGCGACCCCATCGGCATCCACGAGTTTCTATACCCGCTGGTGCAGGGACACGACTCGGTGGCCGTCGAAGCCGACGTGGAACTGGGCGGCACCGACCAGACGTTCAACTGCCTGGCGGGGCGCGACCTGATGCGCGACGCGGGACTGGAGCCCCAGGTCGTTCTGACGATGCCGCTGCTGGTGGGCCTCGACGGCACCGAGAAGATGTCGAAGTCGAAGGGCAACTACGTCGGCGTCACGGAGCCGCCGAAGGAGATGTTCGGCAAACTGATGAGCCTGCCGGACCGTCTGATGGAGAACTACTTCACGCTGCTGACGGACACGCCGCTGCCCGAGGTCCGGGAACTGCTCCAGACTTCACACCCGCGCGCCGCCAAGGAGCAACTCGCCAAGACCATCGTGGCGCGTTACTACGACGCCGACGCCGCCGCGAACGAGGCCGCCGAGTTCCGCCGCGTCTTCTCGGAGAAGGAGCAGCCGAGCGATATCCCCGAGGTGATCGTTGCCGCGTCGGAACTGGAGGACGGACGGATGGGCCTCGCCCGACTCATCGTCGTGGCGGGCTTTGCAGAGAGCAACAGCGAAGCCATGCGGCTCATCGCTCAGGGCGCCGTCCGCATCGACGACGAGGTGCAGAACGACCCGAAGGCCAAGGTCGCGGTCGCGCCCGGCGCCATTCTCCGCGTCGGCAAACGCCGCTGGGGACGGCTCGACATCGGTCAGGCCGGTTAGTCCTACAACGCTACTTTGCCTTTTTATCCGCCTGGTGGCCTTCCCAGGCCACCAGGAACAGGCATGAACTGCATTCGCGGCGGCCTGGAAAGGCCGCCGCGCGGAACGTGGCGTAGTAGTATTAGCCGCCGCGCTTGTCGAAGACCCGCCATAGCGGGCAACGCCCGCGGCGGCGGGCGCGGCGCGGGTTGCCGGCCGGGCGCAGCGCCCTGCCAATCAAAGGTACGCTCATGTACAAGTCGGCCATCATCGGCTGCGGCGGCATCGCCCCGACGCACGCCAAGGCGTACGCCGACGCGAAGGAGATCGAACTGGCGGCCGTCATGGACATCGTGCCCGAAAAGGCCGAGACACTCGGCACCGAGTTCGGCGTGCCCTTCTACACGGACCTGGCGGCCGTGCTGGCCCGTGGCGACATCGACTTCATCGACGTCTGCGTGCCCAGCGGTCTGCACGGCGACGTTCTCATCGCCGCCGCCGAGGCCGGCAAACACGCCATCACCGAGAAGCCGCTCGACGTCACCCCGCAGCGGTGCGACGAGATCATCGCCGCGTTCAAGCGGTCGGGCACGACGCTCGGCGGCATCTTTCAGCACCGTTTCGCCGACGGCACGCGCCGGACCAGGGCCGCCATCGACGCCGGCCGCCTCGGCCGCATCACCCTCGCCACCTGCTCCACGCCCTGGTGGCGGACTCAAGAATACTACGACTCGGGCGCGTGGCGCGGCACGTGGAAACTCGACGGCGGCGGCATCCTGATGAACCAGGCGATTCACGCCATCGACCTGCTGGTCTGGTTCTGCGGGCCCATCCGGACGGTCACGGCCCGCACGGCCATGCTGGCCCACGAGCGTATCGCCATCGAGGACGTCGCCGTCGTGGCGGTCGAGTTTACAAGCGGCGCCCTCGGCGCGATCCAGGGCACGACCGCGGCGTATCCCGGCGACGCCGTCCGCCACGAGGTCATGGGCACCGACGGCATGGTCTACCTCGAGAGCGACAGGGTCGCCCTCTGGAAACTGCGCGACGAGATCGAGGCCGGCGCGTCGGGGGAACAAACCGCCGCGGCGCAGGACGAAGGCACCGGCGCATCGAGCGACCCGTTGGCCGTCTCCAGCAACGTCTTCACCCGCAACATCGACGACATCGCCCGCTCTGCGCGCGACGGCACCGAGCCGCTCGTCAGCGGCGAGCAGCACAAACTGGCCGTCGAGGTCATCTGCGCCGCGTACGTGTCGGCACAGACCGGCAAGACGGTCGAACTGCCGCTGGGAGCCTTTACGCCCAAGGTCTGAGGGCCTCCATCGGCGGGGCGAGACGCGCCTCGCCCCGACCACGCAGCGGCCGTGCCGGTCGCAGCCGGATCCTGTTGAGGAAATCGATGCCCCTACCGAAGGTCGCCATCATCGGCCGCCCGAACGTCGGCAAGTCGAGCCTGTTCAACACGCTCGCCCGGCGGCGGATCGCCATCGTCGAGCCGACGGCCGGCGTCACGCGCGACCGCGTCTCCACGATCATCGAGACCGACGACCGCTGGTTCGAACTCGTGGACACCGGCGGCATGGATTTTCGCACCTCGGCCGAACTCGCCGCCGACGTCTCCAACCAGATCGAATACGCCATCCGTGAAGCGTCGCTCATCCTGTTCGTCGTGGACACCCAGGACGGCCGCCAGCCGCTCGACGAGCAGATCGCCGAACGCCTCCGGTCCGTCGGGGTCCCCATCATCGTCGCCGCCAACAAGACCGATAACGACCGCCTGGCGCAGAACGCGACCGACTTCCACGCCTTCGGGTACGAACCGGTCATCGCGGTGAGCGCGAAGCACGGGCGCGGCCGGCGCGATCTGATGGCCGCCGTCCGCAAGCGCCTGCCCGCCGACGCCGCCGAGGCGCCCGGCGAGGTCGCCATGAAGATCGCCGTCGTCGGCAAACGCAACGCCGGCAAGAGCACCTTCATCAACGCGCTGGCCGGCAGCGAGCGCGTCATCGTCTCCGAGATCCCCGGCACGACGCGCGACGCCGTCGATATCCGATTCGAAAAGGACGGCCTGACGTACATCGCCATCGACACCGCCGGCGTCCGCAAACGCAAGAGCGTCAAGGACGACATCGAGTACTACAGCCTGACGCGGGCCCTGGAATCCATCCGCCGGGCCGACGTCGTCCTGCTGCTGATCGACGCGGCGACGCCCGTCAGCCAGGTAGACAAACACCTCGGCCGCGCGGTCAGAGACGAGATGAAGCCCGTCATCCTGGTCGTCAACAAGTGGGACCTGGCAAAGGGCAAGGCGACGACCGGCGACTTCGCCGACTATCTCGGCGAGATGCTGCCCGGCCTCTCCTACGCGCCGCTGTCGTTTGCGACGGCCAAGGACGGGCGGAACGTGCTGGCCACCATCGACCTCGCACGGAACCTGTACAAGCAGTCGCGGTCGCGCGTGACCACCGGCGAACTCAACCGGGTGATCGAACGCGCTGTGAAGATGAAACAGCCGCCCTCTCCGCGGACGACGCTGCCGAAGATCTACTTCGCAACGCAGGTGGCTGCCGAACCGCCCACCGTCGTGCTCTTCGTCAACCAGCCCGACCTGTTCAGCGCCTCGTACCGGCGGTTCATCGAGAACCGGTTCCGCGAGGAACTGCCCTTCCCCGAGGTGCCCATCCGCCTGGTCCTCCGCGCCCACTCCGAACACGAAGGGGACGGCAAGAAGCGCGGCGGGCCAGGCCGCACGAAGGCCAAGCGCAAGAGCAAACGCCGATCCACCTGAGAAGGCTCCAGGTAAACGGGAGAGACGGGATGCGGCCCACCGTCCGGCTGATCGCTTACGGCCTGGCCGCGCTGACGGCCGCCAGCGCCGGCTTTGCACAAGAGGCCCCGTTCACCGAGCGGGCCGTTCTCGACTGCCCTGCCCCGGGCAAGCACATCCGTTTTCCACCCGACGTCGCCGTCCCGAAGGGCTTCTCGGCCAGGGACCGCATCGTCGCCACGTACTATTTCTATTGGTACGACGATGCGTCGGGCCTGCACTTCGTCGATCACGACGGCACGGACGCCCTGACCGATCACCCGGCCAACCCAAAGGGCTACTCGTACAAGCGGCCCGAGTGGCACAAGCAGGAAATGCAGGACATGATGGCCGCCGGCATCGACGTGGTTCTGCCCGTCTACTGGGGCTGCCCGGCCAACCTGATGGCGACACGCGGGCACAACCGCTGGAGTTACGACGGCCTGGCGCCGCTCGTCGGTGCCCAGGAAGCCCTGACGGCCGAGGGCAAGACGCCGCCGCGCATCGGCATGTTCTACGACACGTCAACGCTGCGCCACAACGCCGGCGGGCACCACGTGGACCTCTCGACGGCGGCCGGGCGCGCCTGGTTCTACGCGACGATCCGCAACTTCTTCTCGCTCATCCCGCCGCAGCGGTGGGCCACCATCGACGGCAAGCCGATCGTGTTCCTCTACAGCGCGGGCTTTGCGAAGAGCGGGAGCGACGATCCGCGGCTGCTCAAGTACGTCCACGACCACTTTGCCAGAGACTTCGGCGGCGCGCGGCCGTACATCGTGGCCGAACAGTCGTGGCAACTGCCCGCCGATTCGACGTACGCGTGGGGCGCGGCCTTCGGCCTCAGAGCGCTCGGCGTGGCGGCGGTCGGCCCCGGATACGACGACAGCGCCGTCCCCGGCCGCACGACGCCCAGACAGGACCGCGAGGGCGGCGCGTTTTATCGGCGCAACTGGGAATTGCTCCTGGCGATGAACCCCGGGCGGCGGCCGAACCTCGTCGCCGTCGAAACGTGGAACGAGTGGCACGAGGGCACCGACGTCGCCCACTCCCGGGAGTACGGCAGGCAGTACATCGAGTTGACCCGGCACTACGCCGATCTCTGGCGGGCCGGCAAACACCTGAAGCCCACGGGGCCCTACGCCGACGCTCGGGAGGTATCCATCACCTTCGGCCCCAACGGCAAGAGCAATGGCCTCGGCCTCAAGACCGGCGGCGACGGACTGGCAGAGGTCACCGCGGCCGCCGGCGCCCACTGCATCCAGACGCTCCCCAATCCGCACGGCGAGGGCAAGTACCTGTACTTCGACGTGGACGGCTCGTTCTACTTCGACTCGGGCGGCGCCCTGGACGTGACGGTGGAGTACCTCGACGAAGGCACCCTGCCCTTCGACCTCCAGTACGATTCAACCGACCCGCACGCCACGCTTTCGGGCGCGTACAAGTCGGCGGGGGCTGTGCAGAGGAAAGGCACGGGAGCCTGGCGCATGGCGACGTTCGCCCTCCGCGACCCGCGTCTCGTGAACCGCCAGAACCTGGGGAGCGATTTGCGGCTGTTCACGCCGCGCGGCACACTGAAGGTCCGCCGCCTCGCAGTCCGCCGCGCGCCGTAACGCGGGTGTCGAGCCCGACGGGCCGGTACTCGACGTGCCCCGCGGGACCCGGCTGGAATCCCGTCAAGGCCATCGCGTAAGAGCAATCAGACTCAATGGGCGACGGTCAACTCCCCCATCGGCCGGATGTTCGCCAGTCCCTTGCCCCAGACGCGCTTCGCCTCTTCGACATAGTGGACGTAGTTCGCAAGCGGCACGTCGGCCGAGACGCGGTGGTCGCAGTGCGGGATGAAGGCCCCCTGCTCGACCAGCGGCGTGAGGCGCTCGACCTCGGCCGCGATCGCTTCCTTGCTGCGGGCGAGGACGTGCTTGTCGAACCCGCCGCGCATCAGCAGGTCCTTGCCGAATCGCCTCCGCAAATCGAACGGGTCGCACCAGTCGCCGATCTCCAGCGGGAACATGATGTTGACGCCGGCGTCGAGCCAGATGGGAATCAGGTCGTCGATCCTGCCGTCGCAATCGAGCATCAGGAACTCGCAGCCGTACGACCGCAGAAGGTCGGCGATCTTGCGGTACCACGGCCCGCACATCTCGGCAAACATCTTCGGGGCGATGAGCGGCCCGCGGTTGAAGCAGATGTCCTCCCACATGTGCCCCACGTCGAACGTGACGCCCTGCCCTTTCGCGGTGTCAAGCGCCCTCGCAAGCGGCGTCAGAATGCACCCGGCCAGGTGCTCGACCATCTCCTCGACCAGCGCCCGGTCGTCGTAGAGCATCAGGCTCAGGTTCTCGATGCCGATCCAGTTCCTGAGCACCCCGTACAGACTGCCGCAGTTGATGCTCAAGGGGTACGTGCGGTCGCTGTCGCGGTGCCGGGCGACGCGCTCGGCGTAATCGTCGGGCACGCGGGCGGGGTCGGCCGGATCGAGCCGCTTCCTGTACTCGGGCCACGTCCGGCGGCCGGTCAGGAGGAACTCGGTCGGCTCCGGGATGGTGACCGAGTGCTTGTGCCACTTCTCGACCACCCCGTCGGACCGCCGCTGCCACCGGTAGGTCTCGTCCTCCTCGACCACCTCGGGCTCAAACGCCGGCAGCAGTTGCACGGTGACGCCGCAGCCGATGTCGAAGTCGTCCATGCCGAAGAAGCGGGCCGCCTTCGGGTTGTCGTCGATCTCACCGGGCAGGCCTTCGCCGTGCCAGCGGTCGAGCGTCTCGTTCCAGAAGCCGAAGTCCCACATGGGGCACCGGTCGCGCGGCCCGTACCGCATGGTGGCCAGGAACCGTTGGCGGTCGTTCATGTCGTCTCCCCTGCGTATGCAAAGCGCGGCACCCACCCCACGCCGGGCCATCGCGGAATCTATGGGCGCCGCCCGGCCGGGTCAATGCTTTTCGACAACCCACAACGGCTTGACAGCCGAGACCAGGGCAGTAGAATGCCGGTGCCGGCCAGCCGGAGAGGTGGCTGAGTGGCCGAAAGCGACGGTTTGCTAAACCGTTGAGTGGGTTCACACCTGCTCCCCGGGTTCGAATCCCGGCCTCTCCGCCATATCTGAAAGGCATGTCACAAGTTCCTGTACTTCGTTGTCTCGATGGTGGGGCAATTCAACCCGACGGCACTGGTCCGGTACTTCCGCCCGGCGTTCCGCCGCACGTTCTACGTGTCGGGCGAAGCGCTCCAGAAAGACCTGGACAAGGGGCTGCGATACGACAACCATAAACGGGCGCACCCGGGCTGCCGGAACACAGGGGCCCGGCCGAAGGCTATCTGGGAGACGTCGGGTGGAGAGGGAGTAGTCATGCGTCTTGCGTCAGGCGGCCGAACCGTGTGCATCGCCCTCGCCGTGCTCGCGGCGCTTGTCCTGCCTGCCGTCACGCACGCCGCAACCGAGGACGCGCTGTGTCGGCAGTACCTCGCCATCGTCGAGGACGCGGTGGACCAATTCGAGCCGCTCTGGAAGGACGACTCGCAGCGCGTGCCCAACAGCGGCTACTACGACTTCGGCCGGTACGACACGTGGGGACCGAAGTGGTACGCGCCGGAGATCACCGTGCCCGGCACGGGCATGGTGGTCTTCTGTTACTCGGTGCTGCTGGGCGAGACGGACCAGGCGACGTTCGGCAAACGCCAGGTGCCGCGGGCCGTGCTGCTGGATCACGCCATCAAGGCCATCCGGTGGTGCTGTCTGACCAGCGCGTACGTGGACACGCCTTACGAGTTCCCGATACCCGGGGGTTACACGCGTCGGATCAAAGACGGAAGTTGGATTCGCCCCCACGGTCACCGCACCGATGTGATGGGCTGGCTGACGGTGGGGACCATGCGGCTGTGGGACCGCCTCGACGCCGAAACCAGGAGGCTGGTCGAGCAGGTGATGATCGGGGCCGCCCCGCGCGAGCGGCTGGTCCGGCGGTGGACGTTCGGCCAGGGCGGCAACCACGACATCGTCAAGCAGGACATGGCCAGCACCATCGGCGCGGCGTTCATGTTCCCGCGTCGGGCCGATGCGGCCGTCTACCTGGACGTGATCCGCGGCAACGCGATCGACCTCGTCTCGACCGAGCACGACCGGGCGTGCCGGGTGGTCGCCGACGGCCGGCCCGTTCACGAGTGGTCGCAGGGCTGGAACCTGTACCCGGATTACTCGAGCGATCATCACGGCTGGGCGCAGGTGTGGTACGGCGGCGACCTGCTGTTCGAGGCGCGCTGTTACGTGGAGTTCATGAGCCGCCTGGCCGGGATGAAGGTGCCGGAGGTCTTCACCTACGACGGCAACGGCTTCGACGGCGTGCTGGCGTGGCACAAGGTGCTGTGTCTGCCCGAGGGCGAACCCGCCTCGGTCCACGGCATGGAGTACGATGCGTACTACGGCGCGGGACTGCTGGCCTACTGCTACGGCGCGGTCGTGAAGAAGGACCCGGTCTCGGCGGCCCTGGAGGAGCGGGCGGCGGGGCTGCTGCGGCGGCACACGCGGGCGGTCGGCGTGTACGACTATCATCGCAACTCCTGGGCCAAGGCGGCCGCGGCGTACCTGATGCACAGGCTGGCCGGGCGGCGGGCCGAGCCGCCGCCAATCGAACAGGCGTGGGACGCGCTGCAGGGAGCCTTCCACTACCGCTGGCAGAAGAACCTGATCCATCGCGATACGGACCGGTGGGCCGCCTTCTCGTGGGGCAGCACGTCCAATACGGGAAAGGTCGCGCCGTGCGGGTTCGTCGTGCCGGCGCGGGGGCTCCGGGAGAACCTGGAGCCGCTGGTCTACTTCCATCCGCAGTCGCTCACCGGCGAGGTCTCGGTCACCGCCGCCGGCAAGCCGCAGGCCAAGGCACTGTCCGAGCCGATCTATCGGTACCGGTGTCGCGATGACGGCATACAGACCGCCGGCGTGGTAAGCGGCCCTCTGCTGGACCGCTACTACGCGTTCTGGTCGCTGCCCGACGGGCCCTGCGTGCTGTTCACCGTGCTGCGAACGCGGGCCGAGTGCGAGGTGACCTGGACGGGTCTGCCCGTACAGTTCTATGCCCGGCCGGGGATGACGTCGGGCCGGCGGTACGTTGACGCGCAGGGCGAGCAGCCGCTCGAACAGCCGGCCGAACGCACGTCCTCCTGGTGGTGCGTGGACGATGCCCTGGGGATGGTCGTGGCGGGCGGCACCGGCCGGGCCCGTATCCAAAGGTCGGTCGGCAACAACTGGGCCCGGACCGACGCCTACAAGGACAAGTGCGACGGCGTGTTCGTCTCGGGCCTCCGCGCCGCGAAGGCGGCGCCGGAGACCGCGCCCGTCGATTTGGCTGCCACCCTTTGGACCGACACGCCGCACGATCGCATCGCCCGAATGGCGGGAACCGCGCGGCGGATCACGCCGCTACCGCCAGGGTGGAAGGGCCAAGTCATCGACGATCCGCACCGGTCCGGCACGCGCCACCTGGCCGTCGTGAACCTGTTCGGCCTGGACACATCGGCCACCGTTGACGTCTCGATGCCCGAAGGGGCGGCCGTCGTCTCCGCCGGCACGACGGTCACCGGCCGGACCGGCCGGACGTGCCTGCACCTGGAGGCCCTCGAGACGTTCGGCGAGTCGGTGGAGGTCTATGCCGAGGTGCTCGACGGCGGGGAGGCGATCGCCCGGCGCGTCACGCCAACGCGCTACGTCTTCCAACCGGCCGGCGGCAAGCCTGTGCGCCTGGCGCTGCGGTACACCGGCGGGGCCGCCAAGGGGGCCGTGTGGATTTCTGGCGACGGCGGCGAGCCGCAGCGGTTCCCGCCGGACGCGGCGGGCGGCGTCCCCCGGTTCGTCGTGGACCTCGAGGGGCCGGGCCGCCTCGAGATCCAGTGCCCCGCCGCCGACCACGTCGGGCCCGCGGTTGAGATCGCCGACATCCACGTGCGCCACGAGGACGCGGTCAGCGTCGAGGTGACGGCCGCCGACCGGAGCGGCATCGCCGGCGTCGAACTGTTCTGCGACGGCCGGTCGCTGGGCGCCCGTGCCTCCCCGCCGTACGCCTGGACGCATCGCCCCGGCAAGGGCAGCCACACGTACCATGCCGTGGCGACCGACGGGGCGGCCCGGCCCAACCGGCGATCCTCGTTCAAACGGACCGTGGACGTCGGCGTCACGAGCCGATAGGGAGCACGACGATGGCAGGCACGCATCCTTCTCTCACGCGGACCGCGGCGACGTGCGTTGCGATCTTCCTCTGTTCGCTGCCGGCCCTGGCCGCCGAGGTCCCGAAGGCGCCGTCCCCCGGCGCCCGGCCGGCCTGGTGGAAGGCCGAGACCTCACTCTCCGAAAGCGGCACCCTCTCGCTTGCGGGCAAGACGTGGTGGGCCAAGGCCAAGGCGCTTAAGCCGCGTGAGCACTTCGCGCTCGAGAGCGCGCTGCCCGGCGGTGGACGCATGCTTGTCCGGCGCGAGCAATCGAGCGCCAAGGGCAAGACGCTCGATATGCTGGTCTGGGTGATCGATGACGACGGCGACATGCCCGACGGCGCCGACAACGGCGACACCGACAGCGACTGCTACGTGGTGGATTACGGCATCGACGGCACGGTGGACCGCATGGTCGATTACCTCGACAACGACGGCGACGGCGACCCCGATGAGATGGACATCCGCTACTTTCACGGCGGCCAGTTGCGGATCGCCTGGTTTGGTTTCGACCTCGACGACGACAGCGGCATGTGGAGCCTCGCCAATTACCAGTAC
>Ga0307379_10007935_pt1 | contig 14363 bp, 6 predicted proteins | sample UN2MG_FD_202237 | JGI IMG/M metagenome (GOLD analysis project Ga0307379, IMG submission 202237) | Soil microbial communities from Risofladan, Vaasa, Finland - UN-2 | ecosystem: Environmental > Terrestrial > Soil > Coastal area > Acid sulfate soil | place: Finland: Risofladan, Vaasa | collected... | reverse complement strand
ATAAAATAGCCAAAATAGATTTTTTACCCACTTCTTCCACTTCCGCAAAAACAGAAGATAAAATTATAAATATCAACTCCGCATCACTAGAAAAACTTACCAGCATCTTACAAATAAGCGAACCACTCGCCCAGAAAATAATTGCCCTAAGAGATTCACTAAGTGGAGGATTTAAAAACCCGCAAGATCTCCTCCAACTATCGGAACTAACCAAATTGGAATGGAAGGAATGGAAAGAAGAAGGGATAATAATTACTGCTGACTGACTAGCTAAAAATTAAAACTCGTGATTTGTCACTTGCAACTCAAAAATATAATCTGAAAATGTACTCGAAAAAGAGGATTTTTTACAAATTTTGTCGAATATTATTATTAAAATAAAGCGTACTCTCGTTTTATTTTAATAGAAATTATTTAAAATAAATTTTATCTTAAAACTATCAAATAAGAGGAATTACAAATGGAAGATAAATACGATTGGTCTAGTAAAGAAATTATTATTATCAAAGAGGAAATAATTGTATTACGCACTATTTATCTAGAGTTTGGTGATGAAGAAACAAAAAAGACACGACTAGAGTTACCTTATGAAAATATTGAGATTGCCGAAGGTTGTGAAGGATATAATGCAATTGATTTATTTGATATACTGCTTTTTTATCAACTTGGCGGTAAATATCCAAGACCTTTAGATCTTGAGTTTTTAAGATATATACAATTTAGTCCAGATTATGGTATACCTTGGCAGTTAGCGGTATTTAATTTTGTAGATGATATTAAACCAAATAAATTAAAATCTGAACTTAATCATAGATTTAAAAGAACCCTAATATGGCTAAATGCACTTGCTGATTCTTTTGGTGAATCTCACGATCCAATGGTAATTGAATGTTTGGAAAGACCTGATGATATTATATATCTGGAATCTTTAGAAGATTATAAAAAACTATCCAATAATAAACTTTTCAATAATCTAAGAATCGGGCTCTGGTATAAAAAATTTGGTGATTATGAAAAGGCACTTAAATTTTTTAAGAAGGCGAGGCTTCATTGTATAGCCACATTGTTTTTATTTAATCTTCGTAATGCTGGTTATATAATAAAATTTGATGAATTAATGAAAAAATATGAAAAAGATATCGGTATTAATGTTCTGTCGGATCCAGATGAATATCATGATTGGTGGGTATCTAAAAGTAAATTTATAAAGATTCCGATTGAACTTCAATTATCCGCTGAGGAAAATCCATCTTTTCAGATAGGCGAAATTTATCTTAAACAAGGCGAAAAGAATTATAAGGAAAAAAGATATTGGGAAGCAAAAAATAATTATATTAAAGCAAATCGCTATTTTCAAGAAGTTGAAAATTACTTGTACTTGTGGTACCGTAAAAATCGACATTTAAAATATAATGAACAAGCCTTTGAAGATGAATTCGATGTGAAAAAACCAGTCAAAGGTAAAGGAAAAGGATTGGATGCACTTACAAAAAAGCAAATGGATATATTACTTGAGTTTACTACAAAAACACCTCATTATTTTCCTCTAAACATAAAACCTTTCCAAAGAAATCCCTATTTAGAGAAAAACCTGCAAATATGTAAAAGTAGATTAGAATTAATAAAAAGTAAAAAGATTTCTAAAAAAGATGGTGTTAAAGATCAGAAAGCGAAAGATTTAGAAAATATGGAAGATAAAAAGTTAATAAAAAATAATAAAAAAATGTTTGAGAGTTTTATTAAAAGATATCAGGAAACAGCACCCATAAATGATGACATAAAAAAAATTAATAAGAAAAATATTGAGGACGATTGCCAAAAGAAATTTCCAATGATATGTTCACAGCTATTCTGGGAAAGTAAAACCGAAATGATAAAAGATATTATAAATGAGAAAATTGCTATTTCAGAGAAGATAATCGATTTTCGCCCTTCTATTGGGTGTTTATCAAGAATGTTTGAGAAAGAATCGGAGATAACAATAATAGGGCTTATAAAAAAATATAAATTAAACTTTCATTTTAAGTCCACTGATTATAAAATTGGTAAATTAAAAAATTTATTAGAAGAATTTGGACAGGAAAGATTAAAAATTGATAAGAAAGAATTAGATATCGTTATAAATGACTTAAATCGAGCCTCTTATTTTAGAGCACCTTTCGCGCATCCCACACGCGGTGGGACCCATGATGAACTATTAGAGTTCAGAAAATTGTTATTTAGCATCGATAAAGAAGAAGATGGGTTGTTATATAAAATAATAAAATATCGAAGTATTTAATATCTTTTTATATCCTATAAGAAGAAAAATAAATAAGAAAAGGAGTACTATGAGTCTTTATAGTCAATTAAAACCAAAAGTTATTAAATGGAGAAAATCTCAATATACTTCTGATTTTCCTATCATTTCCGAAATATTAAATTATAACTATGATCCTGAAATAGAGAATTTAAGTTATTTAAGAAAAGCACAATTCGAGGCCTTGGAAACATATTGGTATTTAAGACTTGTAGAAAAAACCCCACATATATTTAATTTATATAAAAAAATATATGAGAATTCGTCTGAGCTTCTTAAAGCTTTAAATATTTCTATCTCTCCGGAAGATTTAATTGAAATCATGGGCAAGGGTGGCGGCATAGAATCAATATTTGAAAAAATAAAAAATGATAATGGGTTTATTAAAAAATATAGACTCGAAACCCTCAAAGAATCATTAACTCTACACTATCCAAGTTATATATTAGCTTTAGCAATGGGAGCAGGAAAAACTGCTTTAATCGGTACAATTATTGCTACCGAATTTGCGATGGCACTTGAATATTCACAAAATTCACATTTTGTTAAGAATGCATTAGTTTTTGCCCCCGGGAAAACCATATTAGGGGCATTAAAAGAAATTTCTGATGTTCCGTATGAGAAGATTTTGCCTGCACGATTATTCAAAGAATTTATAACCTCTGTAAAATTTACTTATACTCGTGATGGAGAAAAAGACATTCCTGTAATAAGGGGAAGTAATTTTAATATAATAGTTACCAATACAGAAAAAATAAGAATCCAAAAACAATCAATTTCGAAATCATTAATCAGGAATTTATTCACTGACCTATCTAAAGAGGACGAAGTAAAACAGGAAATAGCCAATAGAAGGCTTCAGGCAATTGCCTCACTTCCTAATCTTGCTATATTTTCTGATGAAGCACACCATACTTATGGCCAAGCACTAGATAAAGAATTAAAAAAGGTAAGACAGACAGTAGATTATCTTGCAGAAAAAACAAATGTATTGGCTGTAATTAATACGACCGGAACTCCTTATTATAAAAAACAGATCCTAAAAGATGTAGTTTATTGGTACGGATTATCTCAAGGGATAAAAGATGGAATATTAAAAGAAGTAAAAGATAATATCGTAGCCTATCCAGAAGTTGCTGATGAACATTTTATAAAAGATATAGTTATTGATTTTTTTAAAAATTATAAAGATGTCCAAATTTATGATGGTTCGTCTTCTAAACTTGCTATTTATTTTCCCAAGATAGAAGACCTGAAAATTGCCAAACCTATTGTGGAAAGAACTTTAATAGAAATTGGTCAAGATCCTTCTTTTGTATTAGAAGTGCATAACGAATCAAAAGATGAAATAAAAGATCTATTTGATAACAGAATAAATGACCCCTATCTAACTTATCGAATTTTCCTTTTGGTAAATAAAGGGACTGAAGGTTGGAATTGTCTATCTCTATTTGCCTGTGCTTTAGCCAGAGAATTAAAAAGCAGTAATAATTTTTGTCTGCAAGCAGCTTGTCGTTGCTTAAGACAAACTCCTGGGAATAATAATAAAGCTAAGATATATCTCTCTAAGAAGAATGTAAAAATTTTGGATTCACAACTAAAAGAAACTTATGGTGAAACCTTAGAGGAGTTAAATATATCCTCACCAAATATAAAGAAAGATAGATTAATTTTAAGAAAGATAGAAATTCCTCCTATCCTACTTAAAAAAATAATTAAGAAAGTTGTACCTATTTTTAAGAAAATTGATATCAGTAAATTAGAATTTAGAAAACCTGATATCCATACAGAAAAAATCAAAAAAACAATTTATGATTTAAAGGATATCCCCGATAGAAAAGGAGTACTAATAAGTCAAAAAGAAGAAAAACTAATAATAGAAGAAGATTTTATAGATATTTTCTCTTTTGCTGTTGAATTATCATCTCTATATAGATTACCTCTTTTGCCCCTTTATGATAGATTAACAGAATTATATCCAGATGGAGAAATTTTACAAAGTCATATGAATGAAATTAAAAAACAGATAGAAGAAAAACTTAAAAATTATAACATAATTGAAGAAGAAATTGAAATTGCTCTTGCTTTAATTAAGCCACAACATTTTGATAAAGAAAAAAGAGAAAAGCAGACTATCTACACCACTGAAATAGTGTATCATAAAGATAAAGAAAACCTTCTCTTGAAATATGATAAATTTAGAGAACAGAATAAAGGATGGTATCAGTTAGATTTTGGTTTTCATTATACCCCTTATAATTTTGATTCAAATCCTGAAAAAGATTTCTTTATACAAATATTAAATATATTGAATGAAAATCCGGTAGATATAGAAGATATCTATTTTACCGGAGCTATTACTGATCCTAATAAAACTGATTTTATATTTGAATATAAAGGAAAAGATGGGAGATACCATAATTATACCCCGGATTTTTTAATAAAAAAGAAAAACGGTAAAATGCTTATAATCGAGATAAAAGCAGAAACATATAGAGACGAGGAGAAAGAAAAAGCAATAAAAGAAATAGAAGGCTTAAATCCTGATAAACTAAAATATGAAATTTTAATTACTGAAAAAGATGAGATAGGATTTGAAAATATAAATAGAGTTAAAGAAGATATTTATGGATATGGAGAGAAGTAAACCGTGAAAATTAAAAGGATATATATTCAGAATTATAAGAGCATAGATAACTTAGACATTACGCTTAATCCTAAATTAAATGTTTTTATTGGTGAAAATGGAATGGGTAAAAGTAATATATTTGAGGCAATAAATTGGTTATTAGGACCAACCTACCCAACTTTTAATACAGTAACAAAACAAGATCATTACTTGGGAGATGAAAATAATAAAATATTAATTCGTCTTGAATTTGATTCAGGAGAAACACTTGAATTTAATGAATATAGAGAAATAGATGGAAAATCAGGTTTATTTTACAATGAGGAAAAATATAATTGCAGAGGAAAAGATAGAGAAAAATTTTGTTCAGCCTATATTGGAGTTGAACGACAAATTGTTGATTACCTACCTTCAAATAAATGGAGTTTATTAGGAAGAATTCTTCTAGATATAAATAAAAAATTCTTAGAAGAAAGGACAGAAAATGGAGAAAAAAAGTCCGAAAAATTGAAAAAGGAATTAGATAGAGTAAGGGATGAATTGCTTTTCTCAGTAAAAGATGACGAAGGAAATGAAATTATGCAAAAATTTATTAAAATATTACAAGAAGAAAGTGCTAATCAAATGAATAAAAGGAAAGAAGATTTTCAATTAAATTTCAATCTTTACGACCCCTGGAATTTTTATAAAACATTGCAGATATTAGTCAATGAACCTGATATAGGATTAATATTTCAAGCATCTCAATTGGGAATGGGTGCGCAAGCTTCTATCACAATAGCAATTTTGAGAGCTTATTCAGAAATAAAGATAGGAGTAGGTAATCCAATTTTTATAGATGAACCGGATTTGTTTTTACACCCGCAGGCACAAAGAAGCCTTTATAAAATATTAAGGAAACTTGCAGATGAAAGAAATATTCAAATTTTTTACATCACTCATTCCCCATATTTATTGTCTTTAGAATATTTTGATGAAATTTTTGTTGTAAGGAAGACAAAAGAAAATGGAACTTATATTAGAAATGGAGAGATAGATAAATTTATAGAAGATTTGAAAATACGAGAGAGAATAGATACGGATAGAGAACTGTTAAAATTACACTATAAAAATGCTTTTGAACAAACTGCGGACAGTATTTTCTCATTGGAGGCATTTTTTGCTAAAAAGGTCATTCTTGTTGAGGGTGAATCAGAAGCATTAATACTACCTTATTTTTTTGAGAAAATAGATTTTGATTATATTAAAGAAAAAATAACTATCGTAAAATGTGGCAGTAAAAATGAATTAGATAGATTTTTTAGACTTTACTCCGAATTTGGTATCCCTTGTTTTGTAATCTTTGATGGGGATAAAGATAAAATAAATGAAGATGAGCACAAAAAAATAAATAATGAGTTGTTTGACATATTAAAAGAAACTGAAAGCGAAGAATTCCCTGATAGTAAGGTTCATGAAAAATATTTAGGATTTGAATACGATTTTAATTATGCACTTAAAGAAGCTGGCTTTAAAAATGTTTACAATGAAAGTAGTCATAATAAATCACCCAAGGGATTAAAACTTTTTCTTAAGGTAAAAAGTCAGTCAAATGTTGATTTTCCTCAATGGATAAAAGAAATCAAGAAAAGAATAATAAATTTATCTGAAGAAGTCAGAAGTGTTTTGAAAACAGAAGTTTCAGATGAGGAAGAATTTAACTATATTGAAGAAGAGGATTTACCTTTTTAATTTAAATAATGGAGGTAAAAATGTCAGAAAATAAAATCAAAATTACTCCTGCCAAAGGCAGGCCAATGCTTAACTGGGTAGGAAAGAAGCCTCTTGATTATGTTAAAGGTTTCCCCTCACAACTTATAGAAACATTTGATCCGTTAAATTCCAAAAGAGTTATTGAAGTACCAACCTTTGAGGAATTAAAAGATAATTGGCAAAACTTATTATTTCATGGAGATAACAAGGATGTTTTGGCCACACTTCTAGAATTAGGTTTTAGAGGAAAAATAGATTTAATTTATATTGATCCCCCATTTAAAAGCGGGGCAGATTATGTAAGGAAAGTTGAATTACGCGGATTAAAAAATTTAGGACAAATTCAGGATGATGAAGCTTCTATCTTGCAGCAAACTATGTATTTTGATATCTGGAATAATGATAACTATTTACAGTTTATGTATGAAAGATTGATATTGTTGAAAGAATTACTGAATGAGACAGGTTCTATCTATATACATTTAGATTGGCATATAGGACATTATATAAAGCTATTGATGGATGAAATGTTTGGACAGGAGAATTTTAGAAGTGAAATTGTGTGGAGAAAGCTAACCGCTGCTAAAGCTCAGTCTCAGTTTTTTAGCAATGTTAAAGATACTATACTATTTTATTCAAAAGATAAAAATTGTATTTTTAATTCACAGTTTTTGGAAGGTCAAAAGGATGATAAAAACTATCCTTATATTGAAAAAAGTACTGCGCGGCGATATGGTAGTTTTGATCTTACACAAAGAGGTAGTGGTCCTCCGAGATATTTTGGAGATAACCTATTACATCCGCAAACTGGGAAACATTGGATATTAAATCAAGAGAATATTAATAAAGCAATAGGAGAAGGAAGAATTATCTTTACATCTTCAGGCTTGCCAAGAATTAAGAGATACTTAGATGAAAAGAAAGGCAATTACTTAGGAGATTTGTGGATAGATAATAAAGCAGCTCCTTTATCAGCAAATGATTCCGAAAGACTTGGCTTTGAAACCCAAAAACCCGAAGCTTTACTTGAGCGTATAATTAAAGCTTCTACAAAAGATCCAGAACAAGCTTTAAAAGAGGGAGAGAACATTCCATTAGTTCTTGACTGTTTCTGTGGCTCAGGCACAACTGCAGCTGTTGCTCAGAAACTTGGAAGACGATGGATTGGTTGTGATATAAACAAAGGAGCAGTTCAAGTAACTAGTAAAAGACTACAGAAGATAATTCTTGATCAAATTAAAAATGATAAAGAAAATAAAGAGCAAAGTCTTTTAGAAGAAAAAATGGTTATACCGCAATATAATACTTTTGCTGTTTATAAAGTCAATGACTATGATCTCAAACTTTTAAAGACCGAAGCCATCGAACTTGCTATTCAGCATATTGGAATTCAGAGAGTGAGAACCGATAGATTTTTTGATGGGTATTTAGGAAAGAATCTTGTAAAAATTATTGATTTTAATCACCCTTTAACCTTACTTGATTTACAATTAATTCAAGATGAATTAGGGAAAAGACCAAATGAAGATAGAGATATAACTATAGTCTGTCTTGGGAAAGAATTAACAGTTGACCCCTGGGTTGAAGAATGGAACAAAAAACATCCTGTAGATAAGATTAAAATAATTGAACTAAGAACAGATAAAAAATATGGTAATTTTTTAATCCACCAACCAGCAGAAGCAAAAGTAAAAGTTGAAAGAACTGTGAAGAATAAAGCATTAATAGAAATTAAAAACTTCATCTCTCCTACAATTATTGAACGGCTTAATATTGATAATAATCTCTTTAAAGTAAAAATCCCCGATTTTAGAAGTATGATAGATACAGTCTTAATTGATACAAATTATAATAATAACACTTTCAATATTATCTATTCCGATGTCCCCGAGAAAAAAACCGATTTAGTCGAAGGGAAATATGAAATAGAAATTCCTGCAGATAAAGCAAAAATTGCTGTAAAAATTATCGATATGCTCGGCGAAGAAGTTTTAAATGTTTTTGAAATTTAACAAAATATTGGCAAGGGAAGTTAGAGCATTTTTTTCTTATCATAGATTGTATTCATAGGAGGAATTAAAATGGATGCAATAGAACTAATTCAGGATTTAACCGATAAAACTAAAAATCTTCCTCATCGAAATGAGGAAAAATTAGATTCTCTTATAAGAACAGCAAAAATGAGAATAAGAAAAATATTTGGAGATTCCAGTACTTATTTAACAGATTTAAAATCCATTAGTTTCCATCCTGGTATTTATTTTACTGGCATGGATAAAAGTATCTACGATGAAAGTTGGTCCAAAGGTCAAAGCAAAATGTTGAATCTTTTTAAAACTATAGAAGAAGACTTAACATTGGATTCAAACAAAATAATAAAGAAAGATAGTACAAAATTATCTAATAAAATATTTATAGTTCATGGACATGATGAAGAAATGAAACAAGCAGCAGCTAGAACAGTTGAAAAAATTGATCTTAAGCCTATCATTTTACATGAACAACCAAACAAAGGCCGGACCATAATTGAAAAATTTGAAGATTATAGTGATGTAAATTTTGCTATAGTACTTCTTTCTCCTGATGATATAGCATATTCAAAAGATAAACCACCAGAAGATAAAGAATTTAGAGCCCGACAAAATGTTATTTTTGAACTTGGTTTTTTCGTGGGAAAGTTAGGAAGAGAACATGTATTTATTCTTTATAAAGAAGAGAAAAATTTTAAAATCCCTTCAGATTATTCAGGTATTTGTTATACTCCTTACGACAACAAAGGTCAGTGGCGATTTGATTTGGTAGGAGAACTTAAATCTTGTAAGTATAATGTTGATGCAAATAAGTTAATCGGCAAATGAAATTTAACGAAATGTTATTTAATTTAAAGAGAATACTTATATTATATAAAGTGATTGCCATAACGGTAGCATCTTTGAAATCAAGAGGATAAAACGGTCATACATCGGAGAACTGAGTAATGGGAATAGGCATTTAATCGTCTACATTTAAAAATTTATCTTATTAAATCTTTAAATAGCGAGGTGATATTATGAAAAAGTATTTACTTTTAGTAATTATTATCATATTAATGCTATCAATTTTTTCAACAAGAATTTATAGTTGGAATTTCCCTGAAGATTTTGCATTTGTAGGTCTTGAAAAAATAGCAAAAGATGTAAAAAAATCAGTATTTGCAGTTCAGACAGAAGGCAATTTGCAAAACGAGAATAAAGACGACGATTACATATCCTTGGGCACTGGGTTTTTAATGACGAATGATAATATCGTCTTAGGGATTACATGCGAGCACGTTATTAGGTTTGCAATTAAGAATAATAAACCCATATTAATAGGCTTGAATACTAGTAAAGGTTTAGAACGCTTTAAATGTATAGTTGTTTTCAATGAATAGGAACAGGATATAGCAATTTTAGTACCTCAAAATCCTACCCCATCAACTGAGGTTGAACTTAAGAACCTTATTTTAGATAACAAATATCTTGCAAAAGGAGAAGAAATTGCAGAAGGTAGAGGAATTATAATCCCAGGTTATCCATTAGGATTGGGGATAGAACATGATGAAAATAACCCGATAATCAAATTTGGTATTGTGGCACAATACACAGGTACAGATCATTTTTTGGTTGATGGAGTTGCTAATCCAGGGAATAGCGGTTCGCCAGTATTTGATCTAAGGGCTGAAAAATTTATTGGTATGGTTCAAGCTTATAATAACGATTTTATTGAGCTTTTCGATCAAGAAGGACACCTTACTGCTCGACTGCCATATAATTCTGGTTTAAGCTCTGCGCTTTCTTCTTCTGTTATTTTGAAGGTTCTAGAAAACGTAAATATCCAGTAGGAGAATACGAAGATACGAGGTTAGGCTTCATATAAAATAAGGGGGGTGTGCTAACTCAATTGATGAAATAATTTCAAGAGACAAGACAATCTTGGATATCTTCTGGTTGAAAGATAAAAGCTTAACAGATTTAAACAATCTTCCCGATCCTGATGTTTTAGTTGAAGATATCATTGAAAATTTAGAATTCAGCCTCGAAAGCTTACGAGAAATATCAAACAATTTGAGTAAAGAATAATAGATAAATGATAAAGCTCTTTTGAAAACAGATCTAAATGATTTTAAAAAATCTGAGATTAATACATATGTGATTTTTTGTACGCGACGCTCTAAACAAGTTTTTATTATAATATTTCATGAGGTAAAGTGAATAATATGAAACCACTTGATAAAAATTATCTATCATTACAATTTAGGGATAAAATTCATACAAAAAATGGAACTGAATTTCAAAGTTTCTTTGAAAATATTATGGAAAAATCCTATCCTGATTTCCAGAAAATAAAACCTCATGGTAGTGAAGGAGATAGGGGTAACGATGGATATAGAAAAAATTCTGGGATATATTATCAAGTTTACGCCCCAGAAGCTCCATCAATAAAGCTAGCCGAAGCAGCAAGAAAGTTAAAAGAAGATTTTGAAAAACTTAAAAAATATTGGGATAAAATTTCAGAAATAAAAGAATATCATTTCGTTTTTAACGATAAATATTCTGGGTCAATTCAAAAACTTGAAGAAGCAATATCAGAGTTAGAAAAAGATAATAGTGGGATTAAATTTTATATTTTTACAGCAAAAAAATTAGAAGAATTATTTTTAACATTAGACAAAGCTGATATTTTAAGTCTTGGTTTTGATATTGATTCAACTAAAGCTATTTCAAATGCTTATGAATATTTAAAAAATGTTGAGGTTGAACTTGATAGGGAAAATGGAAAGTTTGCATTCAAAACTCTTGAAAACATCAAGGATATCATTTTCAAACTTGCAGATAATAAATTGGAATTAAAATATGAATTACTAGAATGTAGTTGTTTACAAAAATTGGAAAAAATTAAAGAAGCAAGAGATAAATATGAGAATATTTCTAAAAGATTCCCAGATGACCCCCATGCTTTTTTATATTTAGCGGAAATTTATCTTAACAACGAAAATTATGATAAAAATAAAGAACTTTTAGAGAAAGCTGAAAAGATTGATGCAAATCATTGGTTGCTAAAATTAGAAAAATTAGTTAGAAAAAACCATTTAGGAGAAGAAATTGATACAACAAATATAAATGAAGAAGATTTTCCGGATGAATCTAGAATAAAAGCTAATTTTTATCGTTTATATGCTCGTTTTTTTGAAGATTCCGGAAACAAACCAATGGCAGACAGTTATATAGAAAAAGCTATACATCTTAATCCTGATAGATATAGTAATTATATTGCAAAATTGTCAATTTTTGAGAAGAGAATTTATTCGAAGCAAGATAATCCAAACATATCAGAAGACCTTTTAAAGCAATTAGAAGAAATAGCAAAAGTAGAAGAGAAATTTCTTCCGTTTGGAGATGTCGGGGCAAGGAACAAAGCCGTTCTAAATATAATGAAGTTGAATGTATTTCTTGTACAAGAAGATTTCCCAAACCTTGAAGAATTATCCCAAAAAAATCTTGAGTTAACACTTGATTGCTATTTTAACAAACAAACCGACCAGATTATTACAAGCACCTTGCGGTTTATTTCCCCATCTGACAAGAATTTTGAAAGGTTGTTAAAACACCTCGAAGAAGCGGAAAAAGAAATTTCCGATGAATTAGCAAAGGTAATTATATTTCAATTCAATATTAGAAATAGTCTTTTAGGGGAAGGTAAAAGGTTTTTTAAAGGAATAAATAAACAAAAATATCTTGATTTTATAATTGATATTGAAAACAAAAACTACGAAAATGTTTTAAAATTTTTAAAAAATGATAGACAATTTGAAATTGTAATTGCAAAGTCATTGAAGAATTTTCCAAACTTAAGAAAAAAAATAATTCAAAGTCTTCCAGATGATAAGAAGATTCTAAAAGAAAAATTATTACTCGAACATAATTATGACGAAGGAAATATTGATGATGCTTTTGATATTTTGCAAAAGATTGATTTATCTGATTTAGATTACTTTGAATGTGAGATTGCTTTAAAAATTGCTGAAAAAAAGAAAGCTTGGGACTTTGTAATTATAATCTTAGAAAAACTTTTAGAAAAAGAAAAAAATGGAAAAAATATCTTTAATCTCAAATCAGAATTATTTCATGCGAACCTTAATCTTAAAAATTATTTAGAGGTTATAAAAATTGGAGAAGAATTATTAGAAAAGGATTTGAATGAAAATATTTTAGATATGAAAAACAAAGAAGTGCTGCTAGCTCAAACAATCAGTGCTTGTTTTGAAAGGGGGATCGTTGATAAAAAGAATTTTAAAAAAACTAAGAAATTACTTGAAAAATACTCTCTATTGCAGCCAACTTTTGAATTTAAAATTAGTATTGAAGCACAGATTTATATTAAAAATAATGATCCACGAAAAGCATTAGAATCTGTAATCGAAGGAGTAAAAATAAAAAAAATACTTTCCCTTGAAGAATATGCAAGATTATACTTTTTAGTTTGTATCCAAATTGGAAAATTAATTGAAATAAATTTAAATTCATTAGAAAAAGTCAAAAAAAATACATTTGTAAAACTTAAAAACCAAGATAAATGGTATTTCATTGGAAATGATAATGAGTTAGATGCTATTAAGATCTTAGAAGAAAACGACAAATACTCACTTTTTATCAGCAAAAAAGTTGGTGATAAATTAATTTTTCAAAATAAGTATGCTTCGGGAAGTCGTGAAGAAATAATAGAGAATATTTTTTCAATAGATAAGTATATTATGTGGCAAACCATTCAGAACTTTCAAAAATTATCTCAAGATAATGTTCTTGATAGTGTTCAAACGATTGAGATACCTAAAAAAGAAGAGACTATAGATCCTAAGTATTTACTTGCTTTTCTCGAAGATTTAGACAATCAAAAAAAACCTTGTTTTAATATATACTGTAATGGTAATGTTCCATTAGCAATGCTTGCTATCAGTGAGGGAGGGCTTACAAATGCAATTGGACGCATACAGCGCGAAAATAAAGGATTTATTAATTTTAGTTTAGGCACCAGTGCAGAATTAGAAAGCCAAAAAGATATTGCAAGAAAGATTATTGATAGCAACTTACCATTTTATCTTGATGGGACATCCGCTCTTGTATTATCAGAAACAGGATTATTAGAAAAAGTTTATGTTCACCTATCTAACTTAAAAGTGTCTCAATCCGTCATTGATCTATTGATTCAAGTGACTGAAAAATTCAGATTTACTCCTGGGCAAATTGGTTATATGTGGCATTCTCAAGGGAAAATAATTGTTTCATCAATTGAAAAAGATAAAAGGGATTCTATTCAACTTAATTTTATTGAAAGTATAAAATTACTAGAATTAAAACCTAAAAATATTAGCACTATTTCTTTAGCAAATAAAGCTGATTGTTCTTCAGAACAAAAAATTCCTGCCGAATTATGTGATGCTTGTATATTGGCACAGAAAGAAGGGGTACCTGTTCTAACTGAGGACTTTCTTTATCTTAAGATGAACGAAATAGAAACAAAAAAGAAATCTCCAGGATATCTTTCATCCCTAATATTACTAAAAGTCCTTTATGAGCAGGATAAAATAAGTTTCGATGAATATTTAGATTATTTTAGATACTTATCTTCATATCGTTTTAGATTTTTATCATTATGTTCTGATGA
>Ga0307379_10007934_pt1 | contig 14363 bp, 13 predicted proteins | sample UN2MG_FD_202237 | JGI IMG/M metagenome (GOLD analysis project Ga0307379, IMG submission 202237) | Soil microbial communities from Risofladan, Vaasa, Finland - UN-2 | ecosystem: Environmental > Terrestrial > Soil > Coastal area > Acid sulfate soil | place: Finland: Risofladan, Vaasa | collected... | reverse complement strand
GATATCCAGCGCTGCCCTAACTGCTGCACGTCCCACATCATCGCTGGTCAATACCCAGCTCTGGGTGGTGCGTATTTCAGAGCCAAAGCCTTTCGGAGCAGCCAAGATATCAAGATAATCGGCTCCCGGCACGACGTCCCAATGCCAATAGGGAATATGCTGCCCCACGTTTGTTCCTGAATTATGCTTGGTCAGGGGATTTATGACATTTTCTCTTAAGGGGATAGCCTTGGTGGCATGTTCGATCGCCCTGATAGATGCCATATTAGGATCCCCCTCAATGACACAATTAAGCCCTAGATCTGCGAAAATTACCGGCATTCCCGTATCCTGACAAACGCCTACTTGTTTTTCTTCAGCGATACGGCAGTTTTCAAAGATGGCTTCCATCTGACTCCTTGCTGTTGGATTTTCCTCTTTCTCATATATTTCCCGAAGCACTCTTTTAACATCCTTTGGAAGTTCAATGGATGCTAGACGCATAAGCTCAAATATTACTGATTCTATGATATGTTCTGAAATGGCCATTTGTGTTGCTTTATCCTCCTTCTAAAATATATATAAAAAGCAGAGACTAAATTGGATCTTTTTTGATCCAATAACCCCGAATAACCGAATTGATTAAACCCTCTAATCACTCATAATAGATGATTCAGGATAAATGAAATACTCTATAGATATTGGTAATATTCATGTATTTATATACATTCAGTAATAATAAGTCCGACTCCGCCCTTTGCTCTTTTTCTATAATACTCTAACATTATACCATTAACTCCACCATCATTTGTGGCAAAATTAGTAGCCATAGGAGCCATAACCAAAAGATTTTTTAATACCATTTCTCCAATTTTAATTGGTTTAAAAAGTTTTTTCTGTTCTACCATTTTATATTCCTAAATAAGCTTCTTTAATATATTTATTATTACTAGGTTCTTTTGCGTTGCCTTCTAAAGTAATTTCTCTTGTTTTAATTACATATACTACATCGAACACTGAAAGAGCTTTTTTGCATTTTGTTCTACCAGGAGTATCGTTAAATCCATTATTTCTTTTATTTCTGAAATAATTTCATAAACTTCTTCAACTAAATTCCAAAATATTTTCAGAAATCATGGTATTATATTCTCCTTACTGGAATGATTTCTCACAAATGGCAATGATGTCTTCGACCTTCGGGGTACGTGGATTGATCGCAATATTGCCGCTCTTCATTGCTTGTGAGACAATAGTGGGTATCAACTGGGGATCCAGGTCCATTCTTTTAAAGCTTGCAGGCAAGCCCACATCCACTAAAAGCTGACGGATGGCCGTGACAGAGGACTGAGCTGCTTCCCGCCGAGAAAAACCCGCAGTGGCAAACCCCAGTGCTGATGCGATATTGGCAAACTTATCGAAATTTCCTTTTAGATTATAGTCCATCACATAGGGAAGTAGGACTGAATTGGCAACCCCATGGGGCACTTCATAGTATCCGCAGAAAGGACCGGTAATGGCATGTAGAAGACCTGCTCTGGTATTGCGGAAGGCAAGGCCTGCTAATAAGCTACCCATCAACATATTGTCTCTGGCTTCCAGGTTGTTCCCATTAGCCACTGCGTGGCAAAGATGCGTGCCGATCTTCCGGATCGCTTCCAAGGCTAAAACCTCGGTTGGTGCTTCGGTAAAAGTATTGGTGTATGATTCAATGGCATGGGATAAGGCATCCATACCAGTCGATGCGGTGATATGTGGTGGCATCGTGATGGTTAACAAGGGATCCAATATTGCCAGAGAAGGGACGACATAAGGGCTGCGTATCCCTATTCTGGCATTTTGAGAACGGTCAGCAATGACCGCAACATCAGTAATTTCTGCACTGGTACCAGCGGTGGTTGGTAGGGCGATTACCTCCATTGGCAATTTTTTGACTTTATTGATACCAGCATAATCGATACATTTACCCCCATTGGTAACTACAACCGCTATTGCCTTTGCAGTATCAATTGAACTGCCTCCGCCAATGCCCACGATTAAATCATAATTTTCCTGCTTGATCCGATCGACTCCTTTGTCCACCGTTTCCGTGGATGAACTGACCTCGACCTCTTCAAACAGCTCATTGTCAATTCCATGCTCCTTTAAATTATTTTGAATTTTCTCAACTAAGCCGGCTTTTTTAACACCGGAATCAGTAATAAGGATTACCTTTTTCGAGCCTTTCTGTGAGGCAATCAATCCCAATTGATCAGCAGAACCGGAACCATATATTATTTTGGTTTCCATTAAAAAACTAAAATATTCTTTGGTCATACATTTCCCTCCTGTATAATGATTTAAGTGTTTATTTTAAACAACACTTTGGTTGCTTTCTTTTGTTCAATCACTTGAAATGCTTCCTGAATGCTTGCCAGATCAAAAAAATAGCTGATAATCCGCTCCAAGCCAGCGCATTATCCGAAACTAAATTTAAGGCTTCTTCAAATTCTTCCACATAGAGTATGGAGTCTTATATACTAATTTCTTTTCTAGCAATATCAATTGGACTTATTTTTGCAGATTCTGTGGATAGCCCTGCAATAATTACATTACTTGCTCGTCTTACTAAACCAATATCCTGTTCCACCGTTTTCGGTACCCCAGCTGTCTCAATCGCCATGTCAGTACCTATTCCAAAAGACCAATTTTGAATTTCTTCAAATAAATTCTTTTGAGCCTCATTAACAGTGATATCAGTACCCAATTCAGATGCAAGTTTTAATTTCTCCTCGAATAAGTCCGGCAATATGACCCTTGCTCCTGATTTTTTAGCTAATATCAAAACTAACAATCCTATAGGGCCGGCTCCAAGAATAGCTACTTTTTTGCCAATAAGTGACTCTGCTTTATTTGCGCATTCATTATCACTAAAATTTTTTCCGGTTGAAATTTAGCCAGTTCAACAGGAAGCATTTCAATACTATTTATGCCAAATATCACACGTGTCTGCATTTTGTAAGAAGATATATTAGCATACATAGTAGAGTTCCCTCTCTACATCTCGTTGTTTTTTCTTTAATTGCCCTCAACCGATATAACCGGGGAGGACGTAATTAAACCATATATCTTCCTCCATTTACGTGTAGCGCATGCCCAGTTATATAAGCCGCTTCAGGAGAAGCCAAAAACGTACACGCATTGGCAATATCATTAGTGCCAGCAAGCCTTTTAAGAGGTGTTAGTTGTAAATAAAGTTTGCGATCTGAAGAAAAGTAAGGATAATGTTTTTGAGGCCTTTTAGTGTCCACCATGCCAGGAACTACAGTATTAACTCGAATACCAAATTCCCCAAGTTCATGAGCCAGGGCCTTTGTAAAACCGTGCAACCCCATTTTAGCTGCCACAACATGGACCCGTTCTTTTTGACCCATAAACCCTGTCAAACCCGATATGTTAATAATAGAACCTGAACCTTGTTTTATCATCAATGGCACTACTTCTTTGCTGCAATAAAAAGATGCATTGAGCGTTACGCCAAGAACCTCATCCCATTCCTGGTCGCTGATATCAAGAAAAGAGCTATGCGGTCGTATGCTCGCATTATTTACTAATACATCAATTGTATTATATGTGTTTTTTATTTCACCAAACATTCGGACCACATCTGATTTTTGGGAAACATCACCAACAACAAGCATGGCGTCAGTTTGTAGGTCTTTAATCTTATCGACAATACTTTGTCCTTCAGATCTATTTGAACGAACATTTACGACAACATTGGCACCTTCTCGAGCAAAAGCTAAACATATTTCCCGACCGATATTCCTCCCAGATCCTGTTACCACAGCTACTTTATTTTTAAAACGCAATAAAATAACCCCCTTTTAAATTAACACTTAAATAATTACCTGTTGTTACATCAAAAAAGGGAGAGTACATATAATGTTACCCCCCCCCTCTACTATTACTTTGTTAAATAACGGAAACACCACTATCAACTATTATTTTGTAATGATACAATATTACAATGGGCTTTAATAATACTCCATCCAAATGTGTTTTACTATTTACTTTGCCTAATAGCGTCTTGTTATCACCGAGGGCGATATGAACACTACCGTAAATCTTTTTGTCCTCCTGTGGACTTCCAATTAGCCCGGCGCCTTATTTGTGCCTATGGCAAATTCCCCTATATTAAAAGAATTTTCATCTCCTTTTTCTTGTATGGGCTGTTTTGAATTTTCTGCTTCTTCCCCGCCTTCAATTTTTACTACCTTCCCATTCTTTACAGACATCTTAATCGGAGTTTCGCACTTTCCGATATGATGCATGGAAGCGTTAACTACAAGAGTGCCCTCTGCCGTTCCTTCTACCGGAGCAATTGCTACCTAACCATCGGGGGAAAAGCGGCTTTATATTTTGTTTCAGGCAGTGGCCGTCCTGCTAGGGGAAAAGCCGGTCTCCCCTCAATACTAAAAGTAATATCTGTTCCAAACTCAGAAGTGACTTTTACCTTTGAACTCTTGGTAACCATAACTGCGATTTTTTTTGTTATTTCCTTTAATTCATCTTAATCTGCCGTGGCAACATCGTTTGTTAATAAGTCAAGTGTTAGCCCGCCCATGGCCAAATAACGCATGCCCTTTTCATGAGCACGGCGGAAAGATTCCGTATGACTGATAGCGATACTGCAAGCAGCGATGAGCAAATCCGACTCCAGCATAGCTGCTGCGGCAATAGGGCTCGGTTCTGAACCAAAAGCGGCTGGAGGGGGTATAATTAATAATCCCGGCTCACCACCTTGAATATAAACAGCTGCTACCAAACTCTTGTATAATTCTTCCTTTACTTTCGTATCCGTAACCATTAAAACCTTATCGCCTTCCCTAACATGCCACTTGAAGGAACATGGGCATAACGTGTTGCTTCGATAAACATTTTACATTCCTCCATATATTTTAATTGTTTTTGAAACAAAGGAATCAAAAAGAATACTATGGCGTGATATTTGCAAGAACTTCATCCAGATTGGGGAGTTTATCAAACTCCCAGATAAGCTCCAAAAGTCTTTCTATCTTTGGGTGCGGAAGAGTAATAGAGGCCACTTCGCGAAACTTTTGACTAAGGTCCTCATCACTCATCGGGTTTTCGACACTACTACCAATAGCATGGTCAACATGCTCTTTTAAAACCCGCCCGTCCTTCAGTTTAACTTCAACAATCGCTTCGTCTTTCCGTATCACCGGGATTACTGTCAAGGTAACTTTTTCCCGCAGAGCTTTTACTTCATCATCGTTAACACGCGCATCGGAATATTGTGCCACACCAGCCGTTCCATCAATCAACGCTACGGCCACGCAATGATATGTACTAAATTTTCCTTCCAATCCTGTTTTTATATTTTTCTTACCCATAGCTACCGGAACATGCTCATTAACCGAACAATGAATTGATTGGATTTGTTCGGCCTTAAGATTACACTTATTGCGTAGTCGGATTGCCCCTTCAATGGAGGGGTGGGCTACAACTCCACAGGCATAGGGCTTATAAGTATTATCGAGTATCCAATATTTTTCACCAAACCCCTGTATCATTTGATCAAAATCTTGTTTTGTTGAAAAAACATTGGCAAATCCCCTGGGAGCCTCAAGAACCTGTTTAGAGCTGGTGAAGCCCTTCCGAACCAGCATGGCTGCCATTAATCCACTCATAGCCGCTCTACCCGGGTGAAAAGGCTTGGACATAGTTCCCAGCATTTCTGCTATACCACCTGATTGGGTTGCTGCCAAACCTATTGACTGGGCAAGGTGATTTACATCCATATTAAAGAGCTTTCCTGCTGCCGCTGCAGCTCCAAGGGGTCCGGAAGTACTTGTCGGATGCCATCCGTTTTCCATATGACCCGGCGATATCCCGGCAAGAACCCTGCATTCGACTTCAATCCCAAGGATAAAGCTAAGAATTAAATCTCGACCGTTCATTTTTTTCTGTTCTCCCAAAGCAAATACTACCGGGGCAATCGGAGCACTGGCGTGCAAAATGCTGCCTGGTATTGTCGGTATATCCAAGTGTGTGTCATCAAAATCAAAAATATGGGAGGACATCCCGTTTAGAAGTGACGCAAACAAAATGTCTGTTTTTTCCTTGCGCCCCCACACCGTAAATTGACGCTGGGCGCCAATTTCAGCTGCTAAATCTAACACTATATCCATCGATTTATGGTTGGCGGCTCCGATTCCTACTGCAAAAATGTTTACTAAAGAACGTTTTGCTTCCCTGATAACTTCAGAGGGCAAATCATCATATTGCATTTCGACTAGATATTTGCATAATTTCTCTGTAACACCTAACATAAAAACACTCCTTTCTATTAAGCACTTGTTGAACTATTTTTTTTCGCTCTAAAAATTGGAAAAATAATTAAAGCAAATATAATTGCTATCAATAAAATCCATAAAGTAATACATATAGTACTTCCGTATAAAACACTCCAGTCACCACCGGAAATGCGTAAAGCCCTAAGTATATTGGCTTCGGCAATGGGACCGAGTATGATGCCAAGCACAAAAGGTATAATCGGATATCCGAGTCTATTCATGGTCAAACCGATCAAACCAAATAATAAAGAAATATAAATATCCAGAGTGAATAACCGTACAGCGTAAGATCCCACTATACACATTGCAATTATAGAAGGTACTAAATATTCACTGCTTAACAAGGTTAGCTTAGCGGAGAGACGGTTGAAAAGAAACCCAATTGGTAATAATAATATAGGCGCAATCAGCAATGCTGCTAAAAGGGTATATAAAGGTTCCGCAGATTCTCGAATAAGCTGGGGGCCAGGTCTAAGGTTGTGCATTATTATAGCTACCAGCATCATTGCTGTTGTCCCGCTTCCAGGGATGCCCAAGGTAAACGTTGGAATCATAGCTCCACAAGTGACAGCGTTGTTTGCTGCTTCCGCAGCAATTATGCCATCTGGTTCACCCTTTCCAAATTTTTCAGGGTGCTTTGACCAGGTCATCGCCTGTCCATAACTTACGAAAGTAGCAATGCCAGCTCCGGTACCGGGGATAGCACCGATGAAGAACCCCAAAAGTACAGAGCGAATAACTGTAATCGGGCGCCTGAATACTTCTTTTATCCCCTCCATTTGTTTAGAAAAAGAGCCCACTTCTACCCCTTCAAGATCAACTTCAACTACCCGATCCTTAAGAGCGAGACTGAGTAAGATAGGATAAGCATACAAACCCATCATTATTGGCACCAAAGGTATTTGATCATATAGTTCCCAGAAACCAAACCATATACGAGGACGTACATATACCGGGTCTGCCGGAATTAAAGATACCAGAATGCCCAGCAAACCAGCTATTAGTCCTTTTTTCATATGCACACCAGAGCCAGACAAAGAGGCAATAACTGTGATACCCAGTAACGATATCAAAAAAAGCTCGGAGGGACCAAAACGAAGGGCATAATTAACCATTATGGGGAGTATGATAATCAAGATTATAGCAGATATAAATCCACCTAAGGATGAAGCACACAGGGAAATCCCCAAGGCAATATCTGCCTTTCCCTGTTGTGACATGGGATAACCATCAATCATTGTTGCCCCTGCCCCAGGTGTACCTGGAATTTGAAAAAGGATTGCCGGAATAGCACCTCCATACATTGCTCCACAGTAAAGTGCGCCTATAAAAACCAAAGCTCCGTGAGTGCTCATAAGAAAAGTGAGAGGCAACATTATTGCTGTTGCATTTGTAGAAGTAAACCCAGGAAGAGCCCCTGCAATCATTCCGAGAATTAGCCCAAAGAATAAAAGCCACAATGTCTCCAGCTGAAATAAAAGGCTCAACCCATTAAATAATAATTCTATTGTTTGATCCATCATTACATATATAACCCCTAATAATAAAATAAATTCTTGCAATAAATTCAATCTGAAAGCTTAACATAAACGCCATCTCTAGGAAAAGATCAGGAAGGCAAGCGGGCATAGTCGTAATGGTATCAAAATCACTATGCCCGCTTTCATTTAAATTATTGTGAAAGTATATTAAAAGAAAACCCCTCTCGGTAAAGGGACTTTTAGCCAGAAAATAAATATACAATATATTGCAATAAATACTATTACAACAAATAGAACGAAATATTTGATTTTTATATTGTTGCGAATTCCCAGAAAAAAAGCCATAGAGGCCAAGTATAGCAATGTGGAAACTCCAAACCCCAAGTACTGCATAATTATTACATAAGCTAAGGTCCCAAGAAATACTACCAGCCCACGAAAATAACCTTTTTGCCAAAGAGGAGGTTCTTCAGCACCCTTTTCAGCAGATTTCATTGCTTTCCGCCACTGTAATATAGTGCCAGAGATTTCCCATATCAATACAATTAAAAGCAGAACCATTATTATTCTTGGGAAAATAGTCGATTCCCACGGTAACAATCTGGAGGAATAGTAAAAATATACCATAAATATTATACAAATAAGTGGAAATATTAATTTTATAATTATATTTCTGAAATTGCCAAAAGCTCCAGGATTTGATCGACTAGACAATTTTATATACCTCCAACCATCCAGATACTATATTTGGTATTTGGAAACTATTATATATCTCGCATTTTGCATGCTTAATTGTATTAAAAGCTAAAAGGTTCCCTTGATTAAGTCCTTAAGTTCATTGTACATTTCATAATTTTCTCTAATAAATTTCATACTTCGTTCAGAATCCCAAGCAATTAATTTAGTGTGAACGCCAATTTCCTTAAGTACTTCATAATATTCATTGCTATTTAATATATCCAATATGGTTTGACTTAATTTTTCAAATCGCTCAGGATACTTTTCTTTAAATTCCGCTGACGCAAAAATTCCATAAAAAGAGCCTATCATAGGTAAATCGCTGCCTAAAACCTCATTTACCGTAGGTGCATTATCGGTAAGGTCGGGCCAAATGTTTTCATCATAGACTACGGCGATAACTCTGGTTTGTTCATCTATATGCAGACTGTTATGGACGGCAGCACAAGTCGCATCAACATGCTTGCCAGCTAGAGCTATGCGAGCTGGATTTCCTCCGCCAAAACTAGTAACAGTAAATTCCGTTCCCAAATAATCGCCGAGCTGTTGCATAAAAACAGCATAGGGGGATGTTAACTGGGAAACACTTACACTGATTTCTCCTGGGTTTTCCTTAGCATATTCACAAAATTCCTTAAAAGTTTGCCAGGGCGCGTCATTATGAACCCTTATTACCCCGGCATCCGCAACCCCCATTGCTAATATTATAAAGTCATCTAACGTGAATGGAATGTCATCTATCGCAATCGTAGCTATTTCGACCTCTGGAGCGGTATAAGCCCCTAATGTGTAACCATCAGGTTCAGCTTGAATGACCATATTTCTTCCCGGTACTGCCTGTCCGCCTACACGATTATCTACTTTAACAGGCACTCCTAATTTCTCTGATAAAAAAGGCTGTATTTGTCTTACAAAAACATCTAATCCACCTCCTGCTGAAGAAGGGACAATTACAGTAATGGCGCTAGTAGGCCAATCTTGCGCAGCAGAATACCCGACCAAAAAAAAGGTTAAGGACAGAACAATTAACAAAATAACAAATATATACTTATGTCTAAACATTACCTTCATACCTCCATTGTATTATTTTCTCCTTAAGACTAAGGAGTGTAAAAAAAACACAGAACCACAGCATTCCCTAAATAATTAGCATACAGTAATATCCCTATACTTTTAATAATCACCCCCCTCCAAAAAAAATTGGATGGCTCATAAATTTAAATATGTATATTGTATATTGTATATTGTATTAAGTTTATATCAATTTCCCTATATTGTCAAATTTTTTTATTGATGTTAATTAAAAATCAAAACCTGTCATTTAAAAGATAAAAGTGGACTTCTAAAAAACAGTAAAAAGATGTAATTTAGAACTAAAAATCTTAAAGAGAAAAGAGGTTATAAATTATGTCCAAGCAATTACACAAAAACCTTACCAATGGTCAGGTTAAATCACTTTTGGAAAAATACTCTAAAAAAGAAATCCAACTTAATTACATCTTACCAATGCTTAAAATTAAAAAAAGTAGATTCTTTGAATTACTAGCCAAATATCGCCAAGACCCAGATAACTTTTCTATTAAGCATGAAAGAAAAACCATTAATCGAAAGATAGATCCCGATATAGAGAAAAACATTGTAAAAGAATTAAAGATCGAAAAAGATTTAATTAAGAATAAAAATATACCGATTAAGTGGTGCTGCCCTAAAGTTGCCGGCAAAAAAAGGAACCGGGACAAAGTGGACTGTGAAACACCCTGTAAAGATTCTAGCTATGGTTTTACATGTTATACTAAGCCAAAGTGGGACCGACGAAGCTTTATGGATATCCCCAGAGGGCGGCTTTAGGGAAACAGTTGTATAAAAAGAGACCTGTTTCTGAAAAGGTGAATAAACGCTACAACGACTTCGGCCTCGATACCGCCCGTGTGAGGGAGAATTGTTGCTGGTACCACCTCGCTTACCTCGCAGCAATGAATATGCACCTGGATGCCTGGGTAAAGCAGGAGTTAAAATTAACCAGCCTGGATAAAAAGGGTCTGCTGATGCACTTCCTGGTAATTTGCAAAGCCACCACCTGCGCTTAAATCGCTGTTGCCCGCCGCTATTCACCTAAACCCTACCCGGTACCTCACAAGGAACGAGGGCCTGCTTTAGCCTGCCAATATTTGAGTTTCAAAGAGCTAAATGGTAATATATAACCAAATTGTTGCTTTATGTTATTTTTCTTGCCTTCGCTTTAAAAACCACCCTGAGTACTTTCTAAATGTACTTGATATTATAAACTCTTAACTGCGTGTCCATCAAAACGGAGGCAATATGTCCAACATAGTGTAGATCAGCTTGTTGCTCTTAGCCCCTAAGAAGTGGTCGGAGATCGCTGACAGATTCTAGCTCTTCAAGGTTCATGATTTGATCAATCAATTCCTGTGCCCTATCCTCCCCGAGTACTGGAACTAATAAGTCAGAGGCCTTTTCTATGACCTCAACCCTTTCCATAGGGTTATCCGCTGTCCCCCTTACAGCTCTGACACGAGCTGACAAGCTATGCCCATCATAAGTTGTAATCTCAGCAATAGCTTGGCGTCCAGGGTTAACTCCCTCGAACTCATCCCCCTTTACTAGTTCTATACGATTCCTCATTCTTAGTACCTCCGGCTCATTCATACGAGAGTAGTCTTGTGTTACATCAAATGTAAGATGGCCATCAATCAGCGTTGTGGCGACACAGTACTGCAAGTTTATGTCCGGCATTTTACGGTTATCAACAGTCTGAACCATATCATCTGTGGGTAGTTTGATCACGACCTTCTTCACATTAGATGGTTCAAGATTGTATTTGGATCTGAGTTCTAAAACAGCATCAATCGCTGCTTGTATAGGCGAACCAACGGGCCACTTTTTAATATTAGTTAGGGAGATCTCGTAGTGTTTCCCAAGATCCCATGTCATTATTTCTGGATCCGGATCCGGCGAAAACGCCTCAAAGAAGTTCCTAGAACCACTTAAAGCATCACTAACCCCAGTAAAGCCCTCACTAGCCATGGTTGCAGCCATAACACCGTTATGTGCTGGCATTCCTCCAAAAACGAAAGCCTTCTGAATATGCTCCTCGTCGCGTACCCAGCAGCGAATCCCTGATGCCTGCTGCACAATATAAGACAAAAGATACTGGACCTGCAGAGAGTTTAAGCCTGCAAGGGCACCAGCTGCTGCTGCTGCACCAAACTGACCCCCAATGGTATGAGTACTCCTATAAGCACATTCAAGAAGTTCAACACCCAAGGCACGGGTGGTTCTGCATCCGATATCGTAGCCGAGAACAACTGCTCTGAGCAAACTCTCCCCGCTGCAACTGTTCTTCTCAGCCATGGCTAGTGCCGCTGGAATTACGGCGCAACCCGGATGGGTTAACGAAGGTGCGTGAGAGTCATCGGTTTCATCAGCATGCGCAAGCATCCCGTTGGCTAAAGCAGCATTGACAGCTGAAGTTATTACGTCACTACCAACTACCAAGGCCTCTGGTAAACCGCCCTGCTTTCTGATATATCTGATGGCAAACTGACCTGGTCTTAACCGGGTTCCCGACACCATTGCTCCCAGGGTGTCAAGAATGTGATGTTTAGCTTTCTCGGCAACAGCTGTGGGCACAGCCTCTTCCAAAGCACCGGCCATGTAGGTGCTCAACTTCTTCATTACCAGTCCAACTTCTGTATTCATAAATAAAACTCTCCTTGTATTATATATTTAGGTTTTTAGGGTAACCTATAAACCTTATTCACTCCAATTACAGTTATACTTTTAATGAGGTAATTGTCTTATCGGATATCATAAGTTTTTCGATTTCCTCTGGGAATCACTCTGGCTCATCACCGCCTTTCGATGAAATTTTACTTTGTTTTTCATAAAACAATTTTTGTTTCATTCTTTTGTTTGACATCTTAAAATTTATCCTTCAAAAACGGGCAAAGTAGAATTTCCATAGGGCATTACTAAAACTCTTGCCTTTTCTCCTTGTGTTTTCATAGCATTTGAAAAAGCTTCTCCTAATGAATTAAAACTTTTGATAAATAATTTTTTCTTAATCTCATTTGATAAATTAGAAACCAGGTAAACTTCGCTATTTAAATTGATGTGTGCAATTCTAGATGCTTTATGACGCCCTAAAATAAAATTCTTTTTTAATTCTTCCATTAACTCAAAGGGTGATAATTTTCCATCTAAAGCCTGGGCAAAATTCTCTTCACCTAATCCATCTCTGCATTCACCGGCAACAATAATAATACCACCTTTTTTTACTGCCAGCATAGCATGTTCCATTGCTTTATGGGTTTGATATAAATCGATATCTTTGGGATAGCCGCCAGGTGAAGCAATAACGATATCTGCCAGGTTATCTATTTTCACCCCAAATATGTTGTTGATATATTCAGCTCCCTCACGATGAGCTTTGGTAACATCTCCGGCGACTACTTTTACTACTTTTTTATGGCTATTCAAGACAGCATTAACCATAAAATCGATGCCGACCATCTCTCCGATTTCTTCAATCTCTTCCCTAAAGGGATTGCCTTTGATGCGGCCTGCCTTTGCTCCAGGATCAAGAAAATGTTTATGGTTATTGGCAATGGTTTCTCTGCTACATACCCCCGGGGCAACTGCCTTTGCACCACCACTAAAACCAGCAGAATAATGATACTCCAAATTTCCCGTAGCAATAATAAAATCAGATTTTAAAACTTCCTTAAAAATAGAAACCTCGTTGCCTCTTTTAGTGATACCAATTTTCACACAATGATCTATATCATGGTCTATGCATTTTACCTGATGGTAAACCTCTTCTCCCACAAGTCTCTTTTTTTCTTCTTCGGTCTGTTTTCGATGTACCCCCAAACCAAAGACAATGGTCATTTGATCATTGCTTAGGCCCGCTTCATTTAATTCTTTAAGGATGGGTGGCAATAAGATAGAAGAAGGAGAGGGTCGGGTCACATCACTGGCCAAGATAACGACTTTATCTTTAGATGAAACCAAATCTTTTAGTTTTTTGCTTCCGATAGGATGAGCCAGAGCTCTTCTGATTTCATGGATAGGATCTTCTATTTCTCTGGTATCTTTGGGACTCAAAGTTCCCATATAATTTTTATCCGGTATGTCTAGAGCCATTGAGTCATACCCATAATTGAGTGATACTTTCATCTTTGAAATCTCCTTTCTTTAAAGTATTTCTGATACCGTATCGGCTATTTCACTTAACTTTTCAATCATATGAACACCGGCTTCCTGTAATGCTTTTCTTTTGTATTTAACGCCGCCTTCTCCACCTGGAGAAATAATAGCACCGGCATGACCCATTACCTTGCCCTCCGGGGCGGCTTCACCGGCAATGAAGGCTAAAACTGGTTTTTTCATATGTTCTTTTATATATTTGGCAGCAATTTCTTCATCAGAACCGCCAATTTCTCCAATCATTACAATTAAGTCAGTTTGCAGGTCCTCTTCTAATAAGGGTAATAAATCAACAAAGGATGAACCTGGGATAGAATCTCCGCCAACCCCCACGACTGTAGATTGTCCAATTCCTTTATTTGAAAGATTATTTACTATCTCATAGGACAAAGTAGCACTTCTTGACATAATTCCTATATTACTTTTTTTGTATATGTTATCCGACATAAACCCAACCTTCGATTTACCCGGGGAAATGATTCCTGGGGTATTCGGTCCAATTAAAATACAGTGATTTAATCTTGCATAATCATGGGCAAAAAACATATCATGGACCGGCACACCCTCAGCTATGGTAATT
>Ga0307379_10007932_pt1 | contig 14364 bp, 8 predicted proteins | sample UN2MG_FD_202237 | JGI IMG/M metagenome (GOLD analysis project Ga0307379, IMG submission 202237) | Soil microbial communities from Risofladan, Vaasa, Finland - UN-2 | ecosystem: Environmental > Terrestrial > Soil > Coastal area > Acid sulfate soil | place: Finland: Risofladan, Vaasa | collected... | reverse complement strand
CCGACCACGGCCTCGAAACAGCTTACGCCGAGGATTACACCGAAAGCGAAATCGGCAAAATCTTCGAGAAGATTCTTCGGGGCCGGAACCTGGATGCGTCCGAGCGTCTGAAATTCAAATCGGCGATAATGGTCGAATTGGCGCTCATGGACTACGAGGCCGGCTGGGTCCAACAGCTTCATCTCGGCGCGCTTCGGAACAACAGCACGCGGCTGTTCAATGCCCTCGGTCCGGATGTCGGAGGCGATTCGATGGGCGATTTCGAGATAGCCCGGCCGCTCTCGAAATTCCTCGATCGGCTCGATAAAAATAACGATCTGCCCAAAACCATTCTCTACAACCTTAATCCGCGTGACAACGCCCTGTGCGCGACGATGGTCGGCAACTTCCAGGACGGCTCGGTGCCGGGCAAGATGCAGTACGGCTCCGGCTGGTGGTTCCTCGACCAGAAACACGGCATGGAAGAGCAGATGAACGTGCTGTCGAATATGGGACTGCTGAGCCGGTTCGTTGGCATGCTCACGGACTCGCGCAGCTTCCTTTCGTATCCGAGACACGAATATTTCCGCAGGATCCTCTGCAACATGCTCGGCAGCGACGTCGAGGCGGGCCTTCTGCCGAACGATACCGAACTGCTCGGCAAAATGGTCGAGGACATCTGCTTCAATAACGCAAAAAACTACTTCCCGATGAAGATGGATTAAGGTAGCAGAAGCCGGGAGCGGCAAGCCGGCGGCCTGTCTTTGCGATTTCTGTAATTTTAAGAGAGCAAATCCATAAACATCTTGTGCAAATTACTTCCGGTTTTACCGACTGTGCTCAGTTTGGCCTGTATTCGGCTCGATTTTTTATCTTTTACCTGTTGACAATACATCGTTTTTCGGCTTTAATATAGCTCCAATACTTTAGATTAGCATCTATTGACGAATTGGGTCGGTGCCCGAGTGGCTAAAGGGGATGGGCTGTAAACCCATTAGCGTAAGCTTACGCAGGTTCGAATCCTGCCCGGCCCATTGAGGCGTTGCATTGTGTTGCAAGGTCTCGTTTTTTATCGCATTTCGCAGATTGACTAATTGGATACGACGTCATGCAAGGCTCTGTGGGTATTTGCTGCTCCGGATTTTGCGCTGCTTCTTTGGCCCTGTCTGGGAACCGGGCTGCCCGCTCAAAGTGCTCATCTGTCACTTGTAGGTAGTGTTCCCTTGCTACCACCTTTGAGTTGCCAATCCAAGCACAAACAACGTGCTCAGGCCACGTCTCTGCCAGTTCCGTCTCTCGCGTTGATCGAAGGTTCTGGAAGAGCTTCGGCCACGACTTCAAACCCGCTTTGGTGATGATCCGCTGGAGTTGTGTCCGCAAGTTGCAATTCATTGACCTATACCGGGTCACAACATACTCGCTTCCCGGCTCGTCTTGTTCAAAAACCTCACGTAGGTACGGCACTAACTCCGGGAACAACGGCACTATCCTGGATTCCTTGCCTTCGTGATGTTCCGTCTTGGGTGAGTGTACTCGTATCCGGCTCCGCTCCCAGTCAACATCTTGCCACGTGAGCAATAAAAGCTCAGAGGGGCATCTAAGGCCCCCATAGCGGCACAGAGCAAAGATAGGCCGCCACTGGGCACAGAGGGGCAGGCTTCAAGCACCTTGCCGGCCTCCTGTCGGCTGATGAAGTAGAGCCTCTCGGCGTTACCCTTCACACTGGCTTTCAGGTCCTCGAATGGATTTGACAGGATGAGCTTACGTCTTACCGCCACGCGGAAGAACTGTTTCGCCATCCCGCAACGTCGGCGTACCGTATTGTTAGCCAGACCTTGCCCAATCAGGTATAGCCGCCATTGGTCCGCATCGCCTTCCATAACCTCCCGCAACGGTTTATCCTCTCCAAAGAAAGTGATGAGATTCCGTCGCGTGTGGCCGTCTCATCTTCGACCACGCCGGTAATCCCCGTACAAGCCAAAACCAGTTGCTCGATCTTCGGTTTGATAGCCTCTGCCTGTCGCATCGTGGCCTTGCCCAACCTGATCGTCTTTCGGCTTCCATCACCGGCCACAAATTGAATCCGCTTTCGACTGTTCGGATCTCTTATCACGCTTGCCATTTTATTTGCCTCTTTTCTTGCTCTTTTTAATAATTGTCAGCCCAAAATATTTCAGCAGAATATCAGCCGTTTCGACCGTACACAAGGCCCACAGAATCTCACAGAGTAGCCCTTAGACACGCTCTGCGCCCGTAGAATCGCCGATCTTCACTCCAACGGCCTTTGGGGGGTCCCAAGCGTTTAAAAAGCCCCTCCCAAACAACACCAACGGACATTGAATACGTTATTGTTAATAAAAATGGCGTTTTTCAGCCAAAAAATGGCATTTAGTCGTACTCGATTTGGGCAAAATCAAGGTGTGTGGAGTCAAAATGGAGTCAAGAAGTCACCTGGTCTTAGCGCTGTTTTCCAGCTTATAAAAAAAGTCACTTTTCGAGAAATTCTGATGTTTTGAAGCTGGTGGGACTGGTCCACGAATTTGAGGAAACGTCTTGGGGTGACAGCTAACTTAAGGGACCGCCATGAAGCTTATTGGTATATATGAGGGCATCTTAACGTTCTTCGTAAAGGACAAAACTTGTCATTCTTTTTTAATCCGGTATATTGTTTCATAGAAGGTACGAGCAATTCTTCTAAATTTGGAGACTGCAAATGACATTCAAGCAAAGGTTCTGCTGTCCACCTGTTGTTCTCACTGTATCAGCCATGAGTCTGCTTTTTGCCGTGACCTGCAATTTGCAGGCGGCACAGAGTCCATCAATTTCATTAGTCACAGACACGCAGATGGGTCCCGCTGCACGCCATGGAGTGAGCAAAGTAAGATTGGCACTTCGGGCAAAAGGGATAAAAATCGAGCAAACGACGTCACTCGAAACAGCACGCGGTGATCTGCTATTGGTCTTGGGCCTTTCCCGGGAAGCGGGGGCTGCCGCCACGTTACACAGCAGCCTTGACATTCCCAGGCCTGTGGAGGCTGAGTCACTGTTAATACGTCACGTGAAGTGGTCCGATAAGAAAATGCTTCTGGTCAGCGGGGCCGATGACCGTGGTCTGATGTATGCCCTACTGGATGTTGCCGACCGAATCGGCTGGGCTGAGGACCCAAAGAATCCGCTTAGCGAGGTTCATAACATAGAGGAAAAACCCGCTGTTTCCGAACGTGCGCTTTCAATCTACACGATGCATCAGGGAAACTTCGAGAGCTACTTCTACGATGAAACCTACTGGGAAAGATATCTTGATATGTTGGCGAAGAATCGTTTCAACACATTCGCATTGCTCTTCGGCTACGAAAACTGGGGATATTTCTCGCCGCCTTATCCTTATTTCTTCGACATCGAGAAGTTCCCCAACGTTAAGGTCATTGGAATCACCGAAGACAAGCAGCGGAAAAATCTTGAAGCACTTAACAGAATCATCGATATGACACACGATCGCGGCATGGATTTCACTTTGGGAATCTGGGACCATATTTATCGCGGGGGCGTGCAGGGCCCGAAGGATCGTGCTGGAAAACCGACCGAAGGGATCGTATGGGGTGTGACAGCGGATAATCTGACCGCTTACACAAGGCTCGCTTTGACAAAGTTTCTCAAGCTTGTGCCGGATATGAATGCGATTCAGTTTCGAATGCACGGCGAGTCAGGACTCAAAAGAAACGAGATGGGCGGCTTCTGGGAAAACATCTACAACGTAATGAACGAGCATGCGCCTAACGTTCGCTTCGATGCACGTGCGAAGAACTTCCCTGATTCACTGATCGACAAAGCCGTCGCGATGAATGTTAACATGAGGATATGCACGAAGTACTGGATGGAGCAGATGGGGCTTCCGTTTCATCCGACGCACATCCATCCGGACAACCAGCATGACAGGCGTCACGGCTATGCGGACCTGCTGAGCTATCCTCAGAGATATAAGATGCACTGGCGCCTGTGGACCGGGGGAACGACGCGGGTATTACTTTGGGGGGACCCCGAATACGTTAGGCGATTCGCCGAGAGCACTCACCTCTATGACGGCGAGGGTTTTGAGGTGACCGAGCCGATGGCGACGAAGATGCAGGACCATCCTCATGAGATGGAGCCTTTCGAATTGCTCAAGCCTGAGTATCAGTATTACGATTGGGAATTCGAGCGATACTGGCATTTCTTCCAGGTATTCGGAAGGGTCGGGTATAATCCCAGGACACCCGGCGAAGTCTGGGGCCGAGAGTTTCAAAGGCGATTCGGCAAAGAAGCTGGCGTATGTGTCGAGCGGGCGATTCACCGTGCAAGCAAGATTCTGCCGCGCATCGTGGCGTATACATATCCTTATAACATGTTCCCCACAACCAGGGGGTGGGTGGGCAAGCAGCGAATGAAGGACCTGCCCGAATACGCCAAAGCTCTCCCGAGTGACACACAGCAGTTCCTGAGCATCGACGACGCTGCAAAAAATCGATTGGAGGGAATCGATTCGGCCCAGTTTTCACCTGAAGAGTCGAGCCGATGGTTTGCCCGTATATCGAAGGATGTTCTGAGCCTCGTCGAGCAGGCCGAGCAGCAAATCGGCGAGCACAGAAACAAGGAGTTCGATTCCACAATCGTGGATATGAAGATATTGGCTTATCTTGCGCTTTATCACTCCGACAGGGCCAAGGCGGGTCTCAGCTATGCGTTGTTCATACATAGCGGCGACGTTAACGCTCTCGACAACGCCATCAAGTTGGAGGAAGAAGCAATCATCGCGTGGGGCAAGCTGGTTGAGTCGGCGGGAGATATCTACCACGAGAATCTGATGATGGGGCGAGCAAGCGCCAACCTGACAGGCCATTGGCGCGACGAATTGCCCAAATTGAACGCGGGACTGGACAAACTTCGTGAGCAGAGAAAAAGTTTCAAGCCGAGAGTTACTGAAAGCAAAATTACGATTGCGCACGTGCCGATTCGTAAAGTTCAACCCGGCAGGAAATTGGCGATCAGTTCGACGATAGGAGCCAGGGAGCCTGTGAGCGTCGCGAGAGTTGGCTATCGCAGCGGACAAGGTGATTATGTGTGGGTGGATATGAAGCAAACCGAACCCTCCATTTATCGTGCTACAATTAAGGCCAGGGACGTTACGGCGGGATTGAACTATGTGATCGAAGCAAGCCGCGGGGGCGAGCATACGAAAACCGGTTCGATAGCGGTAGCCGTTACGGCCGACGATAAGGCGCCTCATGTGAAGCACGAGCACGTGGCACACGCCCCGGCGGGTAAGCCTCTGACGATTACGGCCCAGGTCAGAGACGCCGCCGGTGTTAAGTGGGTGCGTTTGCGTTATCGCAGTGTGACTCAGTTCCAGGACTACAAGACATTAGAGATGACGGCGTCTGGCGCCGGTGACGAATACAAAGCAGTCATTCCAGGCCGGGACATAGATGCGAAGTGGGACTTTATGTACCTGATCGAGGTCATGGATAATAACGGCAACGGAGCGATTTATCCGGATATGGAAACGGAAACGCCTTATATTGTGGTCAAGCTGGACCGGTAGGAGCGCAAAATGAAAGACCGAGAATTCAAAATTGTCCTGAGTTGTGGCGTACTCTTGCTGTTGGTTACATCATGGGCATGGGGTAACCAGAGAACCACAACAACTCTTACCGAGAATTGGCATATTAAACAGCTTGATACGGACGAATCCGACGTTGCTGCGCTGACTCGTTCGGTTGCTTCACCCGATCAGACGTGGTTGTCCGCTCGGATGCCGGCTCAGGTGCATGAGATTCTCCTGCGGCACGGGAAAATCTCCGATCCGCATATTGGCAAGAATGCCGCCGACTCGGCGTGGGTGGGCGATAAAGACTGGGCCTATTCCTGTGTGTTCCAAAGCCCTCCCGGCGACGGAGGGCCTGTCTTTCTGCGCTTTGGCGGGCTGGATACGCTGGCGACGGTCTATCTCAACGGAAGCAAGATCGGCGACTTCAACAACATGTTCAGGCAGTATAAAGTTGATGTGCGAGAGCAGCTTTCGCCGGGCGGGCGCGACAACGTTCTCCTGATTATTTTCTCATCTCCGCTGCGGTTCATCGAGCAAGTGGTCAGACCTGAGCGGCACAAGGGCCTGCCCAAACACAAGTGGCTGCGGAAATCGCATGGCGACTTCGGCTCGTATCTTGGCGCCAGGCCTCATGCCGTGAAGGTGGGCGTTTTTCGCGATGTGCTGCTCGATGTTCCCGGGCGATCCTGGATCGAAGATGTGTGGGTAAGACCCGGGCTTGCGGCCGACTTCAAGCATGCAACAGTGCAGGTTAGCGTTGACATTGGCGGCACCGGAGGCAGATTCAACTGGATATTGAAAGACCCCTCGGGTAGTCAGATCAAGAGCGGCGTTGCTGGTCCATTAGAAAATGGATCCGGTTTTCAGATTGCGGTCGAAGATCCGAAGCTGTGGTGGCCGCGAACACACGGGGATCAGCCTCTGTATCAACTCGATGTCACTGTCACGAGCGGTAATGAACGGGTGGACAGCCGCAGTGTCCGCTTTGGCATACGGGACGTCCGGCCTGTCTTGAAGGATCCGCAGACTGGTGAGAATCGTTTCCGATTCGATGTAAACGGCAAGCCGATCTTCATGCGGGGCGCCTGCTGGGCGCCGCTGGAAGGAATGACGCACTGCTGGGATACCGAGCGTGCGATGCGGCTGCTCGATCTGCTCGAACACGGACGGATGAACGTGCTGAGGATATGGGCTGAAGGACATATACCGCCGCAGGAGTTTTACGATGAGTGTGACAAGCGGGGGATTTTCGTCTGGCAGGACTTTATGTTCGGGTACAACATGCACCCGAGCGGCGAACCTCAATTCGAAGAGAACTGTCGTTTGGAAATCGAGGGTATGATTCGCATGTTGCGGAACCACCCATGCATTCTGCTCTGGGTCGGCGGCAATGAAAACCACATGGGCTGGAACTTCGGGCAGGGAACGAATCCGCCAATCGGGCTGGAATTGTTCCACAAGATTATGCCGGCGGCCTGTGCGAAGCTCGATCCTGACAGGTTGTTCCATGCCAGCTCGCCGTACGGAGGTAAGGTTGCGAACTGGCCGCTCGAAGGCGATTGGCATGACTATTCGACGCTCAAATTCGTTCCGGAGGCTTCGGTGCCGCTGTATGCTTCTGAGGTGGGGCGCGCAAGTGCTCCATCGCTATCGAGCATGAAACTGTTTCTCAGCGAAGAAGAACTCTGGCCCGAAGGATACAGCCCGGCGATACGCACCCCGGGTCGTGCGGCATGGCCGGAAATGTGGCAGTACCGGTCGGTGGGTGGCTCGTGGGACAAGGTCGGCCGGGTCGGGGACTATTGCGACTCTGCAACCGCGGCAGAGCTTATCCGTGTGCTCGGCATGGCCCACGGCGAATACCTGCGCGACCGGATCGAGCGGGAGCGGCGCGGTGTCCCCGATGGCGAGGCAGATGGCAATCGGCGCTGCTGGGGTAATATGATATGGCGCCTCAACGATTCGTGGCCGATCATATACTGGAGCGCCATTGACTACTATCTCGAACCTAAGATACCCTATTACTTCGTCCGCAGGGCGTACGATCCTGTCCTTATTTCGTTCGAGCGAACGCAAGATCGGATCGCCGTATGGGTGGTCAACGATTCGCCTGAGCCTGTCTCGGGCAACCTCCAGGTCAAGAGTTTGCAGTTCAACGGAGATTTGCGCGGACAGTTGGAAACGCACGTTACCATCGGACCGGGTCAGGCGAAACGATGTCTTCTCACCACGGATCTGGGGCCGGTTTATTTGCGCAAAGAATTCCTTTACGCCACGCTTGGCGAGAGGGAAGCTACGTATCTGCTGATAGGAGAGAGGTATCTGCATCTACCAAATGCGAAGCTGACGGCGCGCGCTGTCGGAGACAAAATAGAAATATCCACGAACTTTTTTGCCCGGACGGTCTCGCTTGAAATGCACAGAGTCACCGGTGCTGTGTTCGAAGACAATTTTTTCGACATGGTGCCGGGACAGAAACGGACAATTTCAGTAATGAATCCGGCGGGCGGACGCGCCGTGACTATTGCCGCCCTCAATGCAAAGCCGGTGCGAGTGGAGATAGACTAACATGGGAAATCATCATGATTGGAAAGGAGATAGAAACGATGCCAAGAGACAATACAGTTAATCGAAGACGATTTCTCGCGGCAGCCGGTGCGGGGGCTATCGGAGGCCTGACACGTCCGGCCTCAGCTCAAAGTATCCTGACAATTCGCAGGCAGGCGGAGATTCCATATAAGCCCGATGTGCTGGTGGTTGGCGGCGGCCCGGCGGGAATTGGCGCTGCGCTCGGGGCAGCATCGAGCGGCGCCAATACGTTGCTGATCGAGCACCACGCGTTTTTCGGGGGAGTAGCCGCGTGGTGTCTGGGAATGCCGATCAACCAGATGCGCCCGGACAGTAAACCTCGGTCGAAACTGCACGAACTGGTTCTTGCGAAGCTTCGGGCTTACGGCGATCAGGCAGTCAGGGTCGGCGAGCATCAGTTATGGTGTAACGTTGATTATCTGAAGGTCGCGGTGCTCGATGCGCTGGATAAGGTGGGCTGCAAGTACCTTGTCCACACGCGGGCGATTGACGCCGTCGTGGAGGGCAGTCGCATCACAGGCGTCGTGGTGGCGACAAAGCGCGGTCCGGCGGTGGTTCGCGCCAAGGCGATTGTAGATTGCACAGGCGACGCGGACGTGGCATATTACGCCGGGGCCGAGACGATGAAAGAAGTCGGCTCGCTGTCTCCGATGACGCTTTGCCTGAATTTAACTAACGTCACCCAGGAACAGATACTCAAGGCAAACATACGGGACATTGCGCGTAAGGCGAAGAATAAGTACCCGCTAATTCCGGACGGATGGGGACTTGGCAAAGTCTCGAACAGCAGCAGCTTTTACATAAATCACGCCGGAACGAAAGACCTGGGCCAATTCGATGCGACTGATCCGGTCGAGCGCACGCAGGCTGAGTGCCAGAGCCGAAGGCAGGTCCTCCAGATGACCCTGGCGATGCGTGAATTTGGGGGCGATGAACTTAAAGGCATCGAACTGGTCGGCACAGGCACACAAATGGGTGTTCGCGAAACACGCCGAGTTAAAGGGCCGTATGTCTTGACCGAACAGGATGCACAGGAAGGACGCAAGTTCGACGATGTTATCGCCTGGCGGAGTGGATTTTTGGACATAGGGTTCGTGCGACTTTCCAAAATGAAGATTCACGATGTCCCTTACAGGTCGATCCTGCCCGTGAAGTTGGACGGCTTGCTGATGGCAGGAAGGTGTATTTCGGCGACTCACGTTGCCGCCTCGGCGGGAAAGAGTATGGGCAACTGCGTAGCGACCGGTCACGCGGCGGGACTGGCGGCGGCTATGTCGGTAAATAAAAGGTGTTTGCCACGGGAGTTGAAAGTGGCCCAAATACAGGATGCATTGCAGGCAGACGGTGTGGACCTGACTCGCGGCGGTGAAAGTCAGGATGAACTGGATAACCAGGGATAGAATTTATTGAGGCATCAATTGAAAGTGTAATATTATGATATATTTATCTGTCCAGGAAAGTGGTAAAATATCCCTTTAATGTCGCTGTGATACCGAATTGGCTTGAATCCAGTCCGGTTGATTGAGGAGATTAGCACATATCAGGTAAAAGAGCATTTACTTTAATCGAATTGCTGGTAGTAATCGCGATCATTGCGCTGCTGATGGCGATACTTATGCCGAGTCTGCGCAGGGCCCGGGATCAGGCCAAGGGCATTACGTGCCGTAACAATCTCAAACAAATCGGCTTAGCATTCACCCTGTATACCGATGATAACGAAGGCAAATTCCCGCGCAATGGCGGCGTCTGGATTGTTAAGTTTCTGCCATATATCGGCGGTCAGGGTGACGAGGACGAGGACTACCGGGAAATGGGTATATACAATTGCCCGAGTTACCCCAACAAGGAGCAAACCCTCGATTACGTGATCAACTCGTGGAAGGACGGTATCACAGAGTACATCGGTTACACACCTGTCAGTGATTTTCACAGGCCCTCCTCGAAGATTTTTCTGGCCGACAATGAGGACGGGTCCTGGCGTCCGATCATCAGAGAAGAGCGCGGATTGAGCGGCAGGGGCGAGTTCGACGTTTGGAGACCTCAGCACCTGCCGGACGGTGCCGAAGGACAGCGGCGGGTAGCCAAAGCCCGCCACGGCAACGGCTGCAACGCAGCATTCATGGATGGCGGCTCCGACTGGGTGCAGGCTGAAAAAATGACTGCGCAGATGTGGGAGCCCAAATAACCGGACTTCAACAGATAAGTCTGATAAGCCAGTTTGGGCTGTTCGCGATGTTGTCGTTCCTTCACACCACAACCTGCTTCTCACGCAACACCGTCAACCGGAAAGTAGTTGTCGTGTCCCGGTACAATGATATCGGCCATGGCAGCGAGCTTGTCCATCGTCCGGGCAGAAAGTTCAAAATCCACGGCATTGTAATATCCACGCCGCTCACGGTAAAAGTCTTGCGTTGGTACTGAATCGCCGGCAATAACAATGGACAAACCATCGCAGTCGAAGTGTAGACTATGATGCGTGTCAGTATGGCCGGGCGTGGGAATCACATCGATACTACCGAAAAGGCAATCCGCAGCACTTTCTACAAGACGTGGCAGTTTGCCGGATTTGTTGATAATCTCGGCCACCGCCGGCGCCGCCAGCCACTTGGAGTCCGGAAAATGAGCGATACCGGCAAGATGATCTCCGTGCTGATGCGTCACGAAGACCGCAGTTATATCGCGAGGTTTTATGCCTGTGCGCCGGTCCAATTCACTGGCCATTTCAGCACCGTCGGCCAGAGAAGGGTCAACCAGTAAATGGAAATCTTCGCCGGTAATCAATGTACACGTACAGATGGCTGCCCGAACACCCCTGGCATCGCTTTCGCCCCAGTAGCGGTTGCGTGAAAGATTGCCTATGGTAATTACATCCCAGCGTTTGACGTTCGAGCCACTTCGGCCTTTCCATCGATGCCGCCGAGTAATGGTGGATTGCCCGCCCAAACAACTCGCCGTTGCCGCTGTGGCAGCGAGCATCGCGCCACCTGCCTGGGCCAAAAAGTCGCCGCGAGTAAGGAGGTTTGATTTTGTTTGGTCTTTGTCCTTGTTGTATTTCCTGTTCATGGCATTTCCTGGTTTGGGACGTGTATGGCCGTCGAGATCCATATAGTCTGGCGGCTCTCAGCCCATGACCCTTTCCAGCTCCTCCCGTTCCACAACGTTCATCGTTATAATCTGTTTCACGACCCCAACGTTCGCTTTCAATTGTTCGATATTTGCCACACCTATGACCGCGACCGAGATTGGCAGACCCAGTGAATAGCGGATCAGCGATTGGGCCTCCACCTGTTGAGAAGTTTCATCATGGTATGGAAACAGCAGCTTCTTATACGGATTGCCGACGACCAGGCAGCCATTGCCACCGCCCATGACTTTCATGGCAATCACGCCCATCCGCTTTTCATTCGCCGTCCGCAGCAAATCCTCACGGAAGGGACGGCGACGACTGACTGGATTCAACGTAGTAAGAAGTGTGTCGAATTCATACATATCGATTCCACGACGCAGCATCTCCGCGTTATCGTGGCCGGTGATCCCAATAAACCGGGTCACTTTCTGCTCGCGAAGCTTCAGCAGCGCCGCGTAAACTCCGCCGGGCTTGCCCCATGCAGGCGGATCTTCCCTGGAAGATACCCCGTGAATCTGTAAAAGGTCAAAATGATCGGTGCGCAATCGTTTCAGGCTCTGCTCAACGCTCCGCATAGTTCCATCGTACGAGCGGTCACCCGTCTTGCATGCCAGAAAAACCTCTTTACGGCGACGGTCGAGTACCTGGCCATAGTTGGTTTCCGATTGTCCGTTGTTATAGCCTGGTGCGGTATCGAAATAAGTAATACCCAGATCGAGTGCCTTCTCGGCTATAGCTGCAGGATCGTGATCCTTCGATGGCGGCAGTTTCATGCCGATGACACCTCCAAGAGCGAGAATACTCACTTCGACGCCGGTTTTGCCTAAAATGCGTTTTGGAATGACTCCTTGCTCAGTTTTTCCGGGATTGTGAGATTCGGCTCCCAGGATTGGATGGGTACAACCGGCTCCTGCGGCAACTGTCGCTGCTATTGTTCTTAAGAATTCTCTTCGATTCATTTTCTGCCCTTCGTTTTTTAAATTTCATTTATCCGGCAAATCAATACCTTCCGCCGATAGCGGACATATTTTTGATTTTAATTGCTTGAGCGATTCCAAACACTCAATACATTCAGTTTTACAGTTATATTATACCCTCTGATGAAATTTTGTATATTATCGTTATGTTTTTAGCTTTCGGTTGCCCGAATATTATTACAAGTAACAAAAAAATGTCTGATTTGATACCCATCCGTATCTTTACTTGAGTTTTCGCGACAAACGTGACATACTACGTAACGTAAAATTTAGATTAAGTTACTCGTTTTAGATTTGATTTTTTTACTTCGTACAATCATAAGACAAAAGTGAGGTGTATCATGAAAAGTCCTTTGGTGTTATACACTAAAATCCTGTTTGTTATTGCAGCGTGTATTGTAATTATACTGCCTGTTCAAGCAGAAGTTTCGATTGCATATAGAACAGATAGTGCCCAATTAAATTTTGCAGTTTCCAGGCTGGCAGAAGCTCTGCAAAAGGCAAATGAAACTCCTTTACTTTACGACCTTGCAGATCTCAGTCATAATGACATTATTATTGTGGCAGACGAGACAGAGGCAGTTTTCCTGCCGGACACAACCATGAAACAGTTAATTAATCCGCTGATAAAGCAAGAAGGTTTCCAAATTAGAAAATCCCGCTCCGGCGACAAGGTTACTATCTGCATAATCGCTCGCGATGAAACAGGTGCGATGTATGGGACTCTCGATTTGACGGAACAGGTCCAGATGAAAAACGGTTTGAGAGAAGTTAAGGAAAAAGTCACCAATCCGCATTTTGCGTTTCGCGCGATCAAATTTAACCTCCCATGGTCATCCTACAGGCCCAATGAAAACCCGGCTATGAACCTGCACACTCAAACCTGCCGGGACTTGAATTTCTGGCGGAGTTTTCTGGATATGATGGCTGAGAATCACTTTAACGTACTGTCGTTGTGGAATCTCCATCCATTCACATATATGATCCGGCCAGAGAATTTCCCAGAGGCATGCCCTTTCTCTGACAGGGAACTTGCCCAATGGCAGCGTTTCTGGCGTCGACTCTTCAGCATGGCGAAGGAGCGTGGGATCGAAACCTACATTGTAAACTGGAATATTGTTGTTTCGCCTGAATTCGCCAAAGCCCATGGCGTCAAGGAAAGAAACGACACATCTGAAATTGTTCGTGAATACACACGACAGTGTGTCACCCAGGTAATTAATGAGTATGATGAACTCACAGGCCTCGGCGTTACATTGGCGGACTGGATGAACAATATGACACCCAGAGCGCGGGAAGACTGGATACAAGATACTTTCATAAAAGGCATGAAGCTGGCCAAACGTCCGGCAAAGTTTATTCATCGTTCAGTGCTGGCCGGGTCTCCTGTTGAGATGCGACGAGTTATAGACGAAGCGAACTTTCCGGATCCTGTTTGTGTGGAAGTCAAATTCAATTGGTCTCATGGTCATTCAACACCCCGCCTGGCCATTACACATGACTACTCGTCCGGGCAAATCGACGAACGATTTTGGAAGCCAAAACCTGCAAACTATCAGATAGCATGGATGATTCGGAATGAAGATTTTTTTGTACTCAGGTGGGGACAGCCGGATTTTATCCGGCAGCACATTGCCATAAACAGCAGGGACTACGTCGGTGGCTATTTCATAGGCTCTGAAGGATATATCCCCGCTAAAGATTACTCTCACAAGCCGAATGACCACATCACCTGGCAGTATGCCTTCGAAAAACAATGGCTGTTTTACAAGTTATGGGGACGGTTATTGTTCGATCCGAATACTCCTGACGCGGTCTTTGCGGCTGATTTCAATCGCCGTTACGGCAACAATATCGGCGAGAAACTATTAGAAGCTTATGCTCTGGCAAGCCGTATGCCGCTGAGACTTGCCTCTTTTCATAGCGCCACCTGGGATTACACACTCTATTCGGAAGGATTCCTCGCCCCGGTTCAAAACGATTTCAATGATAAGGTCTCACCCTTCATTTCAATAGATGAACTTATCAAACATAAAACACTCGATCCGGCGTACTTATCCATACCGGATTATGTAGAATCAATGATTGGCAACAAAAATATTGATGAG
>Ga0307379_10007931_pt1 | contig 14365 bp, 16 predicted proteins | sample UN2MG_FD_202237 | JGI IMG/M metagenome (GOLD analysis project Ga0307379, IMG submission 202237) | Soil microbial communities from Risofladan, Vaasa, Finland - UN-2 | ecosystem: Environmental > Terrestrial > Soil > Coastal area > Acid sulfate soil | place: Finland: Risofladan, Vaasa | collected... | reverse complement strand
ATATTCATTAAACGTTTCCATCCGCAATTTTTTTAAATCCCTCAATTATCTTTAACACATTTTCTGGACTTTCGCCCTTTTTAATGGCTTCATTCATGTTTTTCATGTAATCGGCTTCGAGTTTCTCGTTGGTTTCACTGAATTCTCTTATTTTTGCAAGAGCAAATCTGGCTTGTGAGCCTTCATCAATTTCAATTAATGAAGGTTGTTCATATCCCTCATCTTTCTTATCATCATAATTTTCCTTATTGGCATAAAATAATAACGCCTGACGTAGTAATTCAATTAGATTTTCATTCTCCATCTTGTTCTTGATTAAAATTTTCCACAATCTCTTTAAGTTCTTGAATTTCATGTGGATAGTAAGTATATTCCTTATAGAATGGGACTTTATTTTTAATATGTTGATGGAAGAATTTTCCATTAGATTCTGCGTTTTCAAATCTTTTATAGAAATCCAAATCAAATTCGGTATATAAATACGTGTTACCACGACTGAATGTGATGTAAAGTTTCTCGGTATCAACAAAATATACTGTTTTTAGTATGTTTGCGGACTTAAAGATAGATTCGACATATCCTAAACTACCATCCTCATTCAGAACTTCTTTTCTTTCTACGAGCATATTATGTGTTTAATGGAGCAAATGTAATCAATAAATATTTAAAATCAAAGAGTATTTATATAAAAATTGATTACATGGCACTTCCGAAAAAGAAAAAATTAACGCTGGATGTCAATCCACCTGATGTGGGTACTAAATATCTGGAATACAGTTTCGATAGGATTGAGGAACTTATGCGTCTGACCGATGTTAAAACCAAGTATCTTCCCAGAACTATATTACTGGAAAATTTAGACCAAGCACTTTTTGACTACGTTAATCTTGAGGGTATGAAATTGACTTTGGATGGTAAAATCGTTCCAACGTTTTATCTCGATAATGACCGTTGGGGTGAGTTCAGTAAAACTTGGAAGTTCATGGATAACGATAAAAACGTTCCAACACCATATATTACTGTTAGACGTATTGATAAACAAGCGGGTACGAGGCTTGGAACTAAATATAGAATTCCACAACCCCGTAAGTTCAGAACCATAAATGTTCCAATAATGGATGAAGGTCAAATGATTTATTTGCAGTTCAGAATGCCAGAACCCGTGAATGTTGACATGATTTATGAAGTCGCACTTTTTACGAAATACAGAGTTGATGTTAATGCCTATGATGAACAGGTTCTAAAGAACTTCGCCAGCCGTCAAGATTATGTGTGGATTAGAGGAAACCCACTCCCATTACTTTTTGAAGGATTTGCTGAAAGTAATCCAATAGAAAATATTGATGGTGACCGTTTCTTCGTTTCGAAGTACGCACTAAAAATTCTGGGTTTCATCCAAGACGAAAAAGAATTCGAAATCGTCAAGACAATCAGAAAGCCAAGGATTGGTTATACTGTGGTTTAATTAAACATCATATTTACCATCTTTGGGGTTAAACGCACCAACAGGATAAATCTGTTTTAGATTCTCAAAATTCTTAAACGTTTCATTTACTTTAGTAACATATGAATTATCTGATGCTAATTCATATAGATTGGGACTGCTAACAAATTTCCATTCCATTGTTGATGGATAGAAATAGGTTTTAACATACATTTTTTCTGGAGTCGAAAGTGCTGAATTCGCATCATTATAAAATAACGAAAGTGTTCCGTATTTTGCATTATAAAAACTAAACTTGGTGTAACCAGTTATTGTGCTTCCAGTTTGTGTGTCAAGAAATGATTTTGGAACATATTGGTGATACCATTGATTACCTGTATTATAATTGATAGTATATTTTGATATTGGAACTCCACCACTGGATTGACCATCCAATATCTGAGTAAGATATGTTGTGAATATTTTTGTCTGCGTATTATTATTAAAAGTATTATAGAAATCCATGATAAAAAAACTATTAAGCAAGACATTATCATAATCTTCAATTTCCGATGTACTGAATCCCGCATACTTTGATGTAAACGAATCATCGAATGCAGCACCACTCCCACCACGTTTCGAAAACCAGAAATTTATAAATTGAATGTTTGAGCTTATGAATCTTCTAACCTCATGGTCAATAACTGGATTTATTAGTTCTTGTTTGGTATCTTCTGTCAATTCATCAATTTCTTGTTGATAACCACTAAGACGATTACCAATACTCAAACCAAATGTGATGGTTGCACCAGTACTGTTATTACTTAACCTTATTTTTTCTTTAATTATTGACATGGTTTTCCTATATTATCTAAATCATTCTCAGTACTTGGTGTAAGGTCAAGTGTTGTTGCTCTTTTATAATATTCAATTTCAGCGAATACATCAAGCGTTGGTTGATGTATATCCCAAGTCTCCGTACTTAGGTTTGGTGGAACATCGAATACTATTGCATCAAATAAATATCTTCTTTTATTGAAAAACGGATAATCAACACCGAGATTTGTTATCGGGTCAATATATCCTTGTGGCAAGATATCACGCCAAACATATTTACCATTATTTATAATTAGTTTTGCGTAATCTGGAATCACGAACATTCGTCTTTCATCGGGGTTGGGAATTATTGTGGTTCTCACCCTAATTCGGTCACCGTAACTATATGTCCTCACAATATTAACCGATTGCGTTGAGTTTGTTGTTAAAAATTTCCTTCGGGTATTAGGTATTTCGACCCAAGATGAACCAGTATCTTCTTCCAAATATATTTCACCAATATATTTATCACTGCCATTAGGTAGATATATTCGTGTTTTAAAATTAATCGTATAGCTAAAATTGGCTGGAATCGTGAATTCAAGTTCTCCAGTAGATTCGTTCCAATTAAAAGCCGATGATGGTGAACTTTCATCCCAATATCTAACAGTACTTGTTGTTGTTGACAAGATTTGTGCCAGTGATTTTGTTGCGTTTAGTTTATTTGATGGACTGGTAGTCATATAAACATCCAGAGTTGCTGTGTTTTCAACTATCTGACTTGCTTTAGCAGTACTAACAACACCATCAAGATATCTTAATCTAAACGGAATGAAAGGATTATAACGCCATTCCAACCATTTCTCAAAACCCTCATAATAATGGGTTCTTATATAGTAGATTTGTGGCTCGACTTGTTCCTGAAAATATTCTTCAGCACTATATTCAACCATGTCTTGGATGTTATCGCCTTGATGATTTTCAACTATATCACCAATGTTCAGGTCTTTTGTTGTTACTGTCACTTTACTTTTTGCACCAGAAGAACTAAAATTTGTTCGTGACATTTGTTCACCACTAAGTTTTTTGTATTGGGCATATAGAAATAGTTCTGTAAGTGGAAAACCAAGATTATCATAATATTCCCTGACATCGAAATCAATGTTGAAATTAAAACTATATACTTGTTCGCCATAAACATTATTACTGTAACCAGCATTATAAATTTCAAACTCATTTGGTGTTGCCAGAACCTGAAAATTACGTCTTTTATATATTCCACCAGAAACGCTACCATATGTTTCACCTGAAGATGGTGCTACGAGATAAAAATCAAAACTATCAATAAGATTTTTTGAGTTTCCAGTATAGATTGGATTAAAATAGTCCTCTAATTGAGAATAACCCTCTTTTAATCCATTTAATAAGGACATCCACTCGATTCTGCCGTATATTCTATAAACTTGATTGGTTTCTCGCTCGGCATCAAAAACCTCAGTACTATTCACAACATCATTTACTGTGAATTCGTTGATTTCAGAGGTGTTTCTTATTAATTCAACTCTGCTGTAATTATCAACATTAACGCTATTGACGTTCTTTTGGCTACCAAGTAATATTTCCTGCTTATTATCCATATATCATAAATACCTGTAAAATTTTTTCTGATAATTGTAACATTTCCGATTTGTTTTCGTATAATGAGTATGTTTAACTAAAAATTTGAAATTATGAAAAAAGTAACTTATTTATTGACGATTATGTTTGCTGTTGCTCTGATGAGCACCAGTTGTTGCAAAGACGACCCGATTGTTCCTGACAGTCCACTTACCGTGACCGACATGAACGATACTTGGGTGTCAACCTCTTATTCTCTTAATAGTACTACTTATGGTGATGATGAATGTGCTTCATTACCTGCTGGTGAGTACATGTTGATTACTCTTACCGAAAACAATATCGCAGATAATTGCGATGGTAGTGAATTAATTAGTTTCGTGGAGGTGTTAAATGATGGTACTCAACTTACTACAAGTCACTTAGGAGTATCCTTCGAATTTAATGTCGTTGATTTCGACAGAGAGGATGGGATATTGGTTCTCTATTTAACGGATTCAAATCAAGGCGCACCGTCTGGAGGAACATACACCCTTACTAATCATTAAAAAGAAAACCCGCTCAAATCGAGCGGGTTTTTTTATTCCGTAACAATTCCTAAATCATAAAGAAACTCGATACAATCCGATGTATCGAACCCCTTATAGAAATAATATGTGGAGTCTTTAGGTGTATCAGGTCTTCCTCTTTCTCCCCCACCACCAAATGGACATGGTTCGACCCAATTTCCTTTCCAAATTGTTGTTGGTGGTGTGATGCTTCCATTTCGATAATTACTTAATGTTAATCCAGCGACATTTGCATCAGTAAATCCATTCTTAGTGGTATATCCCTTCATCTTAATAATATCTGCAAGAGGCACTTCAAAGATATCAGTCCAGTTAAAATCATTACGGGGATACCAACTGGTATCAAGTCGATTTGCTGCAATTTTCATGTTATTGCTGAAAACAAAATATTCGTTTCTTCCACTACCATCATTTTTCCATTGATTATTTAACATTGTATTGGTTCTGACGTTTTTTATCTGACTACGTTTATTCACCATATAACCGACTTGAGGGAAATATATGGAGAGATTCAACCAAGTACAACCGAATGACACTGCATCATCACTTACTGCCCCATTTGATACCAGTCCATATTGTGCATTATTCCAAATATGATAATTACCAGTGATAATAAGACCTACATTTGCTCTATAATTATTTTCAGCATTATTTAGTCTATCACCCTCTAAATACCCATTAGTTCTTCGAGTACCGCTATTGAATTGGTCGTTATCATTGCCTTCATTATTATAGATACATCCATGAAACCTTGCGAAACTATAAAGTTTCTTGGCTTCAAATTTCATATGCTGATTTCTCCAATTATCTGCCTTAGAATCATCTGTATGGTCAAAATATTGTCGTGGTTGGGCGTGTTGTGGAAATTTATATTTATATCTCGCTGGTTTTACCATGTCTTTAGGTTGTTCGTCTTCAACATAACCAATACCCACCATTGGTAATTCTTCGACTTCATATTCAAGTGTCACAAAACCCCTGAAAGTAGTGAAAACACCATTTGGGTCATCATATGCCACAGGTATTTGATTTCCGAATTCATCGGTTACCACCCTGTCTCTATTACAACTAATAAGGAAAACAAAGTCACCAGCACGTGTATAAACTGAATATTCGCTGGGGTCAAGAACCAGCATATCGTCTTGTGGGTCAGCACTTCCGTTATCAATATCAGTATCACTAATTTCGGGTGGGTAATAATATATGGTTTCTTTTATTATACCAATTCTTTTTGTCGCCATTGATTGTGCTTCCTCGTCACTCGGACCAGTCCCACTGTGATTAGATGGAAATCCAAAATATAAGTCTCTAATTTCTTTTTGTTCCGAACCACTTTGACTTTCAGTACCTCTTAAAACATTAGCACCATCAGTGAACGCACTTCCAAACATGATGAATGTGTTGGTGAGAAGAGCACGTATTCTAAAGTCTTGTCTAACTATTCCGATTTCAAAATTCTCAACATCGCCCCAAAAAGGTCTAATATCAACGGTTATTTCCTGTGTTTCGATATTTGGTAAATCACCTAAATCATCACTTGGTTTAATCCTTGTTCCTCTATCAATGAATTGACTTTCCGAATAACCGAGATTAACAATCATTGAGGCAGGATTCATACTATATTCACCGATATCAGTAATATCGCAACTTAAATGAACTGTTTGTGTTCCAACAGGTACTCCAAAAATCATATAATCACCCGCTTTGTTTGTTAATGCAGTATATTTATAATATTTTTTATAGACATCGAGAAACGGCAGGTTTCCCACAATCTCTTCTTTGATTGGAAAACTACCGAATGCCTGTTTGGGTTCGAGTTGATTTGTTTCTGGATTAATTTGTGAGACTCTTGGTAGTAAATTATATCGTTTACCATCATTATTTTTGTCTCTGGGTGTTTTATATGGATAGAAGCTATAAATGTCGGGGTCTTGCGCATCTACATCATCAATTGGAATAAAAATACTGATTTTTGCATTTTCTATTCCGATTCCACCATTAGCAAGTACTCTTCCAACTAAAACCCCATAATCTGCATTAAAATTTTGATACACATCAGCAGTGCCAAGTCTTAATGACATAAATTCAAGGGTCTCAACATCTTGTTCGAGTTTTACCTTAATATACTTGTCTTGATTATCGTTTCCCGTATTACCACTGCTTAAATAAATTCGTTGTGATTTATTCATAATTAAAATGTTTCCTATAAATACTAATACGAGAAAAACCCAACTTCCCTGAAAAAATTTCAAGTTTTTTTAAAAATAAATTCTGGGAAATTGAGACGGATTTTGACTGAAAAAAAACGAATTTTTCGAAATCGAAAGAAATATGAATCAAAAACCAATGAATTGGGAATTATAGACAAGAATAACAACGTGATAATAATTGCGTGAAAACACCTTTTGGAAATTTTTTTAGTATTTATTTGAAAAGATGAACATCGTCTATAAATAGAAAAATAATAAAAACTTAAATAAATAAATAACATGGCAGATTTTGTATTTACCTCTCCGGGTGTAAAATTTAAAGAACGTGACCTGACTTACGTAACACGTAATGTAGGAATAACAACTTTGGGATTGGCTGGTGAAACATTAAAGGGTCCTGCTTTTGAACCCGTTTTCATTCAAGACCAAGGACAATTCAGCGAAAGATTTGGTGCTCAAAGCACTAAAAGATTTCAGAATGCTGAAAAAACATTAAAATACCAATTACCATACGTTGCAAATGCGTTTCTTGATGAAGCACAGCAACTTTGGGTGACCAGAGTTTTGGGACTCAGTGGGTATCAAGCAGGTACTGCTTGGAACATTACATTAGACGCAGGTATTGATGAAGATACTGTTGTTGCTGTTGGTGCTCCTGTCGTTACACCGGGTATCCCATTCAGTGGTAGTTCATATCTTGGTGTTGCATTAGGCGCACCTCTCGCAACAGGTGTGCTTGCATCTGGTTACACGAAGAGTGGTACTGCACCAAACTTTGTTTTCACACAATATGTACATAGTTTCACCGCAACAACATATGTTGCTGGTGTTGGTGAAGTTACTGATAGTGTGCAACAATGGACTGGTACATCATTGAGTGATTACGAAGGCATGGTATTGGCTGTTGTCAGAAGTAGAGGTGATTCAACAACACCCGTTGATAGTGTTCCTGAAACCGAATTCTTAACCGATGCTCTCGCTATTGATAACAATTTAACTAATGTTGGTGTTGGTGATGTTTATGCTTCTTTTGATTTAGTCGCATCAAGTACTGCAACAACTGAAACATATAAAGTATCATTGAATCCTAATAGCAGTAGTTTCTTACCAAATGTTATTGGTTACGAACCAAAAGATAAGAACACAATGGTTTGGGTTCAAGCGATTTATCCTGACCTCATTAAGAAACTTGATGAAGACGGAATTGCTTATGGGATTAACACTGTAATAGTTAGTGGTGAAACAGCATTATTTACCGATTACGAAACTGGATTCAAAACACCTGAAACTCCTTGGGTTGTTTCTCAATTAAAAGGTAATAGTGTTGACAGACTTTTCAGATTTATTAGCATTTCTGATGGTAATAGCGCAAATCAAGAAATTAAAATTAGTATTGGTGATATTGACCCATATACTGGTGAATTTGATGTCGTGATTCGTAGTTTCTACGATACCGATGCAAATCCTGTTGTATTGGAAACATACACAAACTGTACCATGATTAAAGGTCAATCAAATTATATTGGACAGCGTATTGGTACGTATGACGGTGAATACAGTCTTTTAAGTAACTATGTTATGGTAGAGATTGCTGAAGACGTTCCTCTTGATGTATTTCCAGCAGGTTTCGAAGGATTCATGTTCAATAATTATGACGCAATTGGTGGAGTTGCTCCAGCAATTTTCTATAAAACAAGTTATGCTGATACCGATAAAGTAAATAAAACTTATTTAGGTATTTCAGAACTCGCTTATACTGGTGATGGTATCAACCAAAACATGTTCAATTTTGATAATTGGTATAGTGGACAACCAGAAACTGGATTCACAAAAACAAAAGGATTCCACATGGATAGTGGAGCTACAATTATAACTGGCACAACTGAGTTTAGTGTTGGTGCTGGTGATTTTAGCACATATCAACAAGTTGAAAACCAATTAAACCCATATTATAACCCAAAAACAAGAAAATTCACATTAGTTCCTGCTGGTGGTTTTGATGGTTGGGATGTGAACAGGAGAGAACGCTCATATGGTGATGCTTATATTCAGGGTGGAAGACAGTCAGGTCATCCGGGTCAACCATTGGTTGTTCCAACTAACGACTTCCAAGCATGGGAAATGGCAATTGATACATTTGCAAATCCTGAAAGCGTTACAATTAACCTTTTTGCAACCCCGGGCATAAATTGGGCAGACCAAACAGTCTTGGTTCAGAACACAATCGATATGATTGAACAACAGAGAACCGATACATTATATGTTATTGATGCTCCACAGGGAACTGTTGATTTTATATCAACCGTTGGTGATGGTGGTAAGGCAGATGTTCTTGCTACAACAAACATTACTAACTTATTAGGTGACACAGAAATCGATTCAAGTTACAGTTGTACATATTATCCTTGGATTCAGATGCGTGATACTCAGAATAACGTCAACGTATACATTCCACCAACAGGTGAAGTTGTAAAAGCGATGGCATTCACAGATAACGTATCATTCCCTTGGTTTGCACCTGCTGGTCTTAATCGTGGTGTGACAAATGCAAGGAAGTCTCAATATAAATTGTCATTAGAGGCTCGTGACATACTTTATGAAGGCAGAGTTAACCCAATGGCTGACTTTGCAGATGCAGGTACAGCAATCTTTGGACAAAAAACGCTTCAGGTTAAAGAAAGCGCACTCGACAGAATCAATGTTCGTAGGTTACTACTTCAAATCAAGGTTCTTATTGCTAACATCGCAGTTAGACTCTTATTCGAGCAGAACGACCAACAAACTATTGACCAGTTCTTGAACAAAGCAAACCCAATTCTTGATAGTATCAAGCGTGAAAGAGGTTTAACTGACTTCAGAATCAAAATGGACAGTAGTAACAACACTCCAGAAACTCGTGATAGAAACGAATTGTTTGGTGAAATCTTCTTAAAACCAACACGTGCTGTTGAATTTATCGGTATCACATTTACAATCACTCCTTCAGGAGCAAGTTTTGCAGATGTTTAATATTTTAAAATTTAATTTGAGAGAACCCGCTATTTGGCGGGTTTTCTTTTTTCCAGTATTTATGGGAAATAATAATAAACTTAAATGAATATAATGGCACGAAATAAAAAAAATGTTCTCAACCAAAGCGTTAGAGAATCCGTTATAAAGGAAGAACCAAAAAAAGTGGTATCCGAAGGTTTGGTATATGGAGAAGATTATGTTGAAGACCCTAATATCGAAAGAAAATTAGTTGAAAAATCGCCAGCATCTGTGATTGGTGAAATTAGTCTAAAGGATTCTATGGAAAAGGTTGTAGAAGAAATTAGTCTAAAGGATTCTGGAGAAAAACTTGCTGAAGTAATTAAGGAAAAAGAAGTGAAACCAGTTGTGAAAGAAGTGGTTGAAAACCCTGTGGTTGAAGGAATTGTTATAATAAAACCATCAAAAGAACAACTTTTGACTCTTTCAAAGGCTGGTTACAGGTGGTATCTGAGAACAGGTATGATGCCTAAATAATATTTGTTATTTTTATTCGGTGTAGTTTTCAAATCACTGAGTATTTATTATTAAACGTAAAAATAAGCAGAAAATTAATATTCAAATAAAATGGCAGCAGAAGAAACAATGATAAGAACGATGCCGTTCGAATACGAACCAAAAAGAGTCAATCGATTCTTTGCCGTATTCGATGACGCATTAGGAATTCAGGTTTGGAAAGTTCAGAAGTTCAAAAGACCTTCGATGAAAATCAATAGTGTACCAATTATGTACATGAACGAACAGAATTATGTTGCTGGTAGATATACATGGGACGCAATGACAATTGACTTCCTTGACCCTATTGGTCCGTCTACTTCACAGCAACTTATGGAATGGGTTCGTTTGCACGCAGAATCACTTACAGGACGTATGGGTTATGCAGCAGGTTACAAAAAAGACATTACGCTTAAATCATTAGACCCAACAGGTGTTGAGGTTGAAAAATGGTTCTTGGAACAATGTATGATTACAAGTATTGACTTTGGAGACAACGATTACACCAACGATGAACTGACAAAAATTACTTTGGAAATCCAACCTTGGAGATGCATCCTTAACTTATAAGAGGGTCACCCCACCAAATCGACTCTCTTTATACGCAGAGTACGAAGCCATCCGAAATCGGGTGGCTTTTTTTATTCATTAAAAACTGCACCAGTTGGTGTTATGGTGAAATTACATTTAATACATTGAATGGCTTGTTTTGGGACAGTGAAAATATCCAAAGTATTATTTTCTTCGTCCCACTTAAATTTCAAGTCAACTAATGTGCCGTCTTTCTTTAATTCCATTAGGCTCTGAACTACACCAATTATAGTATTTGCTTTGTCGTTTGTCATAATATTAGTTTTGTGCTGCTAATTCAGCAATTCTATCTGCCATTATCATTTTAGCATAATATTCACGGTCTTTGGTTTCAATGATTTCATAATTCTCGTTATTATGACTGAACCATACCACATATGATTTTCCGAGTTTAATACCTGTATTCTTTTCAATGATTAGCTTATACATTGCGAGTTGCAGTGAATAGATTTCCAAATCGCTGTCTTCCAACGTAAATAATTTATCGTGAAAGTGTCGGGACTTCATTTCCTTGTCGAATTTCTTATTAGTTTTCCAATCCCAGATTTGAAACTGTTTCAGTTTTACGTTATAAAACAGGATATCGAGCATTCCACCAATTAATGACTCTTGGTCGTATACAATCATTTCGGTTCGTATCGGAATCAACTTACCTTTGACATCATTATAGAAGTTATCGACATGCTTTTTCGTTATCATATATTCTGGGAGAACGGGGTCGAAGCCAAATTCTTCAAAAATTAATTGTTCGGGATACGGGAAGACTTTATTTAAAAACAGGTTTTCAGCATAATCATGAATTGCTGACCCCTTTATAGTTCCTTTCTTATTAATGAACTCCCATGCACGTAAAACCTCACGTTGACTGAGTTTATATTCATCGGCTTTATAATCTGACCAATAATCTTCTTGAAATTCTTCCTGATATCGATGCAAAATAGTGGTAACACTAATCAATTCATTACCATCCACATAATATTTATGTGGTTCATCATGATAAGTGACATCATTGAATGTCGTAAATAATTTATCGGGAATCTCGATATTCATTGCAGCAAATATACGAAAAGTTTAATTAGTTACAATGTTTTTTTGTAGAATCTGGTCTAATTGAAGTTCTTCGAGTTTCTTAATTAAAGCAGTTTTATCGGGTTCAACACCAGAATATGGGTGAATGTGCGTAACAATTGCATCTATAATGACCCTTAAGGCTTCCACCAAGACATCTGCACGTGCTATTGGGTGTCCGTCTTCGAATATCCTCATTCTGTCCTCTGCGGTCACTCTTGCTGCCTTAAAACGAGGATTTCCTTCATGGGTAATAAGTGCTAACTTATCGCTTTGGATTATTGTGTTACTATAATAATTTCCTTCATTACCTTCAAGTGGTTCAAAAATCATATCAATACTTGCTGGATTATTGGTATTGAGTTTAAGGACATCACCATTTTCATGTTTACCTGCCCTAAGATGGACTTCATTTAGTCTTAAAATAATATCTGTGTTAACTTTACCAACAATTGCAATATCGTCTTTTGTAGGATATACACCATTAGCATCGGGATAGGTGCTGGGTGCTTTTTGTGGTCTGGTTAGTCCGAGATTCGTGGTCGAAAGTGCTGTAAATTTCGAATCAAACCCGATTTTTTGTGGTTGAGAGATTATTCCACCCATCCAAAATCTACTTCTTTCAGGAAATTTATTATCTTCAAGGAAAATCCTGACCATTTCTCCAACTTGTGGATAAACATGGAAAAATTTTGGTAATAATGGAAAGCACCAAGGCAATTCATTATTTGCTGTTCTATTATCGAGTTCTGGAATTCTGACTCTGATTCTACCACCATCGGTTTCATCAGAAATACTCATAACTTCACCATAGAAAATCGTTCTGTTTCTAACAATGCTTGCGTTTTCCTTTTTATTAGGATTACTTGTTTGTATAACTGGTTTATCAAATGCCATTATTCCACTAATTTTTCAACGATTGCCACATAATTTTTTTCGAGTTCTTTCATTAACTCAACTTTTTCGTTAATCCGTTTTTCGAGTTCTTCCATTTCATAGGTATCGGCAATAAGTTCATCTTTTAACTTATCGTGTCTGGCTTTAATATCGTTACCAATTTTTTGGAGTTCGATTTTTGTATATTTAGTCAGGTCTTCCATTATTGTGCCACTCCATAACCTTTTGTGAATGTTATTGTTGAACCAAACACCGAAACAGGACCTGTAGGTGAAATACCTGCTGCTGTCAACGTAATCCCGGGCGGTACTGCCACCGAAATAATCATATCTTGTTGAATGGCTTTAACCCATTCCTCAACTCTAATTCTTTCCATGATTTCATCAGGATTAATACTACCAGAAGGCAATGCGCCAACTGGAAGTCCTGCCTCTGATTTTCTGGCAATAATGCGTGACGCAATTTTTGTTGGTGACAATCCAGCACGAAGGGGCACACCAACCAATATGAGTGGTGTGGGTACGGGCGGTGGACCGCCAATCGATGAGAGATTCAATACTTTCGTGAATCCACCAATAATTGCGTCAATATTACTGAAATCTATTGCCATTTAGTCTCTTTTTAGCTTTTTAATGCTCATCCATTTCCAACCTAAGAATAGTCTAATACACATTCTTCTAAACCAATTAGGTTTTGAAGATACTGCAAGTTGTGTTCCTTCTTTGTCTCCATCAATGAGAAAAACACCGAGGAACGGTCTGTTTAATTTTTGGTCTACTATCATGATTTTTATGTTATTACGTCTTTAACTTTACTTAATGCACCAGTGAGACTAATTATAATATCACTGTATTGATTTATTTTTTCTTTGATAACCCTTGTTATTACGGGTTTCAATAATTTTATTAGATATGCAATTGCTAATGCAAAAAGAAATTCTGCAACTAATTTCATAATTTCTTTAGCCATACATTTAATGCAAGTCTTGAAGTTCTCCATGTCTTCGGTTGCTTTACCGAGTAAAACAGTTCCGTTATTCTGTAACGAACTCATCATACCGAGTAACGTTCGGATTTGAGGTGCTGTTGTTACGGCTTCCAACATTTTAACAGTAAATATATTAATTAATCTCTGAAAAAACCCGTCTTTAATTGTTTCCTTATTTTCTGTTGTTACATCTTCGGTATCAGGAGTGCTTTCATCAATTGTTGCACCGAGTCTATCACCGATAAAAAATGGGTCTGTTGCACCAGATATTATTGAAACCAGATTACTAAAATCATCAGAACCCAAAGATGCTGGCATTAACCCACAACCTAAGTCATAACTAACCTCACCAGCAGCCAATTCACGTGCTTTAGAGAGTAATTCGTCAAATTTTTCGGGTGCAATAACAAACGAATCGTCATCATTTAGGACTTGTTGTAATTGTGCTTCAACTAAAAGTTCTTCATATAATTGTTCTTCTGTCTTATTCTGGTTCTTCGCCAAAGTCCCATAGAAATTATCCATAACTGCACTCACAATTTCTTTTTTATTAACGAGTTCAGTGCCATCAATATAATCAGTAAAGAAATCACCAATTGTTGGGGCACTTGTGGTAAAAGGTTTTATTTGGAAACTATCACTGGACTCAACGAATTTTAGTC
>Ga0307379_10007929_pt1 | contig 14369 bp, 10 predicted proteins | sample UN2MG_FD_202237 | JGI IMG/M metagenome (GOLD analysis project Ga0307379, IMG submission 202237) | Soil microbial communities from Risofladan, Vaasa, Finland - UN-2 | ecosystem: Environmental > Terrestrial > Soil > Coastal area > Acid sulfate soil | place: Finland: Risofladan, Vaasa | collected... | reverse complement strand
GGGGTCAACTAGATGAAATCGGGCCGGCGGCAGTGTTTCTTGCCTCGGACGAGGCGTCCTATGTCAACGGACACGTGCTGGTTGTGGACGGGGCATTCAGCGTCGCCATGTAGTATCAAGTGGTCTGCGGGCCAGATGTAATTCAGATAGCTTGGGAGGAGAACAACATGGCAGAGAAGTTTCGCGTTGGCGTCAGTCAGGAAGTCGTGACCGCGGATGGCGGTACGATTTTCGGTGATGACGCCATGAAGATACTCGATGATCCCGCCATTGAATGGGAGATCCTGGCCGACCGGGTGCCGGAACTCACACCGGAGCACGCGGCGAAGTTTGATGCGTTTTGCCTGATGACGGCAAAAGTCACTCGGGAAACATTGTCGGGGCTGGACCGCCGTTTGAAACTGATTGCTCGCTTCGGCGTCGGGTATGACTCTGTTGACGTGGCAGCGTGCAATGAACACGGCGTGATGCTGACCATTACCCCGGATGGCGTGCGCCGGCCGGTTGCGGCGTCGGTGATGGGTTACGTGTTGGCACTGGCGCATCGCATGATCCTCAAGGACAGACTGGTTCGCGAAGGACGCTGGGCCGAGAAAGGAAATTTCCTGGGCATGGGGTTGATGGGGCGCACGCTCGGGGTGATTGGTGTTGGTAATATTGGCGCCGAGATCTTCCGGCTGGTACAACCCTTCAACATGCGCTTGCTGGGCTGCGATCCGAACGTGCCGCAGTCAGCAGTTGATGCCTTGAACGTCACCATGACCGATATGGATACGCTTTTGCGCGAGGCCGACTTCGTGTCCGTGAACACGCTGCTCGATGACAACACCCGCGGGCTGATCGGCGCGCGAGAGTTCGGCCTGATGAAGCCGAGTGCATACTTTATCAACACTTCGCGCGGGCCCGTGGTTCAGGAAGCGGCGCTGATTGACACCATGCAGAACGAGCGCATCGCCGGTGCTGCAATCGACGTATTCGAGACGGAACCGCTATCGGCCGACAATCCATTATTGAAAATGTACAACGTTATTCTGGCGCCGCATGCGATCTGCCATACCGATGAGTGCATGCGCATTCTTGGCGAACGAGCCTTCCAGGCCGCAGTGGATCTGTGCCATGGCCGGCAACCCGGCCATCTCGTTAATCCCGAGGTGCTCGGGCACAAGGACTGGGACGGGAAATGGAAATAGCGAAAAAACCGGAGCAGCAGGTTAGCGCGGTCAGTGATTAAGACATCAAGGCTCGCGCTTCGCACAACACAACGCGTTTCAGGGCAATGACAGGAGAGACCTATCATGAGAAATAATCCGGTAAAGGAAAAATTATTGGCAGGTCAACCCGCGTTCGGCGCATTCGGATGGGAGTTCCTGGTCCCGGGTTTGCCGCAGATTGTCAAGGCGGCGGGGGCGGAGTTTCTGCTGATCGATATGGAGCACGCGGGTACCAGTTACGAAACACTGAAACAGCAAGTGGCGTTGTCGCGTGGCATCGATCTGGTGCCGATGGTGCGGGTCCCGGCTAATCAGTACCACTACATTTCGCGTGCTTTGGACCTGGGCGCTATGGGCATTATGGCGCCGATGGTGGGCAGCGCGGAAGAAGCCAGGCATGTCGTGTCGTGTACGCGTTATCCACCCGAAGGCCGGCGCGGTGCCGCGTTCGGGTTTGCATCCGATGATTACCTGGGTGGATCGGTTACGGAAAAGATCAAGGTCGCCAACGAGCGGACATTGGTCATGTGCCTGATCGAAACCGAGGATGGCGTTCGTAACGTCGACGAAATCGCTGCCGTGCCGGGCGTTGATGTGCTCTGGTTAGGGCATTTCGACATGACCAATTTCCTGGGTATTCCGGCCCAGTTTGACCATCCCAAGTACATCGATGCAGTCGATCGCATGGTCGCTGCTGCGCGCAAGCACAATAAGGTTCTGGGCTTCATGAGTGCGGACGACCAGTGGAGCCGCGCCTACTGGGACAAGGGTTTTCGTTTGTTTGGCTACGGCGTCGACTCGATGCTGCTGCAAGGCGCTCTGAGCGCCGGCCTGGCGACGCTGCGTCAGCTGGAGAAGGGCTGAACCGCAAGTAGTGACGGCGGTTCGCGCAAATGCACTGCCGCGCTGAGCGCGCCCATATGCAAAAAACACGGTAGCGTTTTTCCCAAGCATGAGCATGTGGGTGGGTGTGCCGACAAACTGACCCTGGTGCCTGCAGTTACGCAAAAATCGGCGACCGGATTCTTAAAGAAACTGACACTCGTTCTGCCAGGAAATGGTGAATCGGAGCGCAGTCGCGTTGCGATTTGCGACCAGCCTCAAACGGCTGACGACGCGCGGACATGATTTGTGAATAGGGGTTTGATCATCAGCCGCAGGGTGAAGCGGGGTTATCTGGCGACGGAGAACTGCTGATGACGACAAGGCAAAACAGAAATTCGCACGATGGCGTGAGCCTTTCGATCGCTTGGTGACGATTGTTGCAGGGCGTTATCCCGGCCCGGTGTCTCTGGCGTTTCTTGAAGGGATGCAACTGGACTTTCAGGCTGCGTGTTGCAGTTTCGTCGAACGCGGTGCTGAAAGAATTATCCGCGTACCAGTGTTTCCGGGTACCGGCGGCCATATTCTCAAGGACCTTTTTGGGCTTGTCGAATCAGCCCGCAAGGTCACTCACTGGCGTGCCGGTCACCGTTGTCGAGGCTAACGGAGATGACCCGAAAGTACTGATGGCGCTGGCGGAATTCTGCCTTGGCAGGGTTGACTGAAACCGGGTCGGCGCCGCATCTGCTGTTCTGAGCGTAAAAACATTCGTTAAAACAAGAAATTGCCATCCGGGAGGCACTGAGGATAATCGCGCTCCAGCTTGATGCCGTGGTATCAAAATAGTGTTTACTTCTTAAACGCGAATCATTATCATTCGTAGTGCAATGCTAAGGCCACTTCAAGGCCATGGACATTGCTCCGGGCGTTGATATGGCGAGGCGGGTGTCTTTCGCATGAATCGGAACGACAGGTAATCAATAGCGTTTTGGGGGGGGATAACAATGAAAAAAACACTGGTCGCAGCGTCGTTGACGCTGGTGTGCACTGTCGCATTCGCGGACGAAGCGATGGAGCAGCGTATCGACGCGTTGCAGCGGGAACTTGATGCACTCAAGCGCCAGGTAGAAACGAACACGGCACAAGACAAGCAGCAAGTAGAAACAGACGCAACACAGGAGCAGCAGCAGGCCGATGCCTCTGCAGACGTGGACTCCGGTCTGGACGAGGACGCAGGAACGGACATGCTGTTCTTTAGCGCAGCCGCGGATCCAGACGAAGGCCGTACGGCAGTCGGTGGTTACGGCGAGATTAATTACAACAACTACAAGGACGATTCCCGGCGGGATGAGTTTGACCTGCAGCGTTTCATACTCTTTCTGGGGCATCGTTTTAGCGACCGCACCCGACTGTATTCGGAAATCGAATTCGAACACTCTGTTACCAAAGGTGGTGACAGCAGCAGCGGTGAAGTGGCGATGGAGCAGGCTTACATCGAGCAACGGCTCACAGACGACGCAAGTGCCAATCTTCGTGCCGGTTTGATGTTGCTGCCAATTGGTTTCCTGAACGAGTATCACGAGCCACCGGTGTTTTATGGCGTCGAGCGCAACGAGGTGGAAACACGGATCATTCCCACCACTTGGCGTGAGATCGGGTTCGCATTTCAGGGCTTTGTTGCGAATGGTCTTGAATACAACACCGGAATTACGACGACGCCGGATGCGAGCTTGTACAAGGATGCGTCGAGCGGTTTCAAGGACATGCGCACCAAGGGAAACCGGGTCACGGCCAATGAGTTCGGCTATTTCGCCGGCTTGAATTACCGAGGCGTCCCGGGGCTTCAACTCGGCGGCAGCGTCTGGACCGGAAACACCGCGCAAGACGGCCAGGGCAAAGGAACGAACGCAACCGCTTTGGCGGGAGCGAATGCGAACCTTCTGATATGGGACCTGCACGCTAGGTATGCCGTCGCCGGATGGGACTTACGCGCTCTGTATTCGCAAGGGAGCTTCTCCGATACGCAGGCAATAAATGCTTCGGCCGGTTTGGCGCCGGGATCGAACAAGGCGGCGCCGGAATCCTTCTTCGGCTGGTACGTTGAAGCGGCTTACCGCTTCACATTCAAAGGCGGTCTGGCCCTGGCGCCGTTTGCCCGTTACGAGGATTACAACACCCAGGAAAGTGTCGCCCCCGGTTTTACCGCTGATCCGCTGAATGACGAACAGGTCATCACGGCAGGCGCGAGTTTTTTTGTCCATCCGCAGGTCGTTTTCAAGGCTGATGTACAGGACTACGAAACCGACGACACCAAGGACCGATTCAACGTCGGTATTGGCTGGATGTTCTGACAATTCCCCCTTCCGGGCTTGTACCGGAATTTTCGCGGCGCCGTAGGCGCCGTTTTTTTTGACCGCGCTGTTTCGACGGTTCCCGCTACTTGTTAAGCCAGTGCGGCTGTGATCCAGTGAAGCAGTGGAAACCACAGGACGAGACACGACCAGTCATGGTGGGGCCAACCATTATTAGTGCGCGGTGCCGATGACAAGAGGCGAAAGAAATCATGGATCGGATCCTTGAGCGCAAGTCTTCATGCCAATGCCTTTTGTGTTGGCCGGCAGTTTTTGTTGTTCGACTCGTTCAAGCTCGCCCCGCGCTGGAGTGGGTGACTGAAGAGAATGGCGAGGGGACCCGCTATACGAGAGAGCCGGAATCAGGTTCCCTCCAGGTCACCCGCAATTCAGGATGCGCGACTTCGCGTGCCGGATTTTGTGCATCGCACGGCGCGTATACCGGGTCCGTGATGCCCGGCTGCGAAGAAAGCGACTCAGTCTTCGATTGAAAGAATTGCCACGGCGTACGGCTTCAGAGTCATGGTTGCCCGCATCGGTTTCCAATTCTTCTGGAACGAAACCGGTTTGGTCGTCGCGGTTCTGAAACCCGCATCATCGAGTACCGTCCCGGCAATCGCTCCCTTTCCAGCGTTGATCTTTATGTTCTGATTCTGCGCTGTGAGATTGGCGACCCACAGAGTGGTTCCTTTTCTGCCGCGATGCGCGAGACAGCACACTTTCTGCTCGTCGCTCGATACCGCATCGACTAGTTTCTGGCCGGCGCTGTTCATCAGTCCCGTGACGACGTGATACGCCGGGAATACGGCGGGACCGGATACCGTGTCGAAGTACGGCTGAGTCTCTTCTGTCTTTCGATAAATCACGCCCAGTGGCCCGGTAGGGGCGCCGACCGTCACGGTTTGAATGCCGCTGCGTGCGAACGTTGCGATGTAACCCAGTAACCAGGCCGCGCCAAACAGGCCGCGCACACGTGGATCGGCATTGACCAGACAGATGCGCTCGTTGTCGGGGTTTGGCGAGAAAGCCGCGCCGTGTGGATTGTCGCGACAACCGATCGCGCTTGGACCGACACGGTGCGGTGTCTTGCCAAGAAATGTTCGCGCCGTCCTGACCTGATAAGGCAGTGCTTCCAGGGTTTCCATCACCGACCTGTCATCCGCCGCGTGCACGATCGGGCAGGTGGTGTTCATTACGAAATCGAGCAGTTCCGCCGGCGGGCGCTTGCGATTGAGCTCGGTAAAGAACGAGAACATACCGCCACCCACCTTTATATTCGGAAAGGCGTCGCGCGTAGCCTTGTAGAGTTTCTCGAGCGGCGCGGCCGGTGGCCGGTCGCCGCCCGGCAGCACTGATTTCAGGTCACCTTCCGGGCATACCGCGACGGCCGAGAGGGTTAGTCCCGCCTGAGCGGTCATTGCGGCAATCGTAGACAATTCCTGCTTGTAGGTCTCGACGCCGGTCACAATGATCTCGAGCACGACCTCGGCACTTGTGGCTTCAGCGAGCACGCGATAGCCATACAATTCTTTCAATCCATGCCCTTCGCGCGGATCGAAATGGCATTGCAGGACCCGTGGTCCGGCGCGCTTGACCAGATCGAGATGCCGGATCGCATGGTCGATTTCCGAGGCAGGTACGCCGAAGCCGACTGGAAGCAGCTTGTCTCTTAATATTTTTCCGAGCGTGACATTGATTGTTGTCCCGGACTTGCTACCGGCGGATTCATTTCCTTTTCCGGATAAAGTCAGCTTGACCGCCTGCTTGACCGGCTCGCCCGCTTTCAGTGTGTAAGGCCAGGGTAAAGCCAGAGGCCTGACGTAAGTCTTGAATGAGGCGTCGGTCCAGTTGCGGTGATCCTCGGTCTCGAAGGTATCCCCTTCCATGCGAACCGTGGCCGTCAACCCTGGCAGCACTTCATGCGAAAGCGATCGCAGGTTCAGGAAAGGTTGAACCGGATTGACCAGAGGCGGGAATCTGGAGTTATCGACTGAGCCGTCGACGTGTTCTGCCACCACCGGTTCACCGGCAACGCCCTTGAGCGGATGAAGCACTACGAAACCGGTACGTGCGGTCAGGAAATCGGTTTTTGGAACGGCTGTGCCGGAAAATTCAAGGCTTCCGTCGGCGTGCCCCTGGATGACGGCATCGTACGAAATCTCCTGTCCGGGCCGTTTGCATACAGCGTGAAAGCGGACGGAAAATCCTTTCTTGCTTTCGCTGATCTTGAGCCCGGTAATTTCCGGTATATAGGTACCCCAATTCTCGTCGCGAACAAGAAAACCGATCGCGCGCAGTACTTCAACGCCGTGTACCTTGAGATAGCGAAGCTGGCCATTATCCAGTTCGACTTGCATTGGGCCGGCTTTCAGAACCCGCCCGATGACATCCGGTTGCTCGGTGCCGCACCGGATCACCCTGGTGGAAACTGATGAAGCTTTCATCTTTAGACTCCTCTGATCAAAAACGCGCGCATTGCGCTTGCCGGTTCATGCATCGGAATACCGGTTGGTTCAACATATTCCGCATTACAAGACCTGCTCCGAGGCAGGGTCGATCAGCACAACCCGGTTCATGTCGAACGCCAGTCGTACGTTTTCCTTCGGCGCGGACACGTCGTGGGCCTTTAGTTCTGCAACGGTTTCTACAGTGCCGAGCAAAAACGTTGCGTACGTTCGGGAACCGGTCGGTTGCACCAGGTCAATGGTGACGTCGTGGCTGACAACACCGGGGCGCTGCGTATCGTCAGCCGCCCGGCTGATATGCTCGGGGCGAACGCCAAGTGTTACTTCCTTGTCGCGGTACCGACCGAAGCGATCGCCATCATCCGCGGGCAACGCCAGAGTGGTGCCGTCGGAAAGACGCACCGCAAGACCGCCGGCATGGGAAACAAGTCGGGCAGGGATGAAGTTCATCGAAGGAGACCCAAGAAACCCGGCAACGTATTTTGTCGCCGGGCGCTCGTACAGTTCGAGCGGCGCACCAGCCTGCTCAATACGCCCGTCGCGCAGCAGTACGATACGATCTGCCATGGTCATGGCCTCGATCTGGTCGTGCGTGACGTAGATCATGGTCTTTCCCAGTTCCTGGTGCAGGCGTTTGATCTCGCCGCGCATTTCATCGCGAAGCTGTGCGTCCAGGTTGGATAACGGTTCGTCAAACAGATACAGCCTCGCGTTGCGCACAACCGCGCGGCCGATTGCCACCCGCTGCAACTGCCCTCCCGAGAGTTGGCGCGGATAGCGGTCAAGAAGATGGTCGATCGCAAGCATGGTTGCGGCGCGCTGAATTTTCTCTTCGATCTCGTGTTTCGGCGTCTTGCGTGCCCGCAGGCCGAATGCAATATTGTCGTACACCTTCATGTACGGGTACAGCGCGTAATTTTGAAACACCATGGCGATGTCACGATCTCTCGGCGCCAGGTCGTTGACCACTTCTCCGGCGATTTCAATTGTTCCACCGCTGATGTCTTCCAGCCCGGCAATCGATCGCAGAAGCGTGCTCTTGCCGCAACCGGATTGCCCCACCAGAACGGTAAATTCGCCGGCAGGAATCTCCAGATCGATTCCGCGCACGGCGTGTACCGAACCATAGTGTTTGTCGAGTTTGCGTATTCTCAGATCAGCCATGACTTCCCACCCGGTTTCTTTCCGGATAGACAACCGGCCATGTTGTCATTTGAACGGGGAAATCCTTGCCATTGCCCAAACGTGTTCGGTATTCATAACTTTGATGGTGGCAGTTTACGCGCGCCTTCGAGATCATCCTTTTACCGCTCCGAGTGAGATGCCACGCACCAGATATTTCTGCATAAACGCAACGACAATGAAGATCGGCAAGGTTCCAAGAACGGACATTGCGGAAATCTTTGCCCAGAATCCCGACTGGCCACCGAAATAATGCGTGACCTGTACGGTATAGGTAGCTACTTCGGTCCGGGTGAGCACCAGTGCGAAAATAAAGTCGTTCCAGGCAAAGACGAAGGTAAAGATTGCGGTGGCGAACAAACCTGCCCGGCACATCGGAAACACCACCTTCCATAGCACCTGCCAACGGGTGTATCCGTCTACAAGCGCAGCTTGTTCGAGCGCAATGGGTATGTCGAGAATGTAGCCGCGCATCATCCATATGACGTAAGGCAGATTGAACGCGGTGTAGAGGAGGATGAGCCCGAAGTAGGTGTCCACCCAGCCAAACCAGACGTACAGCAGGAAAATGGGAAACACGACTGCAATCGGTGGCACCATCCTCTGTGAAATGATCCAGTTCGCCAGATGCTCGCCACCGGTCCTGAACCGCGCCAGGCTGTAGGCGCAGATGGTGCCCAGAAACATCGCGAACACGGTGCTCACGCCAGCGACAATTAGGCTGTTACCTACGGTGGCCGCGTCACCGTCCTTGAACAACACAATGTAATTGGTGAACTGCAGGCTCGACGGCCACCACACCGGCGGGTACGCGAAGATCTCGTCGGCAGTTTTGAACGAAATCATGAACAGCCAGTAGATCGGGAACAGAAAAAACAGCGTCAGGAGGGTTGCGGCAACATAACGCAGCGCAAGGCGCATGGTTCGGCGGCGCGCCAGCTTCATCGCGATAACCCCACTCTCCTGAGCGCCAGGATGACCACAAAAGACAGCATTATGATGATCAACAAGGCCACCGCAGCCGTATAGCTGGTTTCAAATTGCTGAAAACCTTTCACGTAAGCGAAAATCGATATCGTCTCGGTCATCGTGCCCGGCCCGCCCCGGGTAAGCGCCCACACCACATCGAACAGGCGGAAAAGATCCAGTCCGCGAATCAGAATCGCAACGGCCATGACCGGCCAGATGGCGGGTAGCACAATGCGGAAGAAAATCCGCCAGTAGCCGGCGCCGTCAATCGACGCCGCTTCCAGTTGCGACTTGTCGACTGCCGACAGAGCTGCCAGTAGCAGCAGGAACATGAATGGCGTCCATTGCCACACTTCAGCCGAGAGAATTGCCACATAGACCAGATCCGGGCTGATCGTCCACAGCAGCGTGGCTTCTTCGCCGGTGATCCAGCCGATTACCTGATTGATCGGGCCAAATCGGTTGTCGAACATCAGCGACCAGGTCGCGCCCGAAACAATTGGCGCGATAACCACGGGCAACACAAGGAGCGCGACAAAGATCTGGCGGCCAGGCAGGTGGTCGATGAATAACTGCGCCATCAGCAGGCCGAGAATCAGCTCCAGCGGCAGGGCAATCGCCGTGAACAACAGCGTATGCAGCAATGCTTCCCACAAGCGGGTGTCGCCGAATAGCGCCGCATAGTTTACGACACCCTGAAAGCTGGTGTCGTTGTCGATCATCGTGATGCCTTGAAAACTGACGACCAGCAGGTAAACCAGCGGAAAGACGCCAATAAGAAGTAAAACGAAGATCGACGGCGCGATCAGTTGGTATCTGAAGCTCTTGTCACTGAATCGCGGTTTCATCAATGTGCCGACGGCAGACACCAACTCTCCCCAACATTCTTCTTGTAATCGTGAAGCATACAGAAACCAAAGGCGGGCTGTAGCCCGCCTTTAATCAGTTTCCTGGAAACCGGGAGATGCTGCGGCGCTTCGGCAAACTTGCCGCCGCCGCAGGCCTCCCGTCAGAAGATTCGCGCCGAATCAGTTTGGATAGGCGCCGGACTTCGCCGCCCACGATTCATAGACTGCACGCTGTTTGTCCACGCCGACCTTTTCAGTGACGGCATCCCAGTCTGCAGCAATCTTGTCGAGGATCGCCTGCGGGTCGTCGCCAGCCCACAACTTGCTGATGCCTTGACGCAGCGCTTCCTCGTACTTGTCTGTCTGGATCAGTGACAGATCTAGAAGGCCTGTTTGTGCGGCTTCGCCAAGTGCTGCCAGATAGTCCTTGGCATCCGGCCACAATGCGATATAGCCCGGGTTGGTGAAGTGGGAATCACGGAACGGGTCGCGCAGCGCGTACGGTAACTGGACTCGCTCGTTACTGATTTCTTCGCTATTGAGCCACTGGATGAACAGATACGCTGCTTCCTTGTTCTTTGAAGTCGAGGCAACGGACAGAGCAAATCCTGCGGCCAACTCCGGATGACCGCCCGGCGGTAGCGCATACCCCACCTTGTCGGCGATCTGTGTTGTCGGCACCCATGACAGCGCTTCTTCGTTAGCCAGATAGCCGGCCGCGAAACGACCGTAAGGCGGCCACGAGATCGTCATGGCAGACTCGCCTTTGACAAACACGGCCAGATTTTCCACAAAGCCGAACTTCTCAACACCCGCCGGCATGAACTTGTTTTCCGTGTTCCAGTCGTTGAAAACTTTCAGGCCTTCCGGTCCGTTGATGGTTGCCTTCATGTCGGCATTGAAGAATTTGCCGCCTTCGTTGCGGAAGCGCTCCTGGAACATGAAGTTGCCGTAGCCCGGTTCACGGAACATCGATGCACCGTAAATGCCTTCGCTTTTCAGCGTATCGGTGAGGAACTGACCGACTTCAATAAACTGTTCCCAGGTTGTCGGCACTTCCAGGTCACGGCCAAATTTCTCCGTGTATGCCTTTTTCAGATCGTCTCTGGCAAAAATATCCTTGCGGTAGTACATCAGGAATACGTCGCCATCATCGGGAAACCCGTAGATCTTGCCGTCAACCGTCATCTGGTTGTCGCGATAGGTCGCCGCAATGGTCTGTAACTCACCTCGGTAGGCGTACTTGTCGACGTAAGAATCGAGTTGCTCAAGAGCGCCGGCCTGCACCAGGTCCGGCATCCATGCTGGAATCACGTTCAGCGCGTCATACGCGCCGGTATTCGCACGATACTCCTGCATGATCTTGGTAAACATTTCGGACGTGGGAACTTCAACGACCTTGATCTTGCAGCCGGTTTCCTGCTCCCATTTCGGTCCGGAGAAATTGAGCGGGTCGAGGGACTGTAACCCCGCCTCCCAGACGATGGTGATCGTCTTGCCGCCTTCGCACAGCGGCTTTGCAGCCTCAACTGCAATCTGGGCGGCGCTCTTGCCTTCGGTGGAGACAGCCGCGCTCGGCGGCGCTTCCGCTTCTTCCTTGCCGCAGCCGGACAAGCTCAGCGCAAATGCTGCGACTGCCAGCCAAAACGTTCCTTTGCGGGACCCCGGGCAATTTCCCGGAAACAATCGTTCAATCATGGTTTTCCTCCTGTTTGGCGTTCTGATTGTTCTTCAAGTGAATGGCTGCCAGGCGGAAACCGCCGTCGCACGTTTGCCGGTCACGGCGTTGCGTAACGCACGCCTGGCACACGCTGATCGTCGGAGTTTACGACCGAGTCGCACATATTTGCTGTGTCCGGCATTGTTTGGTCTGCCACACCTTACGTCAAGCACCGATATGACAGTTTGATTTTGCTGCAATGCGGCAAGTATCTCGTCCTGTTTCACGGTGCTTCGGGGACGAGGCGCTGTAAAAAGAGGTAGGATCGAGGCTTGGCAGAAGGCATCCGTGATGACAGATACGAAGAGATGGAAGCGCGCTGCAGAGCACATTGTGAGGCAACGCATGACGTTGGCGCCTATCGAAGCGTTGTCACCGCGATCGCGCCCGCAGGATGAGGCGCAGGGGTACGCGCTTCAGAGCGAAGTCAACCGGATGCTCAGCAAAGCCGGGTTGGGCCGCGTCGTGGGTCACAAAATCGGCTGTACGACCTCCGTCATGCAGGCCTTTCTTGGAATCCCCCACCCATGCGCAGGGGATATTTTCGAGGCAACCGTACGCCATGGTTCCGCGACAGTGCCGCGGTCGGGGTTCGTCAAGCTTGGAATCGAATGCGAAATAGCCGTGGAACTCGGGCGTAACATGTTTCCCTCCGATGGCCCGTTCACGCGCGAAACCATAGCGCCTGCTGTGCACGCCGTCATGGCGGCCATGGAGATTGTCGACGATCGCTATTACAACTACGGTGAGCTGGGTGTGCCAACACTGATTGGTGACGACTTCTTCGACAGCGGTTGTGTTCTTGGCGAGCCGGTTACGGAGTGGCGCGATCTTGACTTGCGCTCAGTGGTCGGTGCGACCTGGATCAATGGCAAGCAAGCAGGGCGTGGTACCGGCGGCTTGATCATGGGTCATCCGTTTGATGCGTTGGCGTGGCTTGCCCGATCCCGCGCGGCGCGGGGTATGGGGCTCAAGCAGGGTGAGTTCGTGCTGCTCGGTAGCGTTGTCGAAACGAAATGGCTGAATGCGGGAGACGTTGCCCGCATTGAAGTCGAGTCGCTCGGAAGCGCAACTCTGAACGTCACCAGTTAGATCCGCCCCGGCGCCAGCGCGATCTCGCGTCATTCCGGCCAGGCCCAGTTCCGAATCAAAATCGAAAATTCCGTTCTGAATGGTTTGCGGTTGCCGCGCTGTAACAAGAGTCCCGGCACGCAGGAACCAGCCATATAAAAAACCGGCAGGGGCGATGCCCGCTGCCGGTCTGAGTGCCTTACCCTTCATTATTATTGGTTATTCCATGCACAGATGCCGCGCCTTGGCGCGACATCTGTTTCACACGACCGGCTAATGCCGGGTGATGCTTAGTACAGAACGATCGGGTTGCCCGGGGAACCGGTCGCACCGATGATTCGCAGTGGTGCCCAAACGAAAGCACCCTCCGTGATGCCTGCATCGACCAGCGACTTGGTGTCGACATTTTCCAGGTTCCAGATGCCGTAGCGGGTCTGGATCTGGGTGTGACACGGTACCGCCCATCCGTCGACTTCGTTACCCGGTTGCGCATCGTTGGCCGAGGTATCGCCCATGGTCAGCGCAATGTTGCGGGAGGCGAAGTAGTCACAGGCGCTCAGACCGAAGCCCGGCTCACCCTTGGCGAAGATGGCGCGCGCTGCTGCACGCTCTTCTGCTGACAACGACTTGTAGCGGTCATTACTCCAGGTGTTGCCCTGGCCTGTGTGCAACGCTACGCAGTCACCCGAGCGAATGGCGTCGAGGCCGGCGGCCTTGACCATCCCCTTGACGTCATCGGCAGTGACAATCCCGCCGACATCTTCCGAGCTGTACGGAATTGGCAGCATGTCCGCGCTGGACGAAATCTGGCCGATCGACTTCTTGTACGCGACGGCATCGAGTACAACCAGACGGCAGACAAATCCTAGCTCGCCAATGTGCTCAACACCGAGCGCGCCCATGCCCATAACCTGGCCGCCAGCACCGCGCTCGTATCCGTTGTCGGCACTCATCGGGTTCACACCGTTGTAAAAGAACATGCCTTTGGAGGTGTTGACACCGATGTGTCCCGGTCCGTCGAACTGGGTCTGGATCTGACCGATCTGGGTGGTGATCAACTCGTCGTGATAGACCAGTGCGTTCTTGCCGAACGGGCCGCCGGTGGGTGTGCCGGGAATGACCATGTGCCAGATACGCGGGCCGAATGCCGGTGCTTCGCGGTGATAGTACTTGCCGACACTGATCGCCTGGAATTTCTTGACGGTTTTCAGCGCCCGTTTGATGTTTGCCGAGTTGCGCATGTGGTTTGCGCTACCGGCGCGGTCACCAGCACCCCAGAACTTGGACGGTGCCCATTTTTCAGTAATTGGTGCATCGTTGATCGGCCCATCCATCGGATCATTGGCACCCGCCATCGCGGTGCTTGCGCCAAAACACAAGCTCAATGCTGCTGCCATTACGGTAAGTTTCATTTGCGGATCTCCTTCCCCTGAGAAAATACAGAGAGTGGTATTACATTATTTTATGGTTTCGTTCTGCAGGCAGGCCTTATAAATCAGTCTGCCCGCCGCAGACGACCGCTACATTGGCACAAGCAGTCGCTGCTTGCAAGGCTTCGGCAACCCCGCTTCGTTGACATCGCTGGGGCGGGGTCGTAATGTTGCCGGATAACTATAGGTGTGCTGTGCCGGAATATGCGATCTCTGGCTTGTTTTTTTGCAAAACGCAACAGCAAGCTGCCATGGATTTGAAATCCGGAACCAATTTTTCGGGGTAAGACAACATGCTGA